>OCPX01001700.1_pt1 | contig 15919 bp, 18 predicted proteins | sample 1538771 | NCBI WGS metagenome assembly OCPX01 (sample SAMN04571725, study PRJEB22368) | human gut metagenome | biome: human gut; material: stool | host: Homo sapiens | place: Luxembourg | collected 2012-11-01 | reverse complement strand
TGCGCTCTCGGACGTCTACGCGATGGGCGGCGAGCCGAAGCTCGCGCTCAACATCATGTGCGTGCCGGAGAAGATGGAAAAGGCCACGATCCACCAGATTCTCCGCGGCGGGTACGACAAGGCCTATGAGGCGGGCGCGATCATCACCGGCGGACACAGCATCTTCGACGACGAGCCGAAGTATGGCCTCGCCGTGACGGGCTTCGTCCACCCCGACCGCGTCCTGACGAACAGCGGCGCGCGGGCGGGCGACGTGCTGATTCTGACCAAGCCCATCGGTATCGGTGTGCTGACTTCCGCGATGAAGGCCGACCTCTGTGACGAGGAGACGGTGCAGCTTGCGATGCGCCTGATGACGACGCTCAACAAAAACGCACGCGATGTGATGGTGCGCTATCGCGTCCATGCCTGCACGGACGTGACGGGCTTCGGCCTGATGGGGCATCTGCTGGAGATGTGCCAGGGCAGCGGCCTTGCCGCGCGGGTGGACACGAAGGGGATTGACCTCATCGGCGCGGCGATGGAGTTCGCGCGGATGGGCGTGCTCCCGGCGGGGCTCTACCGCAACCGCAGCTTCGCCGAGAGTTCCGTCGACGCCGGTGAGGTGGAGTTGGCCGTGCAGGATCTGCTCTTTGATCCGCAGACGTCCGGGGGCCTGCTCATGGCGGCGGATCCCGGGGACGCGGAGAGCCTGCTGGCCGACCTCCGCGGCTGCGTCCCGAGCGCGCAGCGCGTCGGCGAGCTGACGGCGTATCAGGGCGGGGCGCGGATTTGCCTGCGCTGAAAAACTTTCCTGTCAAATTTTCGGATAAGGGGCTATCCTTTATCCGACTGATATGTTATAATCCAAGATTGAAAAGCGGCAGGTAACTGCCCATATATTCATGCAGGAGGAAAAGCAACTATGGAAACCTATGGTCTGGAGAAGCTGGGGATCATCAACACCCGTGCCGTCTACCGCAACCTGACGCCGGCGCAGCTCGTGGAGCATGCGCTTGCGCGCGGAGAGGGCACGCTCTCCAATACCGGCGCGCTGGTCGTGAAAACCGGTAAGTATACCGGCCGCAGCGCCAACGACAAGTTCATTGTCGACACCCCCGCTGTCCATGACGATATCGCCTGGGGCAAGGTGAACCGCCCCATCGAGAAGGCCAAGTTCGACGCCATCCGCGCCAAGGTCATCGCCTATCTGCAGGGCAAGGAGATCTTTATCTTCGACGGCTTCGCCGGCGCCGATCCCAAGTACACCAAGGCCTTCCGCATCGTCAACGAGCTGGCCAGCCAGAATCTCTTTATCCACCAGCTCCTGCGCCGCCCCACGGCCGAGCAGCTGAAGGATTTTAAGGAGGACTATACCATCATCGCCGCCCCCGGCTTCAAGTGCATCCCCGAGATCGACGGGACGCGCTCCGAGGCCGCGATCCTCGTCGACTATGAGGCGCACGAGGTCGTGATCTGCGGCACGCAGTACGCGGGCGAGATCAAGAAGTCCGTGTTCTCCGTCATGAACTATGTCCTGCCCAAGCAGGGCGTGTTCCCGATGCACTGCTCCGCCAACATCGGCACGCACGGCGACTCCGCCGTGTTCTTCGGTCTGTCCGGCACCGGCAAGACCACCCTCTCCGCCGACCCGAACCGCAAGCTGATCGGCGATGACGAGCACGGCTGGGCCGACGACTCCGTCTTCAACTTCGAGGGCGGCTGCTACGCCAAGTGCATCAACCTCAGCCCCGAAGGCGAGCCTGAGATCTACAACGCCATCAAGTTCGGCGCGATGGTCGAGAACGTCGTCATGGATCCCGAGACGCGCGAGTTCGACTTCGACGACGACTCCCTCGCCGTCAACTCCCGCGTGGGCTACCCCGTAGAGTATATCCCCAACGCAGAGCTCTCCGGCATGAGCCCGAGCGTCCCCAAGACCGTCATCTTCCTGACAGCGGACGCCTACGGCGTGCTGCCCCCCATCAGCAAGCTCGATAAGAACCAGGCCATGTACTACTTCGTCTCTGGCTTTACCTCCAAGGTCGCCGGTACCGAGATCGGCGTGACGGAGCCCGTGCCGACGTTCTCCACCTGCTTCGGCGAGCCCTTCCTGCCGCTCGATCCCTCCGTCTATGCCGCGATGCTGGCCGACAAGGTCGAGAAGGCGGGCGCGAAGGTCTATCTGGTCAACACCGGCTGGAACGGCACCGGCAAGCGCATGAAGCTGAGCTACACCCGCGCCATGGTTACCGCCGCCCTGACCGGCGAGATCGAGAAGAGCGAGTTTGTCACTGATCCCACCTTCGGCGTACAGGTGCCGACGAGCATCGAGGGCGTGCCCAGCGAGCTGCTCATCCCTGCGAACACGTGGGACGACAGAGACGCCTATGCTGCGAGCTGCAGGAAGCTGGCCGCGAGCTTTATCGAGAACTTCAAGAAGTACACCCACATGAGCGCCGAGGTCGTCGCCGCCGGCCCCAAGGCGTAAACGCGCATTTTCCGGCCGAAAAACAGACAGAGCGCCGGGAGCCAACCGCTCCCGGCGCTTTTTTCCCCAAGGAGGACAGCATATGATTGAACTGAAAATCCTGATCGACGAGATCGACTATGACTCCGTGGCAGACTTTCTCGTCCCGCTGCTGGTCGAGAAGCTGAAAAAGGAGGACAGGACCGGCCTCTTCGGTTCCGTGCTCTCCGGCAACTCCGCCATGGCCTCGAACATGGCGCGCGGCCTGCTCGAGAAGCTGCCGCAGGAGAAGAAGGACGAGCTGGTCGTGCAGCTGCTCACGAAGAATCGCGACAAGCTCCTCGAGACGGGCCGCACTGCCGCCGCGAAAAACGGCATCCGCCTGCAGATCTGCGATGTATCGGCGAAGAAAATCTGACCTCTCCGGCAAAAAACGGCGCGCCCCGCGGGTATCCGGACCGGGCTTTTCCTGTTGCCATTGTACACGGAGCGTGCTATGATATGAAATAAGAGAGAATACGAAAGAGGGAGGACTCGCAGATGCTTTTGGCGATTGATGTCGGCAACTCGACGATCTCGGCGGGTCTGTTCGACCGGAAGCGGGAGCTGAAGTTCCTCGCGTCCATCGACACGGACAGCCGCAAAACGGCCGATCAGATCAGCATCGACCTGATGAACCTGTTCCAGCTGTATCACTACGACCTGAAGGACGTCACCGGCGCCATTTTCTCGAGCGTCGTGCCGCCGATCAACTTTATGATGGAAAAGGCGCTCACGCGCCTGCTCGGAAAGCCGCCGATGGTCGTGGGGCCGGGCGTGAAGACAGGGCTGAACATCCGGATGGAGGTACACAACCAGCTCGGATGTTCTGGAGAAATACCCCGCGCCGATCATCATGATCGACATGGGCACCGCAACGACCATCTCCTATATCTCCGCCAAGCACACCTATGAGGGCGGGCTGATGTTCCCCGGTGTGCGTCTGAGTCTCGACGCGCTCTCGGATCATACGGCGCAGCTGCCGGACGTGGCGCTGCAGCACCCAAAGCAGCTCATCGGCAAGAACACCGAGGACTGCATGCGCTCGGGCATCGTCTACGGGACGGCGGGCATGCTCGACGGGATCATCGACCGCATCCGCGACATGCTCGGCGAGGACGAGCACCCCTCCATTATCGCTACCGGCAGCAACGCGCCCGTCATCGTGCGCTACTGCCGCAACCACATCGTCTATGACAAATATCTGCTGATGGAGGGGCTGTGGAACATCTATCAGCGCAACAAATGAACAATTTCTGAAAGTTTCTGTTGAAACGGGAACGAATTTGGGATATACTATCCCCAGTATCTATCTTACGGAGGTTTTTACAATGATTGAGATCACCAAAGACACCATCATCGGTGATATTCTGGATGTCGCGCCTCAGACCGCGCCCATTTTCCTGTCCATTGGCATGCACTGCCTTGGCTGCCCGTCCTCCCGCGGCGAGACCGTGGAGGAGGCCTGCATGGTGCACGGCATCGACTGCGACAAGCTGCTCGAAATCGTCAACGAAGAGGCCAACAAGGCCGCGGAGTAACACAACCGTGACAACGCCAAACGCATACGGCCACCGCCGTATGCGTTTGCTTGCGTCCGCAGAAGGAGAGTGGCCTATGCAGCCGAAACATCTACAGCTCGCCCCGCGATTGCAGCTGCTGGCCGATCTCGTGCCGCAGGGCGCGCGCCTGGCCGACATCGGAACCGACCACGGGTATCTGCCGGTCTGGCTCCTGCAGCAGGGGCGGATTTCCTCCGCCATCGCCGCGGACATCGGCGCCGGGCCGCTTGAGCACGCCCGCCGTACCGCGCGCGAATACGACGTCTATGGGCTGGCCTTCCGCCTGTGCGACGGGCTGAGCGCCATCGCGCCCGACGAGGCCGACACGCTCGTCATCGCCGGTATGGGCGGCGAGACGATCATCCATATTCTCGAGAGCGCGCCGTGGACGCGCGGCTGCACGCTTCTGCTGCAGCCGCAGACGAAGATCGAGCTGCTGCGTGCGTGGCTGCGCGAGCACGGCTATGCCGCGGATGCCGAGCGGCTCGTGGAGGACAAGGGTAAGCTCTATCTCGTCCTCTCCGTCCGCGGGGCGGAACCGGGGACGGCGTCGGTACTCGAGCAGTACGGCGGGTTCTGTCTGGAGGGCGACCCGCTCTACGGCGCATACCTCACGCGGCAGATCGCGCGCCTGCGCCGCCGCGCGGAGGGCATCCGCGAGAGCCGCGGGGAGGAGACACAGGCGCTCTTGTCCCTTGCGGCGCAGCTGGAGGAAAAGAAGGAGGTATGGCAGTATGGCGGCCGTGCGTGAAATCGAACAGTTTCTCTATACCTGGGCACCGCGCGAGCTCGCGGCGGGCTGGGACAACGTGGGTCTGCTCGTCGGCGACCCGGACCGCGAGGTCACGCGAATTCTCGTCGCGCTCGACGTGACGCGGGCCGTCGCGGACGAGGCGGCTCGGCGCGGAGCTGATCGTGGCACACCACCCGGTCATGAACGTCCGCTGGCACGAGCAGCAGATGCAGACGCTGCGCGACGATACGCGGCTCGGCGGGCTGCTGACGGCGCTGGTGCGAGGGAACCTCTCCGCCATCTGCATGCACACCAATCTCGACGCCGCGGAGGGCGGCGTGAACGACTGTCTCGCCCGAAAACTTGGCCTGCAGGACGCGGAACCGTTCAATGAGGAAAAAATCGGGCGAATCGGCACCATTTCCTGCGAAAAACCCCTTGAAGAGTTCCTACAGGATGTGGTAAAATTATTGGGCTGTCGTGGGCTGCGCTATCACAGCGGCGAAAGACCCGTCCGCCGCGTGGCGGTGGGTGGCGGCGCGTGCGGTGAATATATCCAGAGGGTCATCGACCTCGGCTGCGACACGTTCGTCACGAGCGACCTCGGCTACCACGACTTTTTGGATACGCAGGGACTGAACCTCATCGACGCGGGCCACTTTCCCACGGAGAACGTGGTCTGTGAGGAGCTTGTGCGCCGCCTGAGCGAGGCCTTTCCCACGATTCAGATCACAAAATCGGCCGTCCACCATGACGCCGTGCAATTCTACATGAGCTAAGGAGAGAAGATACTATGTCCGGACATTCCAAGTGGCACAATATCCAGAAAACCAAGGGTGCGGCCGATGCCAAGCGCTCCGCCGCCTTCACCAAGATCGCCAAGGAGATCATCGTCGCCGTGAAGCAGGGCGGCAGCGGCGACCCCGCGAATAACTCCCGTCTCGCGACCGTCGTGGCCAAGGCCAAGGCCGCCAACATGCCCAACGACAACATCAAGCGCACCATCGAGAAGGCGCTCGGCGCGGGCAACACCGACAACTACGAGTCCGTCACCTACGAGGGCTACGGCCCCTGCGGTGCGGCCGTCATCGTCGAGGCGCTGACCGACAACCGCCAGCGCACCGCCCCCGAGATCCGCCACTATTTCGATAAGTTCGGCAAGGGCATGGGCGCACAGGGCTGCGTCAGCTGGTCCTTCGACCGCAAGGGTGTGATCGTCATCAACAACGAGGACGAGGAGCTCGACGAGGAGACCGTCATGATGGACGCGCTCGACGCCGGCGCCGAGGACATCGAGGCCGACGGCCCCGTCTTTGAGGTCACCACCGATCCCGACAGCTTCAACGACGTCGTCAAGGCGCTCGAGGCCAAGGGCTACACCTTTGCCAGCGCGGAGATCGAGATGGTGCCGCAGAACTACGTCACCATGTCCAGCGAGGAGGACGTGAAGAGCATGGAGAAGCTCCTCGACATGCTCGACGACAACGACGACGTCCAGAACGTGTGGCATAACTGGCAGCAGGACTAAATTACATAAAAAGGCCGTCTCATCCAGTGGGTGAGACGGCCTTTTTATGTAATTTTTCGCTCCGAACCGCGCATTTTTGTACGCGCGGCGCACAAAAATACACTCTCTCCGCGCAGTCCGTTTTTTTCGACGTACACGCCGCCGCAAAAACGGATTGGACCTTTTAGATGCGAACTCTGCGAGACTTGGAAGTGACAAATGGCGGTCTGTATGATAAAATAATAGACGCACAGAAGAAGGGAGGGCCGGTTATGACAAAAGGAGACATCTTCTCGCTGGTGATAACGGGGCTGCTTGCGCTCGGGATCCTTGCCGCTGCGGTTTTGCTGATATGCGGAAAGGGCGGACGGTTGCTCGCGGGCTACAACACCATGACGCCCGAGGAACGCGCGGCCTTTGACGAGCGGGCGCTCTGCCGCTTCTGGGGCAAGATTTTGCTGCCGATGGGCGCGTTTTTGCCCATGGCGGCGGTCGGCGGGATCTATGACAAAGTCTGGCCGGCACTCGCCTATCTCGCGCTCGTGCTGGGTCTGGTCGCCTTTGCCATAATCTACAGCAACACGGGAAAGCGGTTCAGGAAATAAGGAAAATCTCCGGCGTTGCCGGAGATTTTCCTTATTTCTTCGATTTTTTGTTCAGCTGGCTGGGATTCAGGGGCTTTTGACCCGCGATGGCGCGGTAGTGGTTGACCTTGTCTAGGCGTTTTTGCTGCTTTTTCGCTTTTTCCTTCTCCTTGGCGCGCTTCTGCGCGGCCTCCTGATCGAGCTTTTTCTTGGCCAAATACTCACTCTTTTCGTCATTTTTCTCGAGATCCTTGTACTTTTCCGGGTGACGTGCCCAGTCGATGCGGAAGACAGTCAGCGCGACGAGCAAAATCACGCCGACGGCGACAATGGCGTAAACGAGAATGTTCCAGATCATGAATCGCGAGCCCCCTTACCTGATTTTCTCCAGTATACAGGAAAACGCGGGCGTTTGCAAGCGCGTCGCGGCGAAAAGAGGGGAGGGGGCGGCGGAAAAACGGTTGAGTTTTGCCGCATCCGCGTGTATAATATCCAATTGTTTGTACGGCGCGTTTTGCGCCGCCGAGATTCTTGATACCACGGAGGAACACCGTTTTGATTACGAGCTTTCAGGAACTGGAGAGGCATGTGCTCTCGCACGGCCTGCGCGGACGCATCGCGCTCGCCAACGCGCAGGATGAACCGGCGCTGGCGGCTCTCGTGCGCGCGCAGCGCGCCGGGGCGGCGGAGGGTACGCTTATCGGCCCGGCCGACGAGATCGCGCGGCTCCTGCGCAGAATGGGCGAGCAGGTGTCGGACTATGAGATCGTGCCGTTTACCGGCACGGAGCTGGACGCGGCGAAGCTGGCCGTGCGCACTGTGCGCGAGGGGCGCGCGGACATGCTGATGAAGGGGCTGCTGCACACGGCGGACTTCGCACGCGCGATTTTAAATCGCGAGACGGGTCTGATGCCGCAGACCGGGCGGCGGCTGCTGAGCCAGTGCGGCTTTTTCCAGTACGACGGGCGGATCGTTCTGATCACCGACGCGGCGATCAACATTAACCCCGATGTCGAGACGCAGATCGGGATCGTCGAGAACACGCTGCCTGTGGCGCACGCGCTGGGGATCGAGACGCCGAAGGTGGCGGTTTTGTCCGCGGTCGAAACCGTGTCGGAGAAGATGCCCTCGACCGTGACGGCGCGCGAGGTGGCGCGGCGCGGGATTCCGGGCTGCGTCGTCTCCGGGCCGCTCGCGATCGACAGCGCGCTCTCGCGCGAGTCCGCCCGCCACAAGACGATCAGCGACCCCGTGGCCGGGCAGGCGGATCTGCTGCTCGTGCCGTATGTCGAGATGGGGGACATCATGTATAAGACCTGCAGCTGCATCGCGGGGCATACGATGGCCAGCACGATCTGCGGCGCGGCCTGCCCGATCATCATCAACAGCCGCAGCGACTCGGACGATACGAAGTACTATTCGATTCTCATCGCCGCCATGATGAGCGGCAGCGCTTCGTAGCACATGGCTTTCTTTGCGGGCGCGCAGAGTTTTCTGCGCGCCCGTGTTTTTTTTGCGCCGCCGCATGCGCTGATTTGACACAAAGCAAAATTTCTGCTACGATGCCCGTAGCGTTGAAAAGAGAAGGAGGACTTCCGTGAGGATTGTGTCAACTGAACAAAATAAAAATTTTGTTCAGTTGGAGGTAGGCTGACAGAGGGTATTCCCCGGAAAACGGCGTTTTTGGCCGGTTTGACCTTCCGGGGCCGCTTGGCGCGGATGGCCGCCGCACACCTGTTTTTTATTTAATTGTCTGCTCAACACATCCCCGCGAAAAAATACAATGGATTACCGAAAAGATTCTCCGCAGATCCTGCTCGATTTTCTCTCGTACCACGAGACGATCAAGGCGCACTCGCAGCGCACGGTCGATGAATACTATCTGGATCTGCGCAATTTCTTCCGCTATATGAAGCGCGCCCGAAATGCCGAGCTCCACGAGCTTCCGCTCGATCAGATCGACATCCGCGACGTCGATCTCGCGTTCGTCAGCTCGATCCGCCTGACGGACATCTACGACTATCTGTCGTACCTGAGCCGCGACCGGCTGCAGCACCAGAATAGTGAAATTTCTAACAAAGGGCTGAGCCCGGCTTCCCGTGCGCGCAAGCTCGCGACCATCCGCTCGTTTTTCAATTATCTGTGCAATAAGCGGCACCTGCTGGAGGAAAATCCCTGCAAGGATGTCGACCCGCCGAAGCTGATGAAGACGCTGCCGCGCTATCTGACGCTCGATGAGAGCATTTCCCTGCTCGATTCCGTCGACGGCGAGAACCGCGAGCGCGACTACTGCATCCTGACGCTGTTTCTCAACTGCGGGCTGCGGATTTCGGAGCTGATCGGCCTGAACCTCAACGACATGCAGGGCGACGCGCTGCGCATCCTCGGCAAGGGCAATAAGGTGCGCATCGTCTACCTCAATCAGGCCTGCAAGGACGCGCTCGGGCAGTATCTCGCCGTGCGGCGGCCGATCAGCGGCCGCGACCGCGAGGCGCTCTTCCTCTCGCGCAACAATCGGCGCATCAGCCGCTCGACGGTGAACCTGCTGGTCAAGAAACACCTGAGTGCCGCGGGACTGGACAGCACGCGCTACTCGAGCCACAAGCTGCGCCACACGGCGGCGACGCTCATGCTGCAAAACGGCGTGGACGTGAAGGCCGTGCAGGAGGTTCTCGGGCACGAGCACCTCAATACAACGGAAATTTACACGCACATCGACAACGAAGCCCTCCGTGTGGCCGCAAAGGCAAACCCCTTGTCACGCGTTAAAATCAAAGGAAAAATCAAGGAAGAGCCCGATAAAAATCATGAAAAGGACGAGGAGACCTGAGCTTCCCCGCCCTTTTCACTGTCCGGGAGAAAATATTGCCCGCGCGGCGGCACTTTTTCTCCGCCGGATTGATTGACTTTTTCTGTCAGATGCGATACTCTAATAGTAACTTATAATATGGAGGTTTCCCATGAATACGGCAGAACTTTCCAGCGTATGCAAAGCCGTCCGCAGAGATATCATCAACATGACCGCCAATGCAGGCAGCGGCCATCCCGGTGGTTCCCTCTCCGCGGTGGAGCTGATGGTGAGCGTGTTTTTTAACCACATGCGCATTGATCCCCAGAACCCCAAGATGCCGGAGCGCGACCGCTTCGTGCTGAGCAAGGGCCACGCGGCCCCGTGCTACTACGCGGTGCTGGCCGAGCGCGGCTTCATCAGCCGCGGTGAGTTCCAGAACTTCCGCCAGCTGCACAGCATCCTGCAGGGCCACCCCGACTGCAAGAAGGTCCCCGGCGTGGACGCGTCTACCGGCTCGCTCGGTCAGGGCTGCTCCATCGCGGTGGGCATGGCGCTCGGCGCGAAGGTGCAGAAGCAGGATGTCAACGTCTATACCATCCTCGGCGACGGCGAGTGTCAGGAGGGCCAGATCTGGGAGGCGCTGATGTCTGCCGCCCACTATAAGCTGGACAATCTGACCGTCATCATCGACAACAACGGTCTGCAGATCGACGGCAGCAACAACGAGGTCATGAGTCTCGGCGATCTGGCGGCGAAGGTGCGCGCCTTCGGCTTCGAGGTGTTCGAGCTGGACGGCCACGACCTCGAAGCCATCGAGGCGGCGCTGAGCGCCAGAACCGCCCCCGGCGTGCCGAAGTGCATCCTCGCCCACACCGTCAAGGGCAAGGGCGTCTCCTTCATGGAGAACCAGGTAGGCTGGCACGGCAAGGCACCCAACGAGGAGCAGCGCCAGCAGGCTTTGAAGGAATTGGAGGACTGAGACTATGAGTGAGAAAATTGCAACCCGTGAAGCCTACGGCAAGGCCCTCGTCGAGCTGGGCGCCGTCAACGATAAGGTCGTGGTGCTCGACGCCGACCTCGCCGGCGCGACGATGACGAAGCATTTCAAGGCCGCCTATCCCGAGCGGTTCTTCGACTGCGGCATCGCCGAGGCGAACATGATGAATATCGGCGCGGGCCTGTCCACGATGGGTCTTGTCCCCTTCTGCTCCACGTTCGCGATGTTCGGCGCGGGCCGCGCCTATGAGCAGATCCGCAACTCCATCGCCTATCCGAAGTTCAACGTCAAGATCTGCTGCAGCCACGCGGGCGTCGGCGAGGACGGCGGCAGCCACCAGGCGATCGAGGACATCGGCCTGATGCGCCTTGTCCCCGGCATGACCGTGATCGTCCCGGCCGACGCCAAGGAGGCCCGCAAGGCCACCTTCGCGCTCGCCGGGTTCCAGGGTCCCGCCTACATGCGCCTTGCGCGTCTGGCAACGCCCGTCTTCGAGGAGGACTACCCCTTCGAGATCGGCAAGGCCAACGTCCTGCGCGAGGGCAAGGACGCGGCGGTGTTCGCCTGCGGCCTGATGGTCAATGAGACGCTCGAGGCCGCGAAGCTCCTCGCCGCCGAGGGCATCGAGATCTCCGTCATCAACGTCCACACGATCAAGCCCATCGACGCCGAGTGCGTCAAGGCCTACGCCGAAAAGTGCGGCAACATCGTCACCGTCGAGGAGCACAGCGTCATCGGCGGTCTGGGCGACGCCGTGGCCGACGTGCTGATGGGTCATGTCGCCTGCAAGTTCCGCAAGATCGGTGTAAACGATCAGTTCGGCCAGTCCGGCAAGGCCGCGGACGTCCTGCGCGAGTACGGCCTGACCGCCGACCAGATCGCCGAGAAGATCAAGCAGACGCTCTGAACAATCCGCCTGCCGCGCAGGAGGACAGGCTAGGAAGCAGTATATCATCGACGCTTTCACCGACCGGGTCTTTTCAGGAAATCCCGCGGCGATCTGTGTGCTCGACCGCCCCTACAGCGATGAAATGCTCCAGCGCATCGCGCGGGAGAACAACCTCTCCGAGACGGCCTATCTGCGAAAAACCGGCGAGAGCTGGCACCTGCGCTGGTTCACGCTGAACGGTGAGATTTGATCTCTGCGGCCACGCGACCATGGCGGCGGCCTATGCCGTGATGGAGCTGATCGAGCCCGGAGAGACACAGGTGCGCTTTGACACGCTGAGCGGCCGCCTGACGGTCGACAAAACGCCGGACGGTCTGTATGCAATGGACTTCCCTGCCTATGCGCTCTCCCCTGTCCCCGTGACGGACGCGATGGAGCAGGCCATCGATGCGCGGCCCATCGCGGCCTATATGGGGCGCGACCTGCTGTGCGTGATGGAAAACGAGGCGCTTGTGCGCACGGCGCAGCCCGATCTGGCGAAGGTCGCGCTCTTCTCCGTCGGCGCAATTTTCCTGCCTCCGGACGCGAAGTAACTAAAAAAAGCTCGCCATGCACTGCATGGCGAGCTTTTTTATTATATTTTTGCGGTGATGCGGTTTCGGCTCACTCCACCGGCGTCAGCACGCCCAGCACGACGAAGCGGGCGTTGTCGTACTCATAGCTGCAGGTGCTCAGCGTGAGGATCCGGTCCGTGTCGGACGGGACGGCCATGTCGGTGGTGAAGCGCGAATGGCTCATGCACCACGAGAGGTACGACTGGCTCAGATTCGACTGGTAGATCTCCGCGTCATAGTCCACGACCACGCCCGCGAAGAGGTCGACGCGGTAGGTCTGCTCCGGCGTCATGAGATAGAGGTACGGGTGCGCATCGTAAAACGCCTGCTTCTTATACTCCACGAGGTGGCCGAACATCGCGCCCGAGCGCATATGGTGGCCGTGGATGATCGTGTTGCGGCCGGAGAAGTCGGCCTTGCACGCGGCGTCGACGAAGAGCGTGCCGTTTTTATTGTAGCTGCCGTCGAGCAGACGGTAGAGGTAATAGTCATTGTCGTCGGCCTGCACCACGGGGTAGTTCAGCCCCGTGTCCGCGCCGTAGAGCCACGCCACCACGTCGCCGTTCTGCTGGCGCAGGGCGTCGAAATCGACGGAAATGCGCTCCGGCTCCTTCGTCGTCTGCTCCTCGTCCGTCTCGACGGGGGTGGTGAATTCCTCGGCCGCCTTCGTCACCTGCTCGCTCTTATGCTTCTCGACGAGATAACTCCCGATCTTATAGGCGGAGAAGGCGAACACGCCGATCAGCACCGCCAGCAGCAGATAATAGAGAACCTTTTTCATAGAGCCCCTCCCCATGCGTTTTTATCTATTATATCGAAAATGCCCGCCCATTGCAAGCCCCGCGACGGGCGCGATTTTCGCGCTTTACTTCGGGCAAGAATTGTAGTAAGATGAAACTGAACAGAAGAAAGGAGCGTTTTCCCATGATCTACTTCAACAGCGATTATCTCGAGGGCGCCCATCCAGAGATTATGAAGCGTCTGGCCGAGACGAACATGGTGCAGACCGTCGGCTATGGCGAGGACGAATACTGTGCGTCTGCCCGCGCCAGGATCCGCGCGGCCTGCGATGCGCCGGATGCGGATATTCACTTTTTCTCCGGCGGCACACAGGCGAACACAACCGTGATCGCCGCGATCCTGCGCCCGTGGCAGGGCGTTCTCTCCGCCGCGAGCGGACACATCAACTGCCACGAGGCCGGCGCCATCGAGGCCACCGGCCACAAGGTCATCGCCCTGCCCACGGACGACGGCAAGATTACCGCCCGCCAGATCGAGGACTATGTCCACTGGCACCGGACGGACCCCTCCAGCGACTTCATCGTCCAGCCCGGCATGGTCTACATCTCCCACCCCACCGAGTGCGGCACGCTCTATACCAAGTCGGAGCTGACGGCGATCTACGACGCCTGCCAGCGCTGCGGGCTGCGGCTGTTCATCGACGGCGCGCGCCTTGGCTACGGCCTGATGACCGACGGGACGGACGTGACGCTGCAGGACGTCGCGCACCTGTGCGACGTGTTCTACATCGGCGGTACGAAGGTCGGTACGCTCTTCGGCGAGGCGGTCGTGATTACGGAGCCCGCGCTGAAGAAGGACTTCCTATTCATGATGAAGCAGCACGGCGCGCGCCTTGCCAAGGGCCGCCTGCTCGGCATCCAGTTCGACGCGCTCTTCACGGACGATCTGTACCTGAGGATCTCACGCCACGCCATCGACATGGCGCACCAGATCCGCGAGATATTCGTCTCGGCGGGCTATCCCCTGCTGTTCGACTCCCCCACCAACCAGCAGTACCCCATCCTCCCGGACAGCGACCTCGCCGAGCTCGGTAAGAGCTTCGGCTATGAATACTGGGAGCGCGTCGACGAGACGCACTCCGGCGTGCGCTTCTGCGCGAGCTGGGCCACGACGCAGGAGAACGTCGACGCCCTCCGTGCCGCCGTACAGGCGCTCAAAAAGTAAGCGTTCCATGTAAAAAAGGGCATCCGACCGCGCCGGATGCCCTTTTTTTGAAAAATTCCGTGAAAACCGCGTGGGTTTTCCGCGTGTTTCGTGTATCTATTGGATAGAAAGCGCGTGAGAGGAGGCGATGGGCATGCGCGAGCGGGAGATTGCCGGGCTGCTGCGTGATAAGCACCCGGACGGGATGCAGCAGCTCCTGCTGCACTACGGGCCGCTGATCCGGTACATCATCGCGCCGATCGTCCCGGACGCGCACGACCGGGAGGACTGCTTCTCCGAGGTGACGCTACGCATCTGGGAAAAGGCCGACCGGTTCGCCCCCCCAGCGCGGCAGCTGGAAGGCATGGCTCACCGCCGTCACGCGGAACACGGCCTATAACTTCGCGCGGCAGACCGCGCGCCGCGGCGAGGGTGAGCTTCCGGAGCATGCGCCCTCCCCTGCCCCGGATCCAGAGGAAGCGCTCCTATGGGCGGAGCGGCGACGGGCGCTGCAGCGGGCGCTCGCGCAGCTGAGCACCGCGGAGCAGGCGCTGTTTTACCGGAAATACTACTACTTACAGCCGACGAGCCAGATTGCATCGGAGCTTGGAACGACGGAGCGCGCCGTCGAGGGGCGGCTCTACCGCCTGAAAAAGCGGCTGCGCGGAATGCTGGGAGGTGAGCTGGATGGATAAGCGCGATCGGAACGAGCAGGCCTTTGAGACGCTGCTCGCGGAGAACCTCTCCGCGCCGCCCGAGACGGTCGTCGCCGGGGTGACACCCGGCCATCGGGCGCTGCGGCGCGTGCTCTGGGGGAGCGCGCTCTGCACGGTTACGCTGCAGGTGAGCGGCCTGCAGTATATCCTCCCTACCGTCGGGCTGGTGCTGCTTCTGCTCGGTTTTCGCGCGCTGCGGCGCGAGAATCGCTGGTTTTGCGCGGGCTTCCGGCTCTGCGGCGCGTGGTTTGCGTGCGCCGCTGCGGGTCTTGCGCTGCGTGCCGCGATTGCGCCGGAGACGGCGTCCAGTTGGCTCGGCTATGCCGCCGCGGCGCTCGAACTCGCGGTGTTCCTCTGTCTCTGGCGCGGGCTGGACGCCGTGCAGCGGAAGGCCGGGCTCCCGTCCGGTAAAAGCGCGGCGGCGCTCTTTTTCTGGTATGTGCTGCTGGTTGCGCTGACTTTCGCGCGGCCAAACGTCGGCTGGCTCTTCGCCGCGGTCATTCTCGCCGCCTATCTCTGCGTTCTGCGCAGTCTGTTCAGGCTCACCAGGGTGCTGGACGAGAGCGGGTACGCCGTCCGCCCCGCGGCGGTGCGGGTGCCGGACGGGTGGCTCGCTGCGGGGCTTACGGCTTGGCTTGCCGCCTGTATCGCCTGCGGCTACCTCTTCGGCGGGAGCTACGCGATGGACTGGACGGCGCTGCCGCCGCAGGGTGCGTATGCCGAAGAGCGATCGCAGCTCGCGGCGCTCGGATTTCCGGAGGATGTGTTCGCGGATCTCTCGGAGGACGATCTCGCCGCCTGCCGCGGCGCGCTGTGCGTGGTGAGCCGGTCGGAGGACGTCCCCATGAACGACGGGCGCACCGTCAAAAAGGGTTTCGGCCAGCACACATGGACGGACATCGTCTATGACACGCGGGAGCTGCGTGTCACGGGTGTCGCCGTACAGATAGCGGAAGCCTCGGACGGCGGGGGTGAGTGGATCGTGTTCTATCACTTCCGCTGGCTCGAGAATCCCGGCTTTTACGGCACGGAAGCGCTCCGCGTCCTCCCCACCTCAGACGAACCCGTCGACTGGGGTGATTGGACGGGGCGCG
>OCPX01001654.1_pt1 | contig 16267 bp, 9 predicted proteins | sample 1538771 | NCBI WGS metagenome assembly OCPX01 (sample SAMN04571725, study PRJEB22368) | human gut metagenome | biome: human gut; material: stool | host: Homo sapiens | place: Luxembourg | collected 2012-11-01 | reverse complement strand
ACATTATGAAGGAATTAAAAGGAACAAAGACAGAGAAGAACCTCCAGGAGGCTTTCGCTGGTGAGTCACAGGCTCGTAACAAATATACCTATTTTGCAAGCAAGGCAAAGAAGGACGGTTTTGTACAGATAGCTAATATCTTTGAGGAGACAGCTGCTAACGAGAAGGAGCACGCTAAGTTGTGGTTCAAGTATCTGGAGGGCGGTGCTATCCAGGATACAGAGAAGAACCTGGAAGCTGCTGCCAATGGTGAGCACGATGAGTGGACCGATATGTATCCACGCATGGCAAAGGAGGCTCACGAAGAAGGTTTCGAAGAGATTGCAGCTAAGTTTGAGATGGTTGCTGAAATCGAGAAGCACCACGAGGAGCGTTATCGCAAGCTCTTGAAGAACGTACAAGACAAACTCGTCTTCTCTCGTGACGGCGACTGCATCTGGCAGTGCTCTAACTGCGGACATATCGTAGTAGGCAAGAAGGCTCCTGAGGTTTGCCCAGTCTGCAACCACCCACAGAGTTACTTCCAGATTGAAGCACAGAATTACTAATTCTTGCTTGAGACGAAATATCTAACAGAACATATATAAATAAGAGAGGGTGTGTCATGGCCTTATGACACACCCTCTTTTTTATGATTTAGCTTGAACCATTTCCAACATGATTTCTATCAACCTTGGAACACCATACTGTTCTATCTCGTCCTCTTTCACCCAGATATAATCATCAGGGAGCAAGGGGCGGGTTTCTGTTTCCTGCAGATAGAAGTCGGCAAGGAGGATGCGATGGGTAAGTACATGCTTCACATCCTTAGCCAGGAGAAGAGGATTATGGACAAAGGCAGGCAGTTGCGGAGCATCTGATGCGTTATATGGTTCCCACAATCCTTGCCAGATATCACCCTCGCCGCGACGGTGGATAGCCACTTCGCCTTTACACCTTATATATATATAGGAGAGATGGCGCGTTTTCACCTTCAGAGTCTTGTTCTTCACCGGCAACTCCTCTACCCTTCCTGTTCTAAAAGCCTCACAGGTTTCGGCAAGCGGACAGACAAGACATTTTGGAGATTGGGGAGTGCACTGGATAGCTCCGAAATCCATCATACCCTGGTTATAGGCAGCAACAGGCGATAATGCTGTATCAGAAAGTTGCTGAGCAGACGAAGCAGGCAAGAGTGATTGAGCCAACGCAGCAAACTCTTTTTTCCCCTGCGTTGAGTTGATAGGAGTATCTATTCCGAAGTAACGTGAAAGAACCCGATACACATTGCCATCTACTACTGCCGCCGGAATATCAAAGGCAAAAGAACCGATGGCTGCTGCAGTATAATCGCCCACCCCTTTCAGGGCTTTGATACCTTCAAGCGTATCAGGGAAATGACCGAGCTCCACTATCTGTTTGGCAGCAGCATGAAGGTTGCGGGCTCGCGAGTAATACCCCAATCCCTGCCAGAGTTTCAAGACATCATCCTCGCTGGCAGCAGCCAAGTCTTCAACCTTGGGATAGGTCTTCATGAACCGCTCCCAATATTCCCACCCCTGTGCGATGCGGGTTTGCTGAAGGATGATTTCGCTCAGCCAGATGGCATAAGGATCCTTGGTTTCGCGCCAAGGCAAATCCCTACCATACTCATGAAACCAACGGATAATGACAGCCGAAAAACTATTCATAAAATTCAATGTTCAAAGTAATTACTGTTCCGGATATTGCTCGTAAATCTTCAGACCAAATTCATTCGCCAAGGCATAGGCATGCTCCATGATATCGGCGAGAATGTGCTCATAATTCACCCATACCTTATCCTTAATGAAGAAATAGAACTCGATAGGGAGACCACATTGCGTGGCTTCCATGTGGCGCACCATCAACGTGAGATCGGTATTGACCTCCGGACGCTGGCGCAGATACTTCTCCATAAATTTACGGTAAAGCTGGAGATTGGTAGGGGCAAGGGCTGCAGGATTCTTTAAATCCTCAATATCCTTCCCTTCTTGTATATCTTTATCTATCGCCTTCTGCAACGACTCCTTCAACTTAAACGAATCTTCGGTGGCGAAATGCTTGGCAAGCAGATTACGTTTTAATGTCTCATCCACCAGACGGACACTACGGAAATCGAAGTAAACCACGCGCTTCACTCTTCGTCCACCACTCTTCTGCATACCAATCCAGTTCTGGAACGAACCATTCACCAGGGTAGTAGGCGAAATAGTAACGATGGTGTTATCAAAGTTGCGCACCTTCACGGTCGTGAGTGACATATCCTCAACGATACCATTGGCATCCACCGACTTCACCGTAATCCAGTCGCCCTTATGCAACATATCATTGCTGGTAAGACGCACACCAGCCGCCAATCCCGAGATGGTATCCTTGAAGACCAGCATCAGGACAGCCGAGGTGGCACCCAAACCGGCAAAGAGGGTCATCGGGTTCTTGTCCAACAGGATGGCAACCACCACCACAGCAGCCACGAAGAGCATCAATACCCTGAGAACACCGCAGAAAGTATGGAAATACTGCTGAGCCGACGAGCGTCGTTCCTGAGAATCCTCCAATCCTTTGAAAGACCCGATGAAGACCAGAGCCGTACGCACCGACATCACCACGATATAGATGCCCGTAGCCCGCTCCAATATCTCCTTGAATATCGGATACTCCAGATAAATCAGCGGCATGAGCGACCATATCACCACAGCCGGCACAATATGGCAAGCCGAGGTGAGCACCTTCTTGTTCAGCAGCACATCATCCCAAGTGATGTCCGTCTTATCAGTAATCTTACTGATGAGCGGAACCAGTATCTTGCGACACAGGAAATCGCTCAGCATCGCCAAGAGAATGGCAGTAATGGTGAGCAAGATATGCCGCAGCATGGGCACAAAATCACCGGTGACTCCTGCCCATGTTATCATTTCATCTACAAACTTACGAATTTCCTCCATAAAACTATCAACTATCAACTATCAACTATCAACTAACGCTCACGGTTGGCAGAGCAAAGTACATACTTTATCTGCAAAGTGTCTGGCATTATTGCCATGCATGATACCATTGTTGATGATGGCGAAACAGAGTTCATGACCATTGGCTGCGGTACAGTAACCCGCCAATGAGATGATGCCCGTCAGCGTACCCGTCTTTGCTTTCACATTGCCATGCACAAAACTGTTCTTCATACGCTTTTTCAACGTACCGTCAACCCCACCGATAGGCAGCGAATGCTTCAGATGGTCCATGATATTACCGTTGAGATAAGCATAACGAAGCAGTTTCACCTCCAGTTCGGCACTGAGATAATTATAGAGCGAAAGTCCCGAGCCGTCAGCCAGTTTATATCTTGCCGGATCGAGTCCTATCTTGCGGATAAGCTGTCTTTCCACATTCCGGGCACTCTTGGCACTCGCCCATTTATTGCCCGTAGAAGCCGCAATCTGATAATACATGCTCTCAGCATAGAGATTATCACTCTCCTTCATCATCTTGTGCAGAATCTGATCCATCGTATGGAATCGGGTACAGACCGTAAAGGCACTCGCAGGGCAAGTCTTCTCTGAAGCCCCAAAGCAGGAATATTCGATGCCCTCCTCACGGAGCTTGGCAAGAAACTTATCCATAAAGATGTCCTTGCGCTGGAACACCAGTGACGAAAGCACCGGATTGTCATCATCCCAGCACCAGCCTTCACCCAACAGGTCGGCATCCTTCAAAGAGCGGTCGGCATAGATGCTGCCACGGATGGTGTCAACACCCATATCCTTCAGACTATTGACAAATGCCGACATATCATCGCTGTTGAAACGGGGATCCATACCGCCTATACAATAGACATCACCCGTCAATACTCCATTCTCAATGGTACCGGTATATTTCAGAGTAGTTTTAAACTGGTAAGAACCGCCCAACTTATCGAGCGCCGTAATGGCAGTCAGGAGTTTCATCGTACTTGCCGGACGCATCAGCTGTCGTTCATTTCTCTGATAGATACAAGAGTCAGCAGACAGGTCCCAGACCATCAGTCCTACCTGTGATGTTTCGAACATCTTACTCTCAAGGAGTTTATCAATACCCACCTTCACCGATTCGGGCCAAGGAAATTTCTGCGTCAGTGTATCCGCTGCCAGGGAGTCAACGAGTGTAGAGTCGGAAACATCCTCCTCATCAACCGTTTCTATTCCCTCATCTTCAATCACATTCTGGGCCTGCACCGGTACGGATATCCATACCATCATCAGACCCAACATCATATATATTATCTTTTTCATCACAATCAGTTCACCTGAACTTAAAAGAAATTATTTATTTTTGATTCTCTCCATAAACGCCTCTTCATTATCCGGCTGAATGGTCACAATATTCTTATGCCCGAATTCGATGACCACACAATGGTCTAATCCGAAGAAAGTCTTGGCGATGTGTACATCAATGACATCACATAGCGGCACATTTCTGTTGGAAGAGAACCTGCCCTCATTGATGATGAGATATTCCATCTCCTCATCCAAGTCTATCGGTTTTACCATCTTGAAGGTATAGGTTGTATTCAGTATGCGCTCTATCATGCCCACGATGATGATAGCCACAAAGATGCCGATGATAGCCAGCTTGACCCAGAAGAAGTAGAGAGCCAGGATTGCAAACACCGCCACACCGATACGTGCCGTCAGCGTAAAGCGCTTATGAAAAGTTCTATCTGCCATAACTTTGATTTATTACCTTATATTATTGTCGTTTTTACGACCTTTTGATAGTCTAAAAGACTATATAACCTTAAATTTCGCTGCAAAATTACAAAAAATCCCTCTCTTATTACTCATTTTAAAGATTAATTATTACTTTTGCAACGAATTAAGAATTAATTCTGAGAGAATGGGGCTGTTTTATAGATAAAAACACCCGTTCTTAATATTGAAATTAGATAAGAATAAACTCAATGGTTTATAAGTATGATTTTCTGATTATCGGCTCAGGAGTTGCCGGTATGAGTTACGCCCTGAAAGTAGCCAGAGCGCATAAAGGTAAGGTGTGTATGATTTGCAAGACCTCGCTCGACGAGGCTAACACGTCATTCGCACAAGGTGGTGTGGCGTCAGTTACCAACTTGGAAGTGGATAACTTCGACAAGCACATACAGGATACAATGATTGCTGGTGATTATATCAGCGATTATAAAGCAGTGAAGCAGGTTGTCACCATGGCACCGGAGCAGATCAAGGAGCTCGTGCAGTGGGGCGTCAACTTCGATAAGCAGCAGGACGGCAAGTTCGACCTACACCGTGAGGGCGGTCACAGCGAGTTCCGCATCCTTCATCATGCAGATGATACGGGTGCAGAAATCCAGCGCGGTCTGATGGAGGCTGTGCGCAACTGTCCGGATATCGATATCAAGGAAAATCATTTCGCCGTGGAGATTATCACTCAGCACCACTTGGGTGCCCGTGTTACTCGCCGCACACCTTATATCAACTGTTACGGTGCATACGTATTGAATCCTGATACCCAGAAGGTGGATACCTATCTGAGTAAGGTTACCGTGATGTGTACCGGTGGATGTGGTGCTGTTTATCAGACTACCACCAACCCTGTCATCGCTACGGGTGATGGCGAGGCGATGGTATACCGTGCCAAGGGAACTGTAGCCGACATGGAGTTCGTTCAGTTCCACCCTACATCCCTCTATCATCCGGGCGAGACTCATCCTGCCTTCCTCATCACCGAGGCGATGCGTGGATACGGTGGCATCTTGCGTCTGCCTAACGGCGAGAGTTTCATGGAGAAATATGATGAGCGATTGAGTCTGGCTCCTCGTGACATCGTGGCTCGTGCCATCGATAAGGAGATGAAGATTCACGGATTGGATCATGTCTGTCTCGATGTAACCCATAAGAATCCAGAGGAGACCAAGCGTCACTTCCCTAATATCTACGCTAAGTGTCTGAGTATCGGCATCGATATTACTAAGGATTATATCCCTGTTCGTCCTGCCGCTCACTATATGTGTGGTGGTATCAAGGTTGATTTGAACGGCTGTTCAAGCATCAACCGTCTCTATGCCCTGGGCGAGTGTTCATGCACCGGTCTGCATGGCGGTAACCGTCTTGCCAGCAACTCGCTCATCGAGGCTGTGGTTTATGCCGAGACTGCTGCCAAGCACAGCATCGAGCATGTAGATGAATACGACTTCAACGAGAAGGTACCAGCATGGAATGATGAAGGTACTTTGACCAACGAAGAGAAGGTGCTGATTACACAGAGCGTGAAAGAGGTGGGCGAATGCATGAGCAACTATGTAGGCATCGTGCGCAGTGACCTTCGTCTGAAGCGAGCATGGGACCGTCTCGACCTTCTCTACGAAGAGACAGAAAACCTCTTCAAGCGTGTAAAGGTAAGCAAGGAACTCTGCGAGCTCCGCAACATGATTAACGTGGGTTATCTCATCACCCGCATGGCGATAGAACGCAAGGAGAGCCGTGGTCTCCACTATACCATCGACTACCCTGTTCATGCTTACGACAAGAAGTAATCAAGAATTATCGGAATATTAAAAAGCTCGGATGCTTGTGATGCATCCGAGCTTTTTAATTTTCAAAAATTTGAGAATTAGAGAATCTTTCTTTCTACCTATTGGTTCTGGTGAATTTTCTTTTTATCTCGTCAGCGAGAACTTGATGCTCAGGCCGAAATCCTGTGTGGTGGTAGGATAACTGCTGCTCGACAGGAGCGGGGTGTTGGTCTGACGGTCATAATAGAAACTCATGGTAAGGAGTTTGCTGAAGGTATAATCGGCAGAGAAACTCAGTTTCAGAGCATTGTTGCCGCTGCTGGCACTGCTTACCATTGAGGCAATATCACGAACGATGGCTGCCTGCTTGCGGAAACTGAAGTCAAGACGTAGATTCAGATCATGGTTGGTACCATTCTGAACCGTCTTGGTGGTCGACGCATTCTTGTTGGCTGCATTCTTGTTGCCGCCCTTCGACTTGGAACGGGAGGCCTTGGCGCCCCAGCCGAAAACATCGAAGTTGTTGATGCGGTAACCCATACCGATTACCCAGTCCTTACTCAATGCCTCGTTCAGCTGCACACTCGTCATACTGAGGTTCAACACACGGGTCTGGCGATATTCTGCCTTCACCGTCATATTATTGTTGAATGTGACATCCATACCCAATAATGGCGAGAACGACTCGTTGATACTTACCTGCGAAATGTTGAACATGCTGCTTGGAGATGGATTGCCCGTAGTGGCATCACTCACGAAGCCGAGACCGTTCATATACTCCTGGAAGGTACTGTAACTGTTGTAGCTGCCAACTGCAAAGACACTTTTGTAAGAGTGGTTGATGTTGATACTCTTGAAGTGCTCGTTGAACCAAGGCAGACGTCCCAGTCCGCTGTAACGGATGGTCCAGTTTGGCAACATCCGGCTCAATGCCGGGAATACCGAAAGCGAATTGCCACCCATCGAGGTATAAGCCTTGAGGAAGGCAGGAATCATGACATCGCTGCTATACTGGTTGACCGGCGTGCGGGAAGCATCAAACTTGCCACCAGCCAGAGCCGAACCTGTCGGATAAACGGTACCTGCATACTGAGCCTCTACCCTATCTCTGAAACCAGCCAGCGAGTTGACAAACTTCTCGAAGGTCTTACTGCGATACCCCGAATTGGCATTGCCCATTCCCTCAAAAGCCGAACCCAGCGAGATGGTAGTCATCTGGAAGGCTCCACTCTGGGTAGTTGGCGTTCCTTCATACATATACTGTATGCTCTTCTGCGTGGTCTTGGTGCGTGTGGCAGAGAGATCAATCTTGAAATCCTTGACAGGCTCCAGGGTGGCACGCAACGTAAGATTATCCGTTCTGCTGGTAGTGGCTGGTGTTGCGATACTGTCGTTGCAGAGCAGCCAGTCGTTGTTTCTAGCCTTCTCGATATAATCGTCGCCAACCATACCGAAGGCGAAGTCAAGACCCGGTGCCATCTGTCCCACCTTCTTCTGTCCGAAGGCATCACCCACACTAGGCAAGAAGCCCGGCAGGGTGAGCTGATAGCTGCTGCGATAGTTGATGCTCACATTACGCACCATCATTGCCAGGCGACTAGCCAACTGCAATCCCTTATACCATTTCTTATCATCAAGCGGTTCCTTTGCCAGTACGGAGAGTTTCACCTTCATGGCGGTATCTACCTTTGAGATGATTCTGATCTGGTTATTATCCACCTTTTTGTATTTAAGCGGGAACACTTTGCCGTCTTCCGTCTTGGCATTCACAATCAGTCGCTTGGTATTCTTGCCGTGGCGTATCTTGAATGTGGTATCAGGCAGGAGGGTGATTTCCCGTTCGAAGGCACGCTTGTTCTTAGGCAACGCCTTCTTCGGATCAGCCGCCTGTTCCTTTGCTTCCTGCTTCTTTTTCTTTTTTTCCTGCTTTTTGCGCTGCATCTGTGCCCTACTCTGGGTATGGTCAAACTTATCGTTTACCTTCTTCAGGAAAGGCACATGGTTGTAGAGTTTCACCAGGTTGAAGTTTCCGTTCAATGTCAGTTCGCGCTGGGTATTGATGGTGTTACCATACGAGTTACCCTCCTCATCCTCTGTACCGCGCTCCCAAGAATAGTTGGCATTGTAAGAGGCATCGCTGTTCACCCAGTCGAAGACAGGCAGCAGATTGAGAGGCACCTTGTAGGATGCCTGGAAATTCTGACTGTAGTCGAGCGGTGCACCCCAGTGGCGGATGCTGGTCCATACGGAGTCCTTCCAGGCATGATACTGGTCGGCATAAAGATCCTTGTTGACCGGTGTATATGGTTCCTCTATCTGTGCATGGGTAGCACTCTGGAAGTTCATGTGCAGGTTCTTGGTCAAATCCCAGTTGATGGAGAACTCACGGTTCCAGAGGAACTGTTCACTGAAAGTGAGCGGCAACTTGGAGTCTACTCCGGCAGCTCCACTCATCAGAGTTTCCATATCGCGCTCCTGCAACTCGTAGTAGTCGCGCGTCATCTCGGTATTGAAGGCTATGTTCTGCGGCAGCCAGTTCAGTCCGAAACGTTTCAGTATGTCGAGCCACTTGCTCTTGTTCTTCAGTCTCTTGAATGGTTCCCATGCCTTATAAACCGGGCTCCACGAATAATCCAAGGCTCCGCGCCAGTTGTCCTTGCGCTCATACATCGTCGTTTCACCCGTAGTATACTGATGCTGATGACTGTAGGTGAATGAGAAGTTGGCTGGATCGTATGGCATCGGATGACGCTTGGTAGCGATACCCACCCGGGCATTCGAGATAGAGAAGTTGGTCTGCGTAATCTTGGTGGCAGCGATATTCTCGATAGAATCGCGCTCGTGCTTGGAGCCGGCGGCATCGAGGGCATCCTTCAACTCCATATCGGTATCCAGCGGATTATACTTAGGAGTAGTCTTCTCCTTGGTAATACTATAATATAAAGGTATGCTCACCTTCGCCTTGTCAGGGAAGAACTTACCCATTTCGAGCGATGTGGTCACACTGTAGGTACCGTAATTATCGGTGGTGCGACTTGCCACGCCATCTTCCAGACCGCCGAATCCCTCGCTGATGTATCTGCCGGTGGCATTCACGCTACCCAGATCGGAGAGTTGTACGTTGAGGTTGGCATTGGCAGCCCAACCACCCGAATTATTATGTTCCTTGAGTCGGAGTTCGTTTATCCATACCTCACCACTCTTGATGTCGGCAGAATTGTTTCTCACACCCAGCATCATGGTCTTCACCTCGCCGAGACTCGGATTACCCACGATGGTAATCTTGTTCTGCGGATGTTCTGCATCCATCATGGAATAAGGAGCGAGATAAGAAGCCACACCCTGTGCCTTCGCCTTGTTACGGTTTTTCTTCAATGCCGTAAAGACGCTCAGCGGCACATCGAGCATATTCTCCTCAGGCCATACCGCCTTACAGTCGGCAAGCACATAGCGGTTGTAGTTGGAGCGTGGCTCGGTGAGCTTCAGCGGGATTTCATACTCGTAGTAATTGTTCTTGTAATCACTACCCAGACGGATGAAGACTGAGAGATCACCATCCTGCAGACGGGTGGTATTCTGCTCCAATGCATTGGCATGGGCAAACATCTGGATGCGCTTGTACTGGCGCAGATCAAGGGTAGAATTCTTATAAACCGCCTTCGCCTCGCCTGTGCTCATATTCTTGACCACCAGACTCAACGCCTGCTCGTTCGCCTCAACCAACTGAGGCTGACTAGGATCCTGTTCGCGCCTGATACCCGGAGGCAAGACATAGTTGACCGGAGTCTTCTCGCCGTTCTCTTCCAGACTCACGCTGCTTGCGTCGAGGGTTCCGCCACTGGCTGCACTAAGCGGCTGATCATAGGTACGCCACTTGCCCATCACGAGGTCGAAGGTACCGAAACGCAGCACGATAGGTTTCTTGAAACCGGTGAGGAACATACGCATGAAGCGGATGCTGGAGAAATCGTTGATGTTGCCCTGACGGCTCTCAAACTCATCGATAGGTATGCGGAACTGATACCAGGTAACGGTAGACTTGGTATTATCACGCCAGGTCTGGCTGTATTCACGCTTATCTACAATATGATTGTTACCCACCACGAGATCTTCCGGACGGATGCTGACACGATACTGGAAGTATTTCTCATATTCGTTGAGGGTATAATCCTGGTTGATATCCTCGACATCCGGCGTTGACTTATAAGAAGTATCATAGCTCTCAGAACGGCTGTCGCTGTCAGGCGAGTTGCCCTGAGGATTGTTGATATACTTATATCTCTGCAGGATTGGAGCACGCATCTCATCCCAGTCGGAACCGCGGAAATAGTGGTAGTCATCACGTGCCGGATCGGCAAAGATACTGTCGAACACCGCCTGGTTCACCTTGCCCTGAATCTGGTCGAGATAAGCACTCTTGTAGAATTCCTGCTCCTCGGCATCAGTCAGTCCGTTGAAACCCACATCCTGCAAGGCTCTGCTGCCACTGGTGGTAGCAAAGGCATAGGTCACGGTGCTTTGGGTAGGAATCTTACCCCACTGGGTATAGGTGTAGCTCTTGCTGCCATCTACCGGCATGCCACTCTCATAGAATTTCTTGCCATCACGCAGGATATCTTCGCTCACCTCGCCCAGGTTGATGTAGAAATCGCCACCGTAATCGGCAGCATCAGCCTCTTCGCGGGAATAGATAAACGGATCGAGCATCCAGAACTCGATGTATTCGATGTTTGCCTGCTCGAAATCGTTGGTATCCAGCTTACGCATCATTCCGCCCCAGTTGCGCTGCGGATTCTGCAGGGTTCCGTCTGCCTGCAAATCTGTTACATTGAAGTTGTATGGTCCCGGCTCACTTGGATAGTAGGCCAGATTGAGTACATTCAGGGTATTGGTAGCGCCCTGATAACTGCTCTGGTCGCGCAATGGGAAGAGCTCCTTGGTATAGACCTCGCGAACATAATGGTTACTCAACTGCTTGAGGTCGCCCTTGATATGTCCCGGAGTGAGCGAACTTCCACGGCGGGTGAACAGCGGATCGATGGTATACCAGGCTAGGCGCGAACGATGGAAACCGCTGCTCAGACCGGTCTTATCGCTGTAATCGTCCTTGAAATTGAGCGAAGGCACACTGGATATAAACCAGGAGGTAGGAGTCGTTACATCAATGGTGGTCTTCGTTCCCTCGAAGTCATCGATATAAGATGCATTGTCCTGTGTGCCACCTGCCTCACCGGCAATGAGCTGGGCAAATTCTCCTGTAAAGGATATCTGCGATGGCTGGGTGAGGTGCAGGAATGGTATCTTGTCAAGCACATTGGTGAGCCACTGACTCTCCTTGCGCCAGTTGAGATTGATGCCCCAAAGGGTGTTCTTCAGCGGTTCGGAGCCCATGGATACCTTGGTAGTAAGCGCCTGTTCGGAGAGGTGCTGGATAGTACCGCTCAACTGGAAGTTCTTGGTAAAATCATACTCCCAGTTCAGTCCGAACATCGTTTTTCGGGTTTGTCCGAAATCGGTATTACTCTCCAGAGAAACGTTGACAGCCGTACCGGCATCGATGATGCTCTGGTTCAGGATGGTCACCTCACCGGCACTGTAATCTACCGAATAGTCGGTGCCCTCTTTCAGGGTGATACCGCCTGCCGTAACGACCACCGAGCCCTGTGGCACATTGTAGGCATCGAGCGAGATGACATTGGCTGCAGAGCCCTTGAACTGTCCCACAATCTGATACTTGTTCTTTTCGGCTATCTGCTTGGCTACGGTCTTCGTACTGTCATAAAGTTCGGTAAAGGCATACTTTTCTGCCTTGTCGGCAGCCACGCCCCGCTTGACCAGATAATCACGCATATAACTGCCGAAAGGCTCTACCTTCGGAATGAACACGCGTCCATTAGAGATGGTATAGCCTTCTACATAATCGAAATATCCATTGCTGTGTGCCTTGTTGTTGTTATCCAGACGGTCGGCGCCCAGCACACGGATGATTGGCTGCTCCTTCACCTGCTGCTCAGGGATATAACTGAGATAAACGCCGGTGGTATCGCTCTGGTATTTCACATCCAGGCGGAACTTCTCCTTCTCTACGGTAGAAGCCAGATAATAAACGTTCTTCATCATCAGTCCCCAGTTGCCCTGTCGCGGATTGTTACTGGTATTCTTGAGCGATTTCACGAAGAGTGCCTGCTTGGTATCGCTGAGATCGGATGCAAACTCGCCCACCTGATAGGTAACGCCTCCCGATGTATACTCATAGGCTACGGCAAGTACCTGGTCGGTCTGCAGACTGGTTTTCAATGAGATATAACCCAAGGCGGTATTGACTGTATACTCTGAAGAATTGAGCAGACGGGCACTCTCCAGTTTCTCATAATCGGCTCCGCCAACCAGTCCGCCTCCATCGAGAGTGGTTGCAGCCTGGTCGATGTCACGGGCAGCAGCATACTGCCCTGTCATCGCCGCATACTCTGTATTCGCCTGGTTAGAAGGCACCTGTCCGCTCGCCGCCCACATCGGGTTGCTCAGTTTCTGGTTTTCGCCCAGGTCGGTCAGGGCTACGATGTTTCGGGTATTGGTGGTATTGCCGGTTTTGTTGGTAACCCACACCTCCACACGGTTGATGGTGATGCCCGTGGTGAGATTAGGAAGTTTCTGCATCCAGGCATCATAATGATTTCTGAAATACTGAGAGAGGAAGAAGTGGCGGTTCTCCTCATAATCGGCTACATTCAACTCAAAAGGAGTGAGCTGTACACCGCCCCTGGTAGATACGCTCTTCGATGCACTCTTCTTCTGCGAAGCCACCATCTGCAGCTTGAGTTTGCCAAACTGCATATCGGTTCTAACACCAAACAGACTGCTGGCGCCTTTGATGAGCGAAGAGTTGGAAGGGAAGGAGACGTTGCCCGCCTCAACGAGTTTGATGATTTCATCTTCCTTGCCGTCGTACTTCAGTTTCATGTTCTGTGCATCGAAATCGAAGGTGGCATCGGTGTTGTAATTCAGGTTCATGTTCACCTTATCGCCCACCTTTCCGTTGACGTTGAGATTGATTTTCTCATCAAAATCCATCATCGTCGTCTTTCGGTTGCGGATAGGCAACGAAGGATTGTCGATGTTTTTCTTGTTGATACCGAACTTGAGTTCGGCAGAACCCTGAGTCTTCACTCTGATGCCACCAGGACCGAAGATTTTCTCGGCAGGTCCCAAGTCGAAGTGCATATCTGAGAAATCGAACTTCTCCTTGCCTTTTGCCTGGAAGATTTCATCGTTCTGCTTGCGGAAGTAGCTGTTGCGCTGCTGCTGTTCGGTCCATGCAAGATACTCTTTCGGAGTGAGCATGATAGGAGCCGAAAGCCAGGTTGAGCCCATGCGGTTGCCGATGATATAGCGGTCGAGGGTATCGTTGTAGACTACCTGATATTGCAGATTATCAGGACGTTTCAGGTCGAGCGGACTCTGATAGAGGTCGCTCAGGGAGTAAGGTTGGGTGCGCTGAATCTGCCAGCGGGTATGCAGCAGCGAATCGGGAATGGTATCTTCATCGAGCTGCACGGGCTGGGCTGTGCTGGTATGGGTTTTCTTTTTATCGTCCTGAAGTTGAGGCAAAGCTATCGCATAGCCGAAGGTTGCCACCATCAGCCAAGCCAATAGAAAAGATATGAATCTTTGCTTCTGTTTCATCGACAAAAAACTCCTAACTTATTTGATTTGCTTCAATGCCAGTTTCACAACCTGTTCTACCGGGAGATCAGGCTGTGCCTTGAGAATATCTACTACTACCTTGGCAGATGGTGCTGGCGAGAAGCCGAGCATGGTGAGGGCGCTTACCGCCTCATCCTTTACGTCATTGTTTACCATCACCACATTGCCTCCGCTGGCTGGCAGTTCGTCAGCGATGCCGAGGCTCACGATTTTATCTTTCAGGTCGATGATGATTCGCTGTGCTGTCTTCAGTCCAATACCCTTCACGGTTTTCAGCACCTTGTCGTTACCAGTAGAGATGATTTCGCAGAGTTCGCGTGGCGAGAGTGAAGAGAGAATCATACGGGCTGTATTTCCGCCTACTCCTGAAACGGTGATGAGGAGGCGGTAGAGTTCACGTTCCTGTTTGGTAGCAAAGCCGAAAAGGGTGAAAGAGTCATCTCTTCCACCAGCCACCAGCACTTCGTGAACATAGAGTTTCACTTCCTGTTTGCCCTGAATGGCAGTATATGTATTGAGCGATATATTGAGTCCGTAGCCCACCCCCGCAGTCTCAACAACAGCCAGCGCAGGTGTCAGCTCTGTCAGATCGCCATGAATATATTCTATCATTTTCTTTTTCTCCTAATTAAATTAATATATTAATAACGTGCGAAGGGCGGGATTATTGTTATAGAGTTCCATAAAATTACGTCCCGACGTAGCATGTAATACGTCCCGACGCAGAGCCAGAGACGTCGGGACGCAGCAAAAGCTACGTCAGGACGTAATTCAAAGCACATCGGGAGGTATCGGAAAGGGGATGTATGATGTTTCGCAACAAAATAACGAAACTGTAAGGCTCTTGCAGCAGATACCTTACAAATCTCCGCTTATTCATACCTAAAAACTATGATTTTACTACTTTTTGCAACTTTTATGAGTTAAAATTCTATTAAAACGTCACGTATTTCAAGAAAAAGCTATACTTTTGCAACCGGAAATAGAATAAAAAGCGGAAAACATATCCGTTGGATGACTAAACCGCAAGAAATAAAAACAACAAAATAAAAGAAATAAGACAATGAAGAAATTTAGAGCAGCCGTAGTAGGATACGGCAACATCGGTAAGTTTACTGTTGAGGCACTCGAAGCAGCTCCTGACTTTGAGATTGCAGGTATTGTACGTCGCCAGGGTGCCAAGGACAAACCAGCTGAGTTGGCAAACTATGAAGTAGTAGATGACATCACCAAGTTGAAGGATGTAGATGTTGCTATCCTCGCAACCCCTACCCGCTCTTGCCCTGAGTATGCAGAGAAGATCGTTGCCCTCGGTATCAACACCGTAGACAGTTTCGATATCCACACCAGCATCCTCGACTACCGTACCAAGCAGATGGAAAACTGCAAGAAGGCTGGCAAGGTAAGCGTTATCTCTGCTGGTTGGGACCCAGGTTCTGATTCTATCGTACGTGTTCTGATGGAGAGCCTTGCTCCTAAGGGCTTGACATACACCAACTTCGGTCCTGGTATGAGCATGGGTCACTCAGTTTGTGTTCGTGGCAAGAAGGGCGTAAAGGAAGCGCTCTCTGTAACCATCCCATTGGGTGAGGGTATCCACCGCCGTATGGTATACGTAGAGTTGGAAGAAGGTGCCAAGCTTGAGGATGTAACAGCCGAAATCAAGGCAGATCCATACTTCGCTCACGATGAGACCCACGTATTTGCCGTAGCATCAGTAGATGATGTAAAGGATATGGGTCATGGTGTGAACCTCGTTCGCAAGGGTGTATCTGGCAAGACCCAGAACCAGCGTTTCGAGTTCAATATGAGCATCAACAACCCAGCCCTCACCGCTCAGGTATTGGTTAACGTGGCTCGTGCTTCATTCCGTCTGCAGCCAGGTTGCTACACCATGCCAGAGATTCCAGTTATCGATATGTTGCCAGGAACCCGTGAGGAAATCGTTGCAACACTCGTGTAATTGGGAGTGAAGAAAGAAGAGTGAAGAGTGAAGAATTCACTTGCATCACAATAATAAAACGGCTCGCAAGAAGTTTCGATTTCTTGCGAGCCGTTTCC
>OCPX01001645.1_pt1 | contig 16345 bp, 17 predicted proteins | sample 1538771 | NCBI WGS metagenome assembly OCPX01 (sample SAMN04571725, study PRJEB22368) | human gut metagenome | biome: human gut; material: stool | host: Homo sapiens | place: Luxembourg | collected 2012-11-01 | reverse complement strand
CTCTGTTTCACTGCTTTTTATGGAGGTGCTATACATAATTGATTTCTGTTCATAATGTGCCTTATGTGTTGAAGTGCATAAGGCACATTTTCCCATACCATAAATCGGGGCCGAATATGGATACCTGCCCGGCCTCGTGATCTGTCTGCATCTCTCATCTCCTTTACGATGCGGGTCTGTTCCGTGAAGAGGCCGGAGCGCTCTCCGGCCAGCCCGGCTCTGGCTCCGGCTACGGACAGATCCTGATTATTCCGAATTCGGAATAATCAGGATTATGCCGAGGAAATAGTTATTCCGAAGTCATTGCATAGAGTCTTGTAAAACAAGGATTCTCCGCAAAAACTTCGGAATAACAAAGCCGGCCTCATTTTATATAATGTGGACATGCAGACAACCGTCTGACACCACAAAATATAAGGAGGGCCTATGGAACTGATTGAATTAGACGCAACTGCACAGCGTGCCCTGGAGTTGTTAACCAATGCGGGGATGAGTGATGGAAGCATATACAACTATACTCATACAGGCTTTGGCAGCATACTTCGACATTTTCACACAAAAGGCATACTATATGCTACAGCAGAAATGCTCGATAATTTTTTGCTGGAGCAACGCGTACTTTTGGACCAAGGAGATATCTCACAATGGAAATGGGGACTTGTCCGCAGGAGTTGTGAGCTTCTGAAACAATGTGCTGCAATGAATTCTATTGATTTGCCTGACCTTCAGCCATGGGACCCTGTATGGAATCGTCCAAAGCAAATCATCCAACACGACGCACCGACGGCGAAACAGTTTGCCGAATCGGAAAATATTTATGTGCTTGTCTGGATGGTCAACAAGCGTATGGAACAACTTGGCCTTTCGGAAAATACGGTTCGCCATTACACGGAAGAGGGATTAGCCGTCATTTTGAAAAAGCACTATGATTCTGGTACAGAAAGTTACTCAGACAAACTTATATCCCAGCTTACAGATGAGCGAAGACTGCAATATGAGCAAGGGGAGGTTGGCAGAACTACTTATCAGAATTTGCGCAAAGCGGCGGCGATGCTCCAGGAGTTCCGCCTGACAGGGAAAATCACGCTGGAAAGGATTCCTAATTGGGGACGGCGCGAAGTTATTCCTCAGCACAAAGCGATTCTGGATAAATTCAGTGCGCATGTCACAACGCAGAGCAACTGGGCTGAAAGTTCCGTTAGCACAGTTACAAGTGTGGCTCGTGTATTTTTGCTTGAATTAGAGGACCATGGAATAGTCTCCATTGAAACTGTCGCAATGATGGATATTGCCACATGCGTTACAAGAATGCTTGGACGATACACTGGTGGAATGAGATCTGCTCTTTTTGGCATTCGGACCTTTCTGCGATTTTTATATGAGGCCGAGATCACTGCGGATAATTTTTGCAAAACACTCCCGGAATTTGTTTGCCCTCGGAAGAACTTTCGTGAAGGATTTTCCGATGATGAATTGGAACGTCTACTTTCTCAGCCAGATATCACATCTGCGGTCGGGAAAAGAGACTACGCTATGATGGTTTTGGCAGTGCAAAGCGGCTTGCGGTCTTGCGACATCATACGGCTCACATTTGACTGCATCAATTGGAGAACGAGGGAAATTCGTGTTGTTCAGCACAAAACAGGACAACCAATCGTAATTCCTCTTGAACCGGAAACAGGCAACGCTATAGCAGATTACTTGTTAAATGGGCGCCCCAAGAGTTCACTACCGCAAATTTTCCTCTGTCACGTCGGCGCTGTCCGTGCTTTGAAAAGTCGAACCGGAAGTGCAATTGTCTCCAAATACATGAAGGGCGCAGGAATTCATTCCGGGTATCGCGGATTTCACAGTTTCCGGCGCACCTTCGCTACAAATCTGCTCCAGAACGAAGTGCCAATTGAGTTGATCCAACAGATGCTGGGCCAAACTCATATTGATTCAGCAAAGCCGTACCTGTCCATTGACGAACTGGGACTGAAGCGATGTGCATTGCCCCTGCTCTCTCATGGAAAGGAGGTAGGGAACTAAAATGATGTACACCTTTAAGAGTTGTTTTGCATCTCAGATCGAGGATTTCATTGCTCAGAAAAACGCTCTGGGGTTTGGTTATCTGGAGTCCTCCCGTCTCCTGCGAGACTTTGACCGCTTTTGCCTGACGCATTTCCCGGAAGAAAATACACTGACCAAGGAGCTTTGCTTAGCTTGGGCCACGAAAAAGGATACCGAAGGCAACAATACCTTCCGCAACCGTATGATGCCGGTGCGGGAGTTTGCCAGATACTTAAACCGCAACGGCGAAGCTGCTTACATTCTGCCGCCAGACATTGCCAGGAAAGATGCGCCGTATGCCCCGTACATCTACACCGAGGCCGAAATCCTGGCCATTTGGGATGTTTTCGACCACTTGAAACCGAGAGGTGGTTTCCCGGTACGGCAATTTGTGATCCCAGCTATGATAAAGCTGATGTACTGCTGCGGTCTGCGTCCATCTGAGGCCAGAAGGCTTCATGTAGACGATGTGGATTTGGACATTGGGCGGCTGAACATTATGGAGAGCAAACAGCACAGGAGCCGTATTGTTATGATGGCGGATGATGTGACGAAGATGCTCTCAGATTGCAATGCCGTTGTGACTTCCGCTATGCCGGAACGCGAGCCGTTCTTTCCCAACTCTGAGGGCGGTTTTTACGGGAAGAGAGGGCTGGAGAAGACTTTCCGCCTGGTTTTGAAGAAAGCAGGTGTTACGGGAACCGGCCGACGTTCCCCGCGTCTTTATGACTTTCGTCATACTTTTGCCACCCACAGGCTGTACCACTGGATGAACGAGGGCAAAGATCTGAACGTTATGATTCCCTATCTGAGTGCGTACATGGGCCATGCGCAACTCTCGGACACCTATTACTACATTCATTTAGTTCCTGGCTTGTTGGAGGAAATGTCCGGGTTCACGTTTTCTTCTGCCGAGGCATTCTTGCCGGAGGTAGGAAACGATGAGTGATTTCTTTGATGCAATCCGGCGTTTTCTGCTGGACTATCTGCCCAAGCAGCGCTGCCTTAGTAAAAATACGATTCTCTCCTACAGACAGACACTCAATATTTTCGTGGCTTATATGAGGGATGAGATAGGGATTGGAGCTGCTGAGCTGACCTTCTCCCGTGTTGACCGGGACGTCATTCTTAACTTCCTAACCTGGCTGGAAAAGGCGCGGGGATGTAGTGTCTCTACCCGCAACCAGCGTTTAATGGCATTGCGGTCTTTCCTGGGCTTCGCTGGACAAATCGATTGTACGCAGACGTCATTGTATCTTTCTGCCTGCAATATTCCCTCCAAGGAGGCTCACGGGCGAATCGTTGAATTCCTGACCGAACCGGCGTTGACCGCGCTGCTTCAACAGCCCAATCCTTCCAGGCAGAAAGACCAGCGGAATCTTGTATTCATGATCCTCATGTATGATACCGCTGCCCGATGCAGTGAGCTTCTCGATATGAAGGTCTGTGACCTGCGTCTTGACGCAAAACATCCAATTGCGTACTTGCATGGTAAGGGACGAAAAACCCGTACAGTGCCGTTGCTGAACAGAACAGTCCAACACTGCAAACAGTATCTGAACAAATTCCATCCCAACAAGGATGACTACAGTGAGGCACCGTTGTTCTATACCGTGATCCATGGGAGGCAGCAAAAGATGTCTCCCGATACGGTAGCAGCATTCTTTGCGAAGTATGGGAGCATGGCAAAGGCGGTTTGTCAGGAAGTTCCTGAACATATCCATCCGCACATGATGCGGCACACACGGGCGATGCACTTATACCAATCCGGGATGCCCATGGTACTTCTTTCCCAATATCTTGGCCATGCACAGGTTGAGACAACAATGATCTATGCTTATGCGGATACCGAGATGAAACGTGCCGCAATTCAGAAAGCTGATGCTGTCCGCGGAACCAAGCCCGTACCGGATGAGATTTGGGCTGATAACGAGGAAATGATTTTGAAGTTATCTGGTCTGCTCTAATCCTATTGTTCTATATATGCCGATTATGTTATTCCGAAGTTTTTGCTGGTAACGCCTTGTACTACAGGGTTTGCAGCGATTACTTCGGAATAACTATTTCCTCGGCATAATCCTGACACGGGCTGCCGCCGCAGATGATATCCACCGGCGGCAGCATGGCCCCATCCAGCTTCGTAATATCTCCATAATGTAGCATCCCCGGCAGCCGCTGCTGCGTGACTCGAATGGGAAACGGCTCGATCTCGCTGACCCATAGGGGGATGACACCGTTGTGTATAGCCGCCAGCGGAAAGCCGCCAATGCCGTCAAACAGGCTGCCCATAGTAATGCACCTCATTTGGCCGCCACCGTCCGGGCAATATTGACGGCGCTCTGAGCTGTGTAAACCGCCGAGGTAAGATTGGCCTTCGTGGTGGTGTCCAGCCCAAAGGCCCCAGCGATGCGGGGAATTTCCCCGGCAGAGAGCATGAGCCCCAAGCCCAGCAGGGCGTGATCTTTGAATACCATCAGCCCGGCCACAAGGATGGTGGCCTGCAAGAAAGCGGTGAGACACAGGCCGATGACCTGCTTGCACCACTGGATAAATCCGTCTCCATACCCTCTGGGCACAGAGAACATATACAGGCTCCCCACGGCGATCTGGATCAGCAAAATACCGCCGCGCTTCAGATTGCTGAAAAACACCTTAATGACCGCATAGGCCATGAGGATAAGGCAGAAAAGAACCATAAGCCCGCTGGTCTCCCGCCCAAAGCCCCGCAGGGGATAGGTGGACTCCGTTAGGCTTTCCAGGTTTTCAAGATCTGCCAGCGCCGCCTTTGCCGCATCCCCGATGCTGGTGGACCCAAAGCCGGTGATGCCCGCCGTCAAGGTGCCCTGCAAGGAAATTGCCAAAGAATAGAGCCGCACCGGCACTTGGGTAAAAAGAGAGACGGCCAGAAAGCCCTTAAGGACATTCAGCGCCGTCTCTTTCACATTGCCCCGCCCAGCGGAATACTCGATGCCGCATTCAAACACAGCCACTACCAGCCCCGTGGCAAACAGGGCCCAGCCCAAATAGGAGAAAAATAGCACCACGCTCTGCACCCAGTTCATCTCGAAGAGCTCTGCGCCCATGCTGCCCATCTCGGAAAAGAAGTTCCCAAGAAAGCCCACCACCTGACTGTAAAACCAGTCCACGATCTGCCCCAGTATTTTGTCCGCTACAAAGTCCCATATAAACAATTCATCACCTCCTGAACATGCAAAACCGTCCCGCCAACCAACAGCGCAATTTTCCACTCATACCCCGATGATCCCCCAAATATACAGCGGCGCCGTCAGCGTAAAGACCAGGCATGCAAACAGAATAGCCGGAGCCGTCCATTCAAATTGCCCTGTTTTCCGATAGTCAAAATACGCCGTCCCCAGCTTCACGAAGAAGAAAATAGCCAGAATCATGTCGATGGCGGGGAATACCACCTTGTTGACCACCGACTTGATCTGCCCGGACGCCGCCGTCCAGGTGCTCTCCACCGCACCCGCCACATCGCCGCTGCCTGCGGCAAAAGCCGCCACAGACAGCAGGCAGCACAGCAGCGCCGTGATACTCAGAATGAGCATGATACGCTTTGCAGTTTTCATTTTGCGTCCTCCTTACAGTGTCATTTCATTCATGCCGTGCCGCAGCTCGGCCAATTTTTCCGCTGCCCAGTCAGGGATACACTCGTCACGGATAATGCCCACGAACTCAGAGCGGTTCCACCTCGTGGTCTCACCGTCTCCCAAACAGGTGCAGAGTACCGAGCGTCCACGGGCGTGAGGCCGACAGCCAAAGCCGCTCAGGGCCAGCCACAGCTGATTCTCCGGCTGCCAGTAGGATTCCCGCAGCGTATCCGGCGACAGGATCAGCACCCTGCCGGTAAAATCCTGCTCTCCGGAATTGGATTCACAGTGTTCTGCGCCAAACAGGTGCAGCTTTGCCAGCTCTGCCCGGTATTCGCTGACGAATCCGTCCAACACGGCGGGATGGCTGTTTATGAGGAAGGTATGCCGGTGTCCTCCATCTTCGGGGATAAAGATGGTTCGGCTCCACTTCTTATTGGTCTCATGGTAGCGGCCGTCATAGGACTGCTCCTGCAAGGTGTTGGCCAGCACAAAGCCCACCCGCTTGTAGCCATACTGGTCGATAACGCTTTTGGCGCAGTCGGCCCAAAGATGCATCCCGTCAAAGTCCCTGCGAATGGCCAGTTCTATGGCCCCGGCGCAGGCACAGTTGGTGCGGAAATTAGCCCGCCACAGCTCCAACTCGCCCCGTTCCCGAGCCTCTTTGGCCGTGTAGGGGTACATCGTCTCACTCGGCAGCATAGACAATGTCTCCTTCCTCCAAAAGCTGCGCCAGTGCAGACGGGCAGCATCCACTCAGCATGAGCAGGGGACGAATGTTCTCCGGTACCTGCGGCACATCGTCCATGTCCCTTTCGCAGTCGCCTGCGCAGGGCATCCTGCATGCCTCCTGCAGCACACCCAGCAGTTCTACGGAAGCCTGAGACAAGCCATCCAGTGCGTGCAGCAGCTGCTCTGCCGTCATTTCCTGCGGCATGAGCAGGATGTGGTCCTGTCCCAGCCAAGCAGACAGGGAGATACCCGCCAAGCCCAGTTCCTCCAGCGCACCGTTGGGAATGAGCAGGCCGTTCTTTTCAAATTTCATTTCATTGTTCATGCGAAGATCCTCCTATACTTTTAAAGGCCGCTGCGGTATATGCACCAGCCTGCACGATTTGCCCCGGCTGTCATAGTCGCCGAAGAAGGACATCTGCGGCGCAAAGGTGCGGGGGTCATAGTTGGTCATGATGTACTCCCGGTAAATGGAGTTTTCCTTTTTGGACTGGCTGTTGGGCCGCTCCACTTCGTGAATGAAAAAATCCTCGTATAGCTCCCGGATATAGTCGCAGCTATTGTAGGACACCATGGCAAACCCCTTGTGCTTTGCCAGCGCATCGTGGAGCCGCTGGTGGTCGCTGCGGGGAAACTCCACCGTGTAGCACTCCGCCTCATAGTACGGCGGGTCGCAGTAGACCACGGTCTGCGGATCATTGTGGGCGGCGATAATACTCTCAAAGTCCTTATTCTCCAGCACCACATTTTTCAGCCGATGGGAGCACTCCCATATATCATGGAAAAAACGTCGTATATCGCAGGAGCCTCCGCCATAGCTGTCGCCGCTGCTGTTATAGCTGTAGCGCTGCAGCTTATAAAACGCCGCGGCACGGCGCACATTGCCTAAACTGCCACGCTCTAAAAGCAGCTGCCGCACGATCTCCGCCTGGGGCGGCTGCAATAGAATTTCCGTCAGATCCAGCTGCTGCTCCATATATTCCATGGTGAAGTCCTCGCCCCGCAGCTGACGCTGTAACACATCGAATTCGTCATGGGCATTGATGGGGAGAAAGCCCAGCTCCCTGACCAGCTCCAGCGGACGCTCCTTGGCGCAGAAGAGCAGGTTATATAAATCGTGGTTCAGGTCGTTGTAGATCTGCAGACACCCGCTGGGGACGGAAGTATTCATGGTGATAATGCCGCTGCCACCAAACACATCCACCAGTGTCTTGTAGTGGGTAGGCAGCAGCATTTGGATGGCCCACATGAGCTGGGCCTTGCCGCCTACCCACGGCATGAGCTTCGTCATCTGCCTACTCACCGAATTTCTCCAGCGCCCGCTCCAGTCCGGAGATGGCGGCGTCTAACCCGCTGCGCATTTTCTCAAGGCTTCGGATGGTGGCATAGACCTCTGCCGCCGTCTCCGCATAGTAATACCCCCGCTGATCTGCTGCGATCGGCACAGTGCCTCGCCGCAGGCGGTTGATGTGCCTGCGAAGCTCGTTTCCGCTGATGCCCAGCGCCCACTCCAATTCCCGGCTGCTGACCACATTTTTATGTCCCTTGCATCCGTTCTCCAGATACCGGGAGATGGTCTCCTTCGTCATTCTTGCACTCCTTTCCGGGTACCGCTCACCGAAAAGGGTGCAAAAAGTGGGACCGCTGTCCCTTTTCGGAAAGCGGCCCCATTATTGATTCAGTTTACTGCATGGTTATATCCATGCCCTGCTGCGGCAGATGCATAGGCTGTCCATCCGGACGATGGACATAGCCATAGTCACTGAGGATGCCCCTATCTCTATACATCAGGTCTGCGCCGTAGGCGGTGAGATTCAAATTCCGGATGAGCAGGTCAAGCTCTGGCCCGTCTGCTATAAGGGAAAGTTCCTCCCGTGCCCGATCCTCCAACGAGTGGATATTCGGTTCGAAGGCGTATTCACTCAGGTGCTCTGTCAGCGCCATGGCATCCTCCAGCTTGTAAATATCCAGCTGACTGGCCACTGCCTTGAACGCCGCCAGTTCCCCATTTGCATCCAGCATTTCGAGACACTGCGCAAATTGATTGACCTGCTCCATGCTGGTGTGAGCCATATCTACGAAGGCCCACATCTCCGGCATGGCGGTGTCGCATTCCTCCAGCTGCACCTCCTGCCAGCTATCCACCTCCAGACAGTCCAGCACGGCGTCCAACTCCGCCTGCTTTGCGGGCAGGTACAACTTTACGGCACGGACATCACTGACACAGAGGAAATGGATCATATACGGCGGCTTTCGTGGCGGCCTGCCCAAGTTGGGCGGAGCCTGCCGCAGCTCGGCTTCCCGTACTACATAGCCGTTCGGGGTCATAGCGCCGTGTTCGTCCCGGCGCATTTTTTCACCGACCTTGGCATAGTCCAACAGCTCCAGCACACCATCCGGCATTTGTTCCAGCTCCGGCAGGAAATCGTTCTCCACATAGAACCGGCCCAGTGCCGCATCATCCCGGACCTCCGCCACCACATGACAGCCATCCACACTGTACGCCAGATCCAGCAATCGCTGGAGGGTCAGTTCACCGCCATTGGTTTGGCACAGCTCGTCGACCTCCATCTGCACCAGTCCCTCAAAGGCAATGGCTTCTACATGGTCGAATGTGCTCAGCTGCTCCGCCAGAGCGTTGAACTGATACAGGTCGCTGCCATCAAGGAGCGGTGCAAGAAATCCGTACCGGCCAATGTCCTCCACCTGCCAATAGGGTTCCCGCCCATCCTCCAGCCGCAGCTTATCCAGTGCATCTATCAGTTCCCACGGCGTGGCGGGCAGATCCAGCTCTGCGTGATTGCTGCTATCCGGATTGCCCATATATATGGAAAATACCTTTTTACCCAAGCTCCATACCTCCTCTCTGCTGCACGATGTCCATGCAGTGATCCGGGTCTGCGCCGGGGACATCCCAGCCGCACATGCTGCCGATCTTCATAGCTTCCTCCTGAGCGGGCGTCACACCCAGCTTCCGGTTTTGCTCATCCGCAATGCGGCGGTTTTCCTGTGCGTCCGGCGTAGACCAGTCGCTGGAATAGTATCCGCTCTCCCCACGCTTCACGCAGATGAGCTGGCCCGTACCCGGCAGCAGGGTAAAGCACAGCTCCGGCAGTTTGTCCCGGTAAGGCTCAAACTGCTCCTGCTCCGTCCGGATGCTCCAGTCCTCATCCTGCCACAGGTGGACATACAGCTCCCGGCCACCGTCCAGTGCGATCTCCCGCTGCTCGAAGCCCTCACCCCAGCCATCCGAGGCTTGGCCGGAGATGTACTTCTTCAGCGCAGCCAGCTCTCCAGCCGACAGTTCGCCGCTGATCTGACACTCCGCCACGCCCCACAGCCTGCCGTGCCGCTGCTCCACATCGAAGACAACGGAATGTACCTTGTCGTTGACGCTGTCCGGTTTTCTGTACCAGTACATGATGCCTCTGACCTGTTCCTCCTGCATGCGGTTTTTGAATAAGGCGCTGCGGATCTTGTCCTCATACGATGCCAATTCGCCGCCGGTGAGCCGTTCCGCCTCCTCCGGCATATCGCCCCACTCATCCGGCTCGTAGAGTTCGGCAGTCAGCGGCATATACAACTTCAGCATGCTGCGTTCGGGCGGCAGGACAGTGAAGCTGTCCTGGCCGGGGATGAGGGCCAGAGTCCGCCCGTTGTCCCATTTCATCTGAAATTGCCCGGCGTCATCTACGCATACAAGCGTACCCTCTGTGCCGGGTGCTACCGGCGCATAAGGATCCTCCATGGAAACCAGCCGAATGCGGGTGCCGGGTGGATATTCTTCCCGCAGGAATTTCACCATTTTTTCGGATGTAAACATTTTTAGATCCCTCCTATTTTCTGTGTGTATTCAGATAGCGTATATGGATCATCCTCACTGAAGAAATCCAGTAAAATATCATCTGCCGCCTTGCAGACGGTAGGATCGTCTGTCAGGACTTCGTAGCGAAACCCGGTGGTATCCCGATAGGGCAGTTCCTCCCGGATACAGTCCAGAAACGACTCTGCATCGTAATAGAGAATGTCATCGTCCCCGACAAATGTGGCCTTGCCAATAGGCTCTATAATGCATCACTTCCTTCTTTCGCAATACACCACCAGCCGTTGCCGTCCGCCGCTGGCGTAGGGATGGCAGGTGATGAGCGTCAGCAGGTCACGCCCCGGCTGGATTTTGATTCTGTTTACCTGGTCCGGCTGGATGATCTGAATGTCAACCACCGTGTAGGTGAGCGTTTCCCACAGATTTGTAACCGTTACCATATCGCCCGCCTGCAAGCGGTCTATGTGCCGAAAATAATCCGCGCCATACCACCCTCTATGCCCGGCAATAACGCAGTTGGTATTTACGCCGCCAATGGGCGCCGAAGTGTTCCCCAGCACCGTCGCGCCTGCGGCGAGGTGCGAATCCGACGCGCCCAAGTAGACCGGCATGACCAGCTCCAGCGCAGGGATCTCCAGCACCCCTATGATCTCGTCCTCCACGCCGTAGTCTCTCAGCAGGGCAGCAGGTTCCTCACAAGCCGCAGCGTCATTCAGCCCCGCTTGTCGCTCTGCATAAATGCGCTTGTTATATTCCTGCAAGTCTGCCAGCAACTCGGGGTATGACTGTCTCACCTCCTCCAAAAAGCCCTGTGCCGCCGCGCTCATGTCCGCTTGCAGCCTATGCCCGGAAACCACCGGCCACAGCAGAATACAAAGCCCCGCCACGGCCAGCGCCACCGCCAACAAAACAGATTTTTTATCCACGGTGTTTCCTCCTTGCAAAGAAGCAGATCCCGCCGATTGAAGCCAACACACCAAGGCCGATGCCCAAGCCCGTGAGATAGTGCTGCGTCCACGAAGACGCAGCCTTCGGAGTTTTTCCATTTTCTACCACCAGCTCCGGCACATACGGCACCCGATGTCCCCGCACCAGCAGCCGGTGGGTGTTCACCCCAAAGGGCGTACAAGTCACCAGCGTCACCAGATCTTGCCCGTCCTCGATTTGCAGCAGCGATGTGTCCGAAGGCAGTACCGTGGCGATCTGGTCCACCTCGTAGGCCAGCACCTCACCCAGCACATGGATGTAAAAAGTGTCGCCCTCCGCAAGCTGGTCAATATCCGAAAACAGCTTCGCCGAAGCCATCCCGCTGTGAGCCGACAGCACCGCATGGGTACCCGCCCCGCCCACAGGCAACGAAGTGCCCATCACATGTCCCACGGCCCGCTCCAGTGTTTCCGCCCCCGTGCCGTGCCGCACCGGGAGATACACGCCGATTTTCGGGATGTCGATAGTACACATGGCCCCGCCCACGGAGAGCTGCTCCGCATAGGCCAAGGGAGAGGCCGAAGCCCCTCCCGCACTGACTGCCGCCTCGCCCCGCAGCAAGGCGTTATATTCCTCCGCTGCCCGCCGCTGGTTGGCCAGCTCTGCGTCATCGGTACCCGCAATTGCCGTAGTATAGACCGTCTCCACATCCGAATGATACCGTTCATTCAGCAGCTCATCCAGCAACGGGTAGAGAAGCAGTCCCAGCGCAATGACTCCGCAGGCCACCGCCAGCAGTCGCCATTTCACTGGTCGTTCCTATTGTGCTTCCGCCCCCGGACCACAATAAACGCCGCCACGCCCAGCAGCATACAGCCGCCCACGGTGAACATCCAGGTGCCGTAGCCGCCGGTCTTAGGCAGGTCGAAGCCGGGGTTGTTGATGACCGTCAGCGGCACGATGGCATTGCCGTCCTCCATGTCCACCGCGTCGCCGTTGACGCTGCCGCTGGCCGTCAGGAGCTTTGCGCCGCAGGTCTCGCAGGCGCTCTCGCCCTCCGCAGCGGTAATGATAATTTCGATGCCATCCTTCAGCAGCACATACCCCTTGTCTGTGTCTGTCTCCGTCAGCGTGTAAGTGTCATCCTCCAGACCCATGACCCGGATGTGCCCCTCCCCGTTGGGCACGAACACCGTGGCCTTGCTCTCCTTCGCCTCATGGCCGGTGACATGGTACACGCCGTCCACCAGCTCCGCCGTCACAAAATAGCCGTCCGTATCGTTCCGCAGCAGGAAATGAACATTTGCCAGGTCGCCCTTGCCGTCCGAAAACTGCTTCAGCACATCCACGCCGTAGGTATACACATGGCAGCAGTCCTGGAGCGTATCAAAGTAGCCTGTATTGGTGCGCTTCCAGGTCAGCACCACCTCGTTGGGGTTGTCGGTATCACCCAGCTGTGCGTCAGCGGTAAGGGTGGCCGCATAGGTGACCCGCATAGTACAGTCGCTGTAACCACGCTTCACGCTATCGGTGTAGACACTTGCGGATTCATTGATCTCCGCCAGCCCGGCCTCCGTCATGCCAATGGTCATGGCGTTGGCGGCGTCATCATAGCTGACAGAGAACTTACCTGAATCCTCGTTCCAAGCAGTGATCTGGTCGGTGCAACCGGCATCCCGGAAGAACTCGATGACCACATCGCCCTTGTTGTAGCGAATGCCTCCGCTCAGCGTGTCCACAAAGGTATAAGTCGTGAGGCTGGTGGCCTTGGAGGTAATGGTGGGTAGTGTGCTGATGATCTGATACTCCACCACATCGCCCACGGAGGCGGTGGCGGTGTGTGCATAGCCATCCGCAATATCCCCCGTGCCGCCGTTCTTGCCGGTGCTGTTCTTGTCCTCCCGGACGGTCTTTTCCAGCGTGGGATTGCCGGTCTGATTTTTCGGGTACACGGTCACATCATAGTTCCAGTCTTTGCCGTCGATGGTGGTCATAGGCAGAGAGACAAAGAACGGATTGCAAGTGCTGGTGACATTCTCCGGCACACGGGTCTCCACCACCAGATACAGTCCCCGCTTCAGCCCGCTGACCTTGCTGTGGCCGTTTGCATCCGTCTCCGCCATAGCCTTGCCGCCGTTGCGGACGGCAATTTCCAGCGCATTTTTGACGGTGGTTGCATTGTCGGCCAAAGCGTCCGCCAGGGCTTTGTTCAGCTTGTCGGAGGTAAAGTAGAACACGCCGCCTCCGCTCTTGTAAGCGTCCGCCTTACCCAGCCCAATGGCCTGGAGCACCGCATCATCCGCAAATCCGTACAGCACACCCACCTTGTACTGACCGCTTTCCCGCTGACTGTAAGTGGAGATGGACGCCACCCGCAGATAGCTAAACTCCACGCCCTGGATGGCGTACTGCGCCAGCTTGTCGGTAACGGCATCGTCCTGCACCCCGGTGCTGACATAAGAAGTCGCATCCCACGCCCCGTCTGCGCTGGCCGCCGTGATGTCGTACTTGTAAAGGGAAAGGGATGCCTTTCGCCCAGAGTCAATGGTCGGCGCCGCAAACGCCGTGGTGATAAGCCCCAAGGCCATGACCATAGCCAGGAGCAGCGCCCAAAGTCGTTTCGTTTTCTTCATCGTTCAGTTCTCCTTTTTCATCGTGGATTTTTTGCAAAAATAAACACCCATGCCGAGCATGAGTGCCGCAAACAGAATATAAATTGTGAATCCCGCCCCGCCCGTAAAGGGCAGCGCAAAGCCCGCATTGTTGCAGGCGGTAATGGTGATGTCGTGTTCGCTTGCATCCAGCGTCCCCAAAAACAAAGGCTCCGTCAGCAGCGTCATTCCCTCCACCGCCTGCACCTCTGTCACCCGGTAGTAGGTGCCGCCGTCTGCTGTCAAGTCTTCCCAGCAAACCGACCCGCCCGCACCCGTTTCCGCTGTGCTCACCTCCTGCCAGTTCACCTGGTCCGCAGAGGATTCCAGCAGAAAACCAATCCCCTGCAAAGGCGCACCCTCGGCGTCCACTTTCTTCACTGTAATTCTACCAGGAATAGCAGCGGTCTTGATTTTGAGATAAGCCGTCACTGGGTCCCGAACGCTGGCGGAATAGGTGACCACATCCTGAATACCGGTAGCCGATCCCCACAGGCCGTCGCCCCAGACTACCACGCCCGCATGGGTAGTGCCATTTTTGCTGCCCAACACGGTGACAGCCTCCGGGATAGGCTTCTCCGTGGAAACCGTCAGCACATTCCCGCTCTTGCTGAAAGTCAAGTCCGCGTCCTCGCAGCTGAAGCTGTACTTTCCCAGCATTCCATTTGCATCCGTGACGCTGCCCACAAACTTGCTTCCGTCCCAACTCAGCTCCAGCGTCCCCGCATTGGAAGGCAAAGACCCGCAAAAGCTGGGCCGTTTACTGTGGGTCTGCACAGAATCTACAATGGAATCATAGTAGCTGAGAATTTTACTCCGCAGGGGATGGGTGCTATCCACCCGTTCCAAGGCTTTGTTATAACCCATAGACTTCACATCAATATGGTGGAAGCTGCTGTCCCGTTCGCCTACCACCACCTCCCAAATGAGAATCTGCGTGGCATAGGCCCAGGCCATTTTCTCTGCCGTAGCTTCCACATCTGCCCACCAGCCCCCGCCGACGGCCCCGTGATAGCCGTAGCTCATAACCCGCCCAATCAGCCGCTGCACCTCGCGGGGCGTAAGGGGATGCCCGGCAGGCAGGGTCATGCGGTCCCACCAGGTGTCATCGTGGTCCGTAAGGGAATCATAGTTTTTCTGCGGCACACCCGGCTCAATGCAGTAGGCCACCTCACCCTGCCAGGAATCCAGGCACCGAAACTGTGTGTAGTTGCCAGCTGCCACATGATACCCAAACCGCAGGTTTAACGCCCCATGCCCCCACTTGCCGCTGGTTCTCAAGGTGTCATCTGACAGCGGAAAATTCCAAATATACACCTGCTTAGATGCCGCAAAAGCCGTAGTGGGCAGCAGGCATAAACACAGCACCAGCGCCAGCAAAAACGCCGCTACGCACTTGATAATTCGTTTCAAATTAAACCTCCCATTCTCGTAAATTTTGCCATAAGAAAAAGGCTCTCCACGAGAGCCTTTCTCCTATAAACTTTGCGTTACCCGCGACCGATGAACAGTTCGTACTGTCCGTCTCCGATCTGTTCTGCCCAGATCCAGACGGCGGTGCAGCCTTCCTGATCCTTATAGTACGTCAGATCATCCCGGATATAGGCGGCCAAAACATCTTCCGTCTTGCTGCTGCACCGGATGGGCGTGTCCCAGCTATCCGCCGCATTTTCATCCAGCCGCAGACCAATGCCCACGGCGTAGTCCTTGGCATAGCCCAGCCAGTAGTCCATGTCAAAAACTTTCTCCTCCGGTTGGGGAGCTGCCTCATCCGTCACGGGTTCAGAGGGGGCGGATCCTGTGGGCGGAGTTTCAGGCGGCACAGTCTCGGCAGGCAGCACTTGCACCGGAGGAACTTCCGCCGCAGGCTTCGCTTCTCCGGCAGAGGAATTGGTTTTCTTTTCTCCCGACGGCTCCGCATCGACAGGGCCGGGGCGTTCTGCCTCATCTTGTGTTACGACCTCCGAAGGGTTTTCGTTTCCATTTTGCGCCGCTGTGGTCTCGGAAGCGGCGGCAGATGCCACTTGCGGCGGATCTCCTTCTATCGTTTTCGCAGATGCTCCGGCTCCGCCGCAGCCTGCGAGGAGAAGTACGCTCAGCATACCCGCCATGATTTGCAGTTTTTTCATTTTGTACCTCCAGTTTTTATTTTTCTTTTCCGTCCTGTGTTGGTACACAACACAACTACCACAGGATCGCCCACAAGTCAACGGGAATCTGCGCAGCTGCCATAGAAAACGGGAGGCCCTCTGGCACGAGCTCCGTTCCAACTCATGCCATGCCGCCCATTTCCATGCGGGATGCTTCTTCCTGCGCCATGTTCTGCCGCTGGACATCCAGATCATAGGCCGTCAGATACCCGTTATAGTCACCAGGGGACGGATTACAGCGCAGGCAGTAGCGGTAATGCTCCGTTTCCACGATGTAACCGTAGTTTTGTGTCCAGCCGCCACTGATTTTGCCACCGCGGGCATAACAGAAACGCTCCATGGCAAAGCGGTTTTTCAGCACACTCTCCCGCAGCGTGTCCACGACCTCCTGCAGCTCCG
>OCPX01001644.1_pt1 | contig 16367 bp, 9 predicted proteins | sample 1538771 | NCBI WGS metagenome assembly OCPX01 (sample SAMN04571725, study PRJEB22368) | human gut metagenome | biome: human gut; material: stool | host: Homo sapiens | place: Luxembourg | collected 2012-11-01 | reverse complement strand
ATCAACGTTGTTATCCTCGACTTCGATGAGGAGAAGAAGCGTATCGCTCTCGGTCTGAAGCAGCTCACTCCGCACCCATGGGATGCTCTCGACGAGAACCTCAAGGTAGGTGACCACGTTAAGGGTAAGGTAGTTGTTATCGCTGATTACGGCGCATTCGTAGAGATTGCTCCGGGCGTTGAGGGTCTTATCCACGTTTCAGAGATGAGCTGGAGCCAGCACCTCCGTTCAGCACAGGAGTTCCTCCACGTAGGCGACGAGGTAGAGGCAGTTATCCTCACACTCGACCGCGCAGAGCGCAAGATGTCTCTCGGCATCAAGCAGCTCAAGGAAGATCCGTGGGAGGCAATCGAGGTTAAGTACCCGGTAGGCAGCAAGCACACAGCTAAGGTTCGCAACTTCACTAACTTCGGTATCTTCGTAGAGCTCGAGGAAGGTGTTGATGGCCTTATCCACATCTCAGACCTTTCTTGGACAAAGAAGGTTAAGCATCCGTCAGAGTTCACACAGGTTGGTGCAAACATCGACGTTGTAGTTCTCGAGATCGACAAGGAGAACCGTCGTCTCAGCCTTGGTCACAAGCAGCTTGAGGAGAATCCTTGGGATACATACGAGACTATCTACACTCCGGGTTCTGTACACACAGGCAAGATTACAGAGATGATGGACAAGGGCGCTGTTATCACTCTCAACGAGGGTGGTGAGGGCTTCGCTACTCCTAAGCACCTCGTTAAGGAGGATGGCACACAGGCACAGCTTGGTGAGGAGCTCGAGTTCAAGGTAATTGAGTTTGTTAAGGAGACAAAGCGTATCATCCTTTCACATAGCCGTACATTCGAGACAGCTAAGGACGAAGTTAAGGCACCGCGCAAGCACAACACAGCTAAGAAGGAGTCTACTCCGGTTATCAACAACGTAGCTGCCAGCACAACTCTCGGTGACCTCGACGCTCTCGCAGAGCTCAAAGCAAAGATGGAGAAGGGCGAATAATCGTAACTCAAATCCATAAACATAATAAGAAGGCGACTGCTTATTGCAGTCGCCTTTTTTTAAACTTTTAAGCACACCCACTTTTTGTTAATGCGTGTTAACACATAAAAATACAGCCTTTTATAGAGTTATATTTCAAATAAAATCAGTAACTTTGCAACATAATAATCCAAAACACTTACGTTTCTCTTCTGAAACGTAGTTTCTCAATTAATTTTTATTATGTATAGCAAAGACGAATTATCAGATAAGAATACTTCTGAATTGCAGGATATTGCAACCGGCTTGGGTCTTAATGTTCAGGACTACACCAACAACGATGAATTGGTGTATGCAATTCTTGACAGACAAGCAGAAGTTGAAGGCAACAAGAATCCTTTAGGAGGTACTAAGCGTCGCCGTACCCGTATCGTCAAGAAAGATACAGACAAAGTGTACACCGTGAACGGTTCAGAAGGAGAGAATTTCGACATAAAGAAAAACAAGACTGCAACAACCAGCAATACAGAACAGCCCAAAACAGTAGAGCCCGAAGAGGTTTCTCCAAGCGAAGAAGACATGTCACTTGAAGAACAGCTCAAGGCTATTCCGAAGCATCGCGGTCGCAAGTCGAAAAAAGAACTCGAACTGCTGTCTGCTTTAGAAGCACGCAAGCAGCAAACACCCGCAGAAGACGCGATGGAGGAAATGGTGTCTGCAGAAGAAAATAATATTGTTGCAGACGAACCGCTCCCCTACGCTCCTACCGATGAATACACAGTCAACGGCAACACGGAGAATGTTGATACAGACGATTTCATTGTAGACACCGTCAAATCTGACGATATTATTCCAGAAGAAGCATTCCATGGCGATACTCAGACAGAAGGCAAGCTCCCTGACCCAGGCTTGTTGGAGCAGTTGCAGGCAAAGATAAACGCCCACAACTCTTCTAACGAAGAAGAGCAGGAAATGCCGAACGACATGTATTGGGATGGCGACCCTGCTGACGGAACCGACTTCATTACAGTTGTAGACCTGCCTATTGAGGATCAGGGTGTTGTGCCGACATACGACATGTTCGACAACCCTACCAACAACAATATTCAGCAAGAGCAGGCTCCTACCTATCAGCAGCAGGAACCCGCTGCTCCACTCTTCGACTTCACAGACCTTATCACAGCCAATGGCGTTCTCGAAGTGATGCCCGACGGATATGGTTTCCTGCGTTCAAGCGACTATAACTATCTGTCATCTCCTGATGATGTGTACGTTTCTACACAGCAGATAAAGTGTTACGGACTCAAGACCGGTGATGTCATTGAATGTCATGTACGTCCGCCGCACGACGGCGAGAAGTATTTCCCGCTTACAAGCATCGACCTTATAAACGGCAGAGAGCCTATGGATGTGCGCGACCGCATTGCATTCGAGCACCTCACTCCGCTCTTCCCTGACGAGAAGTTCAATCTCTGCGGCGATAAGGCTACAACAAACCTGAGCACACGCATCGTAGACATATTCTCGCCTATCGGCAAAGGTCAGCGTGCACTCATTGTCGCACAGCCAAAGACCGGTAAGACAATCTTGATGAAGGACATTGCCAACGCCATTGCGGCAAACCATCCTGAAGCATATCTCATGATGCTTCTCATCGACGAGCGTCCTGAGGAGGTTACTGACATGGCGCGCACAGTAAATGCAGAGGTTATCGCCTCTACATTCGACGAGCCGGCAGAGCGTCACGTGAAGATTGCAGGCATTGTGCTTGAGAAGGCAAAGCGTATGGTAGAATGTGGACACGACGTAGTCATCTTCCTCGATTCTATCACTCGTCTTGCACGCGCTTACAACACCGTTTCGCCAGCATCAGGCAAGGTGCTCACCGGTGGTGTTGACGCAAATGCACTCCAGAAGCCGAAGCGCTTCTTCGGTGCGGCACGTAACATAGAAGGTGGCGGATCGCTCACAATCATCGCAACCGCACTCATTGATACCGGTTCTAAGATGGACGAAGTTATCTTCGAGGAGTTCAAGGGTACGGGCAACATGGAGTTGCAGCTCGACCGCTCACTCTCCAACAAGCGTATATTCCCGGCTGTCAACCTTGTTGCTTCAAGTACACGTCGAGACGATCTGCTTCAGGACAAGACCACACTCGACCGTATGTGGATTTTGCGCAAGTACATTGCCGATATGAACCCGATAGAGGCGATGAACACCATACACGACAGTATGAGCAAGACGCGAGACAACGAGGAATTCCTGTTATCTATGAATTCTTAAAATGGAGAAATATATTGAAATCAAGGGTGCACGTGTCAACAATCTGAAGAACGTGAGCCTAAAGATACCACGCGATAAGTTTATCGTTATTACCGGAGTCTCTGGCTCCGGTAAATCGTCGCTGGCTTTCGACACATTGTATGCCGAAGGTCAGCGACGTTATGTTGAATCGCTATCATCCTATGCCCGCCAGTATTTGGGTAGAATGTGCAAGCCGGAATGCGATTTCATTAAAGGCTTGCCCCCTGCGATAGCCATCGAACAGAAAGTAATTTCACGCAATCCGCGAAGCACCGTTGGCACAACCACCGAGATTTACGAATACCTGCGCCTGCTCTTTGCTCGCATCGGCCACACCTTCTCGCCGATTAGCGGCAACGAGGTGAAGATGCACACCGTAGAAGACGTGATAGAATGTACACGCCAATACTCCGAAGGCACAAAGTTCGCCGTACTCAGTCCGCTCACATTGGTGAAGGACCGCGACATCGCTACTCAACTTTCTTCGGAGATAATGCAAGGCTATTCGCGCATATTCTACAAGAACGAGTTCGTAAGAATCGACGATTTCATCGCTGATACCGAGACTTTGAAGACGGCAAACGTTGCAGACATATTCATTCTTATCGACCGAATGAGCGTCAGCAGCAACAAAGATGCCATCTCCCGCCTTACCGACTCTGTAGAGACCGCTTTCTACGAAGGCAACGGCAGTTGTCGCATCGTTTTCTTCCCTGCAAACATCGTTTACGACTTCTCTACAAGGTTCGAAGCCGACGGTATGACGTTCGAGAAACCAAACGACAATATGTTCTCGTTCAACTCGCCGGCTGGTGCGTGCCCCGAATGTGAAGGCTACGGCAAGATTATCGGCATCGACGAGTCGCTCGTGATACCCAACTCGTCGCTTAGCGTATACGATGGTTGCGTACAATGCTGGCACGGCGAAAAGTTGGGCATGTGGATGAAGGAGTTCTGCCGACGCGCTGCAAAGGACAACTTCCCTATCTTCACGCCCTACTTCGAACTGACCGCAGCACAGAAAGGCATGCTTTGGCACGGTCTGCCGTCTGACAAGCATCTAAGTCCAAGAGAGCAAGTAAGCATCGACGCCTTCTTCCAGATGGTGAAGGAGAACCAGCATAAGATTCAGTATCGCGTGCTGCTCAGTCGCTATCGTGGCAAGACGATATGCCCGAAATGTCACGGCACACGTCTGCGCCCAGAGGCTACGTGGGTGAAAATTGGAGGCATGAGCATAACCGAACTTATAGAGAAGCCGGTAGACAACCTGAAGACATGGTTCGACAACCTCGTGCTTGAAGGCAACGAGAAGAAGATTGCCGAGAGACTGCTGCACGAGATAACCAGCCGACTGCAATTCCTGCAAGACGTAGGCTTGGGCTACCTCACGCTCAACCGCCCGTCTAACACGTTGAGCGGCGGCGAGAGCCAACGCATCAACCTCACGACAAACCTTGGAAGTTCGCTCGTAGGTTCGGTATATATCCTCGACGAGCCAAGCATCGGCCTGCACAGTCGCGATACCGACAAACTCATACACGTGCTGCGCGAACTGCAGAAGTTGCACAACACCGTGATTGTTGTGGAGCACGACGAAGAGATTATGCGCGCAGCCGACTATATCATAGACGTAGGTCCAGACGCCGGTCGTCTCGGTGGCGAGATTGTGTTTGAAGGTTCGGTGAAGGAGATTCTCGACAAGTCAAACAACAAACTATCAGACCCATCAGAAGGCAAAGTGAGCCACACCGTGCGCTATCTTACCGGTCAGGACGTGATTGAAGTTCCGCAGTCGCGCCGCCCTTGGAACATGTCGGTAGATATAAAGGGCGCACGCATGAACAACTTGCGCGGCATCGACGTGAAGATTCCGCTGAACGTGATGACCGTAGTCACCGGCGTGAGCGGTTCGGGCAAGTCGTCGCTGATAAAAGGCATACTCTACCCTGCCCTCAAGCGCCATCTCAACGAGGTGGCTGACATGCCGGGCGACTACTCTTCGCTCGAAGGCGACTGGAACAAGCTGGCGCACGTAGAGTTCGTAGACCAGAACCCAATTGGCAAGAGCACACGCTCTAACCCTGCCACATACGTGAAAGCCTACGACGCCATCCGCCAACTCTTTGCCGACCAACCGCTCGCAAAGCAGGAGGGATTCACGGCGCAATACTTCTCGTTCAACGCCGAAGGTGGCAGATGCGAGGAGTGCAAGGGCGCAGGAGTGGTAACTGTAGAGATGCAGTTCATGGCAGACTTGGTATTGGAGTGCGACGCCTGTCACGGACGCCGCTTCAAGAAGGATATTCTCGACGTGCGTTATCATGGCAAGAACATATACGACGTACTTGAAATGACCGTTTCTGAGGCAATAGCATTCTTCACCGAGCACGGAAACAACATCATCGTTACGCGTCTGAAGCCGTTGGAAGATGTAGGTCTGGGATACATCAAACTTGGACAGAACTCGTCAACGCTCTCAGGCGGCGAGAACCAGCGCGTGAAGCTCGCCTACTTCATCAGCCAGGAGCGTCAGGAGCCTACGATGTTCATCTTTGACGAGCCAACAACGGGCTTGCACTTCCATGATATCCATCGCCTGCTCGATTCGTTCAATGCCCTTATAACACGAGGACACACGGTCGTGATAATCGAGCACAACCTCGACGTGATAAAGTGCGGCGACTACGTTATCGACTTGGGACCTGAAGGTGGCGACAAGGGCGGCAATATCGTATGTTGCGGCACGCCGGAAGACATAGTGCGTTGCAAAGAGAGTCTGACAGGATATTATCTGCGAGAAAAGCTCACAAACAATAAAGTCTGAGAACAAGAACACAAACATTCTGTCAAAGGAACAGTTACACATTAGCTGAACAAATATTAGTGGACACCGAACGCAACCCGATCAGACACCGAACGCGATCTGATCGGACACCGAACGCAATCTGATCGGACACCGAACGCAATCCGATCGGACACCGTACGCAACCCGATAAGACACCGACCGCATATAGATAGTTTGCGGTCGGTGTTTTTTTATATCTACAAACTTAAAAGCGTCAACCAACTGGCAAACAAAGACACAATATATAGCCGCAAAGGAAATAAACGTTAAAAAATTACTACACAAATTGAAAAAACACAGGCAAATAGGCTTGCAAGTAAAGATTTTTATGTAAGTTTGCATACGACAAACAATAAACCTAAAGCTATGATATACGTAACCTTACCTACTACCACGGAAGAAAAGCGATTGACATACTATCTTGCAATGGAGGAATACGTTGCACGACACATGGAAAGCGACGATTATTTCTTTATGTGGCAAGTCACCCCTACCGTTATATTTGGACGTAATCAGCTCATTCAGAGCGAAGTAAACCTGGAATACTGCCGCACACATGGCATAAACACATTCCGCAGAAAAAGCGGTGGAGGCTGCGTATATGCCGACAAGAGCAACATTATGTTCTCGTACATCACGCATGACGAAAACGTGAACCTCACGTTCAGCAAATACATAGGTATGGTTGTCGAAATGCTGCGCAAGCTCGGAGTGCCGGCTACAGCAAGTGGACGCAACGACATCATGATAGGCGACCGCAAGGTGTCGGGCAATGCGTTCTACCACATCCCGGGTCGCAGCATCGTGCACGGCACTATGCTCTACGACACCAACATGCAGAACATGGTGGGCGCCATCACGCCGTCTGATGAGAAACTCGTGTCGAAGGGTATAAATAGTGTCAGACAGCACATCACGCTGCTCAAAGACCACATCGAGATGGATATTGAGGCGTTCAAAACATTCGTGAAGAACGACCTCTGCAGCAGAGAAGTAGTGCTCGACGAGGCTGCAATGGACGAGATTTCGCGCATCGAAGAGGAGTATCTCACACCCGAATTCATCTACGGCAACAACCCCAGATACAACATCCAGCGCCAAGGTCGAATAGAAGGCGTGGGCGACTTTGTCGTGAACATCGAGATGAAGAACGACATAATAAAGGATGTGGACATCAAGGGCGACTACTTCCTTGTGGGCGATATCGGACAGCAGGTGATAGCTCCACTCATCGACCGACATCTCACTAAAGAAGACCTCGAAGCAGCCCTGCCCGACCGCCTCGACGATGTAATTCTGAATATGAAGAAAGCCGACTTTGTCGGATTGCTACTAAATAAATAATGTATACGAATCAAACCTAAACACTACTAATATGGAAAAGAAAACATGTCTCTATGACAAACACGTGGCTCTCGGAGCCTTGATGCAACCGTTTGGCGGATTCATCATGCCTATCCAGTATTCGAACATTACTGACGAGCACAACGCTGTACGCCAGCATTGTGGCGTGTTCGACGTGTCGCACATGGGCGAAGTAACGGTTAAGGGTCCGGACGCAGAGCGCTACGTGAGCCATATCTTCACCAACGACGTACGTGGAGCTGAGCCTGGCAAGGTTTTCTACGGCATGATGTGCTACGAGAATGGTGGCACCGTTGACGACCTCTTGGTTTACAAGATGGCTGAAAACGACTTCTTCCTCGTTATCAATGCAGCAAACATCGACAAGGATGTAGAGTGGATGAAGAGCCACTTAGAAGGTGTCGACGTAGAGTTCGAGAACCGCTCAGAATACTACGGACAGCTCGCTGTGCAAGGTCCGGAGGCAGAACAAGTAGTAGAGGAAGTGCTCGGTTTGGAGTGCAAGGATCTCGTGTTCTATACAACAAAGACCATCGACGTAGCAGGCGAGACAATCATCATAAGCCGCACCGGTTATACGGGTGAGGACGGATTCGAAATCTACGCTTCTCACGCTTTCATCAACGAGCAGTGGGATAAGCTCATGGCTTCGGGCCGCTGCAAGCCTTGCGGACTCGGCTGCCGCGACACTCTGCGCTTCGAGGTTGGTCTGCCGCTCTACGGCGACGAGCTGTCAAGCGAGATTTCGCCGGTAATGGCTGGCTTGAGCATGTTCTGCAAGCTCGACAAGCCTGAGTTTATCGGTAAGGAGGCGCTTGCCGCACAGAAGGCAGAAGGCGTAAAGCAGAAGGTGGTAGGCATCGAGCTCAACGACCGCGCTATTCCGCGTCACGGCTATAAGGTGCTTCACGAGGGTGAAGTCATCGGCGAGGTTACAACCGGCTACCACACCATATCTTCAGACAAGTCGGTCTGCATGGCTCTCATCGACGCACGCTTCGCAAAGCTCGGCACAGAGCTTGAGGTTCAGATCAGAAAGAAGACCTTCCCGGGCGTTGTTGTAAAGAAGAAGTTCTACGACAAGCACTACAAGAAGTAATCACATAACAATTCATAGAAGGGTATGGCATCCGTGCCATACCCACGCACCCCTATCTGCACATTCTATAATACAAGAATAAAATTTAAACTAAATAACAATTAAAAAACAAATCTATTATGGCAAAAGTTATTGAAGGACTCTTCTATTCAGAGTCACACGAATATGTAAAGGTTGAAGGCGATTTCGCTTATGTAGGCATCACCGACTATGCTCAGCACGCATTGGGCAACGTGGTTTACGTTGACATGCCTGAGGTAGACGACGAAGTTGAAGCTGATGAGGACTTCGGTGCTGTAGAAAGCGTGAAGGCTGCCAGCGACCTTATCTCTCCGGTTTCGGGTACTGTGGTTGAAGTGAACGAGGCTCTCGAGGACAAGCCAGAGCTCCTCAACGAGGATGCTTTCGAGAACTGGATCATGAAGGTTCAGATGTCAGACAAGTCTGAGCTCGACGCTCTTATGGACGCTGCAGCATACGAGGAGTTGTGCAGCAAAGAGTAACTGAAGCACATCAAATCAACCATTGTCGAGCTTGAGACTCGACAATAAACCGATCAAACTATGAACTTCAAATTTTTTCCACAGACCAAGGAAGAAATAGAACAGATGCTCAAGCAGGCCGGCATGAATTCGCTCGACGATCTCTATGCCGACGTGCCTGAGCAGATTCGCTTCCGTGGTGAATACGATTTGCCCGAGCCGATGAGCGAAACAGAGATTCGCTCGCTGTTCGAGAAGCTCGGTGAAAAGAATCGCCGACTTACTGTGTTTGCTGGAGCAGGATGCTACGACCACTACACACCGGCTGTAGTGCCAAACATCATCTCACGCTCAGAGTTTCTCACAAGCTACACTCCGTACCAGGCTGAGATTTCGCAGGGTACACTCCACTATATCTTCGAATACCAGAGCATGATGGCAGAACTCACCGGCATGGATGTTTCAAACGCATCTATGTACGACGGTTCTACCGCTACGGCAGAGGCTGCAATTATGGCTCTTGCTTCTACAAAGAAGACTGACACGGTGCTTGTATCGGCTTCGGTAGACCCGAAGGTGCTTAATGTAGTGAAGACTTACGCTCACTTCCACGGCTTCAACGTGGAACTTATCGCAGAAAACGACGGTGCTACCGACAAGGAGCAGATGGACCCCCGCCTCGAAAAGGGCGGCGTGGCTGGCGTAATCGTTCAGCAGCCTAACTATCACGGCATTGTTGAAGACTTCAGCGGCTTTGCCGATTCATGTCATGCACATAAGTCGTTGTTTATCGTGAACAGCGTGGCTGCCGACCTCGCATTGCTGAAGACTCCAGGCGAATGGGGTGCTGACGTAGCAGTAGGCGACGGACAGTCGTTGGGCATTCCGATGTCATTCGGCGGTCCGTCTGTAGGCTATATGTGCTGCACCGAAAAGCTCATGCGCAAGATGCCGGGCCGTATCGTTGGCAAGACTGTAGACAATCGCGGACAGCGCGTGTTCGTTCTCACATTGCAGGCTCGCGAACAGCACATCCGCCGTCAGAAGGCTACATCGAACATCTGCTCTAACGAGTCGCTCATGGCTCTCTTCGTTACTATCTATATGTCTGTAATGGGCAAAGAAGGTGTGAAGGAAGCTGCGCAGATGTCATACGACGGCGCTCATTATCTGCATGACGCTTTGATTGCAACCGGTTTGTTCTCAGACAAATACAAGCGCCCGTTCTTCAATGAGTTCTGCGTTAAGTACAACGGCGATGTCGACCGCTTGCAGCAGCGTTTCATCGAGAACGGCATCTTAGGCGGTGTGAAGGTTGACGCTGACACATTGATGTTTGCCGTTACCGAAAAGCGCACGAAGGAAGAAATTGATAAACTCGTTAATATTGCAAAGGAGGAAAAGCTATGAACAATCGTCTTTATGGAAACTTGATTTTTGAGTTGTCTAAACCCGGACGCCGTGGCTATTCGCTCCCAAAGAACGAGTTCGGACACCATGAGGTGCCGACAGAAATGCGTCGTTGCGAAGATGCTAAATTGCCAGAGTGTGACGAACTGACCGTGGTACGCCACTACACAAATCTTAGCGCAAACAACTTCGGCGTTAACAACGGCTTCTACCCTCTCGGTAGCTGTACTATGAAGTACAACCCTATCATCAATGAGGAGATAGCTGCTTTGCCGCAGTTCGCAGCATTGCACCCATTGCAGCCTGAGGACACATGTCAGGGAGCATTGCAGGTATACTATGATATGCAGAAGGCTCTCTCTGCAATAACCGGTTTGGAGGAGTTCACACTCAATCCGTTCGCAGGTGCTCATGGCGAGCTTACCGGTTTGATGGTCATCCGTGCGTATCATCAGAGCCGTGGCGACTTGAAGCGTACAAAGGTTATCGTGCCCGACTCGGCTCACGGCACAAACCCGGCTTCGGCTGCTGTCTGTGGCTTGGAGATTGTAGAAGTGAAGTCTACAGCTCAGGGCGTAGTTGACGTTAACGACCTTCGCGGTCTGCTCGACGACACCGTAGCTGCTGTGATGATGACAAACCCGAATACATTGGGACTCTTCGAGCGCGAGATACCTGAGATACAGAAGCTCGTTCACGAGTGTGGCGGCTTGATGTACTACGACGGAGCGAATCTCAACCCTATGCTTGGCGTTTGCCGTCCGGGCGATATGGGCTTCGACGTTATGCACATCAATCTGCACAAGACATTCTCTACACCTCACGGCGGTGGAGGTCCTGGTTCAGGTCCGGTCGGCGTGCGTAAGGGATTGGAGCAGTTCTTGCCTGTACCGAAGGTTGAGAAGGTGGGCGATCGTTATCGCATCGTAACAACAAATGGTCAGGACTTCAACGTGCATGTTGGCGAGTTCTTCGGCAACTACGCAGTTATGCTCCGCGCATACACATACATCCTCACTCTCGGCAAGGAACACATCCGCATGGTTGGCCCGCTTGCTACACTCAACGCCAACTATATCAAGGAGGCACTTAAGGATGTATACGAGTTGCCCATACCGACAGTCTGCAAGCATGAGTTCGTATTCAACGGCTTGAAGGACAAGTCAACGGGTGTGACAACAATGGACGTAGCAAAGCGTTTGCTCGACTACGGTTATCATGCTCCTACGATCTACTTCCCGTTGCTGTTCCATGAGGCAATGATGATTGAGCCGACAGAAAACGAAAGCAAGGAGACGCTCGACGAGTTCATCGCTGTTCTGCGTAAGATTGCAGAGGAAGCAAAGACAAATCCAGAAGAGGTGAAGACAGCTCCGCACAACACTCCGACAGGTCGTGTTGACGACGTGCTGGCTGCTAAGCAACCGATACTTACTTGGAAGCAGCTTTCCAACTAATTAACCATAAAGGGTGTGCTAAAATAGAACATAAGTCAAATAGGGCTCAGCCTGATATATTCTATTTTGGCACACCTTTTTTAAATATAAACTGTAAACAAAATGACTAAAACAAATCTCATCATTATAGGTTCGGGCCCCGGAGGCTATCGTGCTGCGCACTATGCTGCGCAACATGGACTCACCGTGACCATCATTGAAGCAGCCGAGGCTGGTGGCACATGCTTGAACCGCGGCTGTATACCAACAAAGACTCTCTGTCGAAACGCAGAAGTTGTAGACACCATGCAGCATGCTGACGTATTCGGCGTAGCGCTTGATGGTTTCCAACTTCAATTCCCGAAGGTTATTGAGCGCAAGCAGCAGGTTGTTGAACAGCTGCGTAGCGGCATCGAGACGCTGATGCAGACTCCTGGCATTACTTTCGTTCGTGGCTTTGCTCACTTCAAGGATAGCAAGACTGTTGTTGTAGGCGAAGAAGAGTATACTGCCGACAACATAATGATAGCTACGGGCAGCGACTCGAAGTGTCCGCCTATTGAAGGCACAACATTGCCGGGCGTTATCACCTCTACAGAACTTCTCGACATCGACCATATTCCTGAGCGCTTGTGCATCATCGGCGCAGGAGTCATCGGAATGGAGTTTGCTTCCGTGTTCAGCAGTTTCGGTAGCAAGGTGAGTGTGATTGAGTTCCTCAAGGAGTGTTTGCCGGTTCTCGATTCGGACATCGCAAAGCGTCTGCGCCAAACTATCGGCAAGCGCGGCGTAGAGTTCTCTATGCAGTCGGCTGTTAAGTCAATCACAGAGACAACTACAGAGGACGGTAAGCGCCAGCTCACAGTAACGTACGAGAAGAAGGGCAAGCCTGCGCAGGTGGATGCAGACGTTGTGCTCATTGCAACCGGTCGCAAGCCGAACATCGAAGGTCTTGACCTCGAACTCGCAGGCGTTGAATACTCGCCGAAGGGAATCGCAGTAGACGATGATTTCCGCACAAATGTTGAAGGCATATACGCAATAGGCGACGTGAACGGTCGTTGTATGCTCGCTCATGCAGCAACATTCCAGGGTCTGCATGTAGTGAACAAGATTCTCGGTAAAGAAGACGATATCAAGTTTGACGTTATGCCGTCTGCTATCTTCACTTATCCCGAAGCTGCAAGTGTAGGAAAGAGCGAAGATCAGCTGAAAGCGGAAGGTTGCGAATACGAATGCCGCAAGGGTTTCCACCGTTCTAACGGCAAAGCTCTCGCAATGAACGAAACAGATGGTATGGTGAAGTTGTTTGTCGACAAGGCAGACGGAAAAATTCTCGGTTGTCATGCTTTCGGAGCACATTCTTCCGACATGGTGCAGGAGATTTCGGCTCTCATGAATCAGGGCGCAACCATTACAGACCTCGCCAACTGTATCCACATACATCCCACTTTGGGCGAGATTCTGCACGATATCGCTTTATAACAAAAGACATCATCGAACAAATCGATACAAAAAATGAATGAGGCTATAGGACAATGGTTCTATAGCCTCATTCATTTTTCAAAGTTAGTCTACCCTACTTAATACAGTCGGTCGTATTATCTGTTTGTTACCACAACCTTCTTGCCGTCTACGATATACACGCCTGGTGTCAGATTCTGAAGGTTGTCACCAACATAAACGCCATTGATATTATAGACCTTTTGACTATTCGACTGCGAATTAACTTCAACATCAACAATACCATCAACGATGGTTTCTGTATCATAACTCAACACCTTACCTACTGCTTTTCTCGGAATGATGAAATACACTCTTGTGCCCTTCATTCTATGATCATTTTCTGAAGGTCTGAAGAACGTATTGTTGTCGCCAAGGAACAGATTCGTACCATCTGGATTCAATTCGGTTGCCTGATATGTGCCCTTCATGAAATATCCATCTGCACCAACCTGCAAATCAGGATGTGCAGCCATATCAATCTTCACATTTTCAAAGAGAAGATTATCAAGATTCTTATTGGGCTTAATCAGATATGGAACACCAGCCTCCAAATTTTCAACAGACTTGAAGTACATAACCATTCCCTCCATGTGGTCGAATGTTCTCAATTCAACTTTCTCGCCTCCAAAGACCTCAACCAACTGCTTCTGCGCAACGTTGAAAGGCAAACAAATAGTGTACCATGTATCATCAGCAACAAACGATCTCTTCAATTTGAAATGCACGGCAGTCTGGTCATACTCCTTAATCTTGGCATCAGCCTCAAAGTCAGTATCAGAAATCTCAAGAGAAGGCACGGGGTTTATGAATATCTCGATCTTTTTGATGTAGCAGATTCCATTACATGAAATAGTAAAGGGTCTTGTATCGGAGATTATCTCTGTGAACTCATACTCATTGCAACCTGTGAGTATACCCACACGATTCTTAATATAATTAGTTTTATCAGCACCAAAAATATTTGGTCTGTCAGCATTTGGCTTTTGTTCAAAAATTACTCTTACTGAGTACCCATTAGGAGCTAGGAAATTTGGACTTTCAACCTTACCTCCGGTTCCTATAGACGTCAGAAATCCTTTTTCAACATTATGTTTATAGAAGCCTTGCGTATTAAATATATATTCTTCGCCATTATCAGCTTTAAATACACAAACTTGTGCCGGTGTCTGCTTGTCAACAGACTTTGGCATATTAGAAAACGCATTCTTATCAGCCGAGAACACAATTGTCGCCTCACCCAATCTGTCTTGATACGTCAAAGTATAAGAACCTTCCGACTCCTTATACGAGTCTGAGCCAGCATATTTTGCAGTTATCGTTGTTGTACCAAATTCGTTTAATGTTATTATTTCACCAGTAGACTCATCAACTGATGCAACCTTCTCATTGCTACTTGAATATAAAAGTTTTGCATCAGGAATAGCCTCGCCATTTCGAAGTGTCACACTTGCTGTAGGCAAAGAAAACTCCTTACCTTTATATATTGTCAAATCATTGGAACTGAACGTCACAAAAGTAGTTTGCTTTATTGCAGATGGTGAGCCTTCAGCTTTATATATTGCAATCATCTTATCAGTTACGCCAACAAAGTTATCACCATAACAAGAAAATCCAGCACCATTCGAAAACAAAAGTGCCTTTGACACATTATTTTTAAATACTATCGACGCGTACGTTTTGTTAATTTCGATTGTAGCTCTTGATGTGACATCGGGTGTCGTCTTTAAATTACAATAATTAGTTGAAGAGTTTGAAGCATTAGACAAATACAGATTGGCTTCTGTTTTCAAATGGTAATACTTAGGACTTGGCTTCTCAAGAGTAAAAATAGTCACAAAACTATTTGTTGTTGCGATTCCATTTTCGATTTTTATAGAATCATAATTGAATCGTTTATTTTTATTCCACTCAGTCAAAACCGCTTTATATTTTTCATTCACCACAATAAACCGATCGCCATCATTCAATTCAGCGATACTATCAATACGAGTGAAAGTTTGTTCTTGTGCATGCACAGACATGCCTGTTCCCATAATAAGACATACGAGAACAAACAGATAATTGAAAAACTTCAATTTGATAGTCATTTAGTGATTAGTTAAATTAAAAATGGACGAAGGCGTCCAAACATAAACGAGCACACTTCATGCGATTGGTTTTATCACACAAAGTGTGCCAGTCTATATTCTATAATGTTTACTGATGCTGCTCACGAAGCAAGTCATTCACAGTCTTCACGGGATTGAAGGTGCCGATTGGCACCTCAACGAAGATTGTGTTCCAGTCGCTCATTGCGCCATTCCAAAGACCCGGAAGTTCGAGAGCCTTGAGCTCCTTGCCGTTCTTGCTCTTAGAAGAGATGAAGCCTGTCTTCTTGTCGACATACTCCGGAAGGTTGAAGCGATTGCCCTTGTAGTCCTTTGTAGCACAAACAAGGTCTACTGGGTTAAAGTGTGTGCCTTCCTTGAACATGCGTACATACTCCTCGTTGTTTGTATCAATCTGGCTCGACTCAAGAATCTGCGGACTAACAGTTCCGTCGTTGTTGTAGCAGAGGAACGGACCGCCACCAGGCTCGCCTACATTCTTCACTACGCCACAAACGCGGATAGGTCTATTGAACTTAGTCTTGAGGTATTCAGCCAATTCGGCATCTGCCAGTTCTGCAGCGCCAGCCTTCTTACAGCACAATGTTGTCTCAACGAAACGTAGCATCTCTGCAAGTTTTTCGCGAGAAGGCACGCCAGCCTCGAGTTCGCGTAGATAATCAAACACCTGTTTCTGAGTGTCAACGAGAACGCCAGCAATAAGCTTCTTGTACAAAACAGTCTCGTCCTTGATTCTATCTGGCACAACGTTGTCGATATTCTTGATGAACACAACGTCAGCCTCAATCTCGTTGAGGTTCTCGATGAGTGCGCCATGACCGCCCGGACGGAACAGCA
>OCPX01001642.1_pt1 | contig 16386 bp, 13 predicted proteins | sample 1538771 | NCBI WGS metagenome assembly OCPX01 (sample SAMN04571725, study PRJEB22368) | human gut metagenome | biome: human gut; material: stool | host: Homo sapiens | place: Luxembourg | collected 2012-11-01 | reverse complement strand
CTCTGCCTGTCCATTCGCCCTGTCAGTTTATTCGCCACGCGCGATTTTCTCCTCCGTCTCGCGCAGGATCTCCCTGCGCAGGCGGGTCAGGTACGGCGAAAACGCCACATTTTCGTTCGCGTAGGTGCGGTTGAGGTCATACTCCAGCGGCTCCCACGTCGAGATGGGCGACTCGTTGTGCTGGATGACCGCCTCGAGCTTGTCAAGGCACTTATAGACCCGCGCCTCCTGCGTCCCGAGCGCTTCCATCTCCGCGTAGAGCTCCGCCATCTCGCCGCGCACCGGCTGCGGCAGCTGCGCAACCCACGCGCCCAGCAGCTCCTCCTCGCGCGCCGAATCGTCCGCCGTCTTGTCAAAGGCCGGGATGTCCCCGGTGAAGCACTCGCCGAGGTCGTGGATCAGGCACATGCGCAGCACCTTATCCATATCCAGCTCCGGGAATTCGTCCCGCAGCAGAAACGCCATCAGCGTGATGCGCCAGCTGTGCTCCGCGACACTCTCGTGCCGTCCGCCGGACGTGTAGCTGTGGCGCGTCACGTCCTTGAGCCGCTCCGCCGTGTGCAGAATCTCCAGCAGCTCCACAGGTTTCATAGCAATACCCCCTGTCATTTATAACAGATTCATCATAACCGACGTCCGCCCGCCTGTCAACCTTGCGCCGGGGGGAAAAATCGTGTAGAATAGAACCTGTATGAACAGGAATGTGAACAGGGAGGATCTTCCATGAAACTACTCTATCTGCTCGAGAGCCTCCGCACCCCCGCGGGCGACTGGCTGATGAGCGGCATCACGCACCTCGGCGGCGAGACGGCCTTTCTCGCAGTCGCCATCTTCATCTTCTGGTGCGTCGACAAACACGAGGGATATTATCTGCTGACCGTCGGATTTCTGGGGACGGTGCTCAACCAGTTTCTCAAGCTCCTGTGCCGCATCCCGCGGCCGTGGGTGCTCGATCCGGACTTCACCATCGTCGAGAGCGCCCGCGCCGAAGCCACGGGGTACTCCTTCCCCAGCGGCCACACGCAGAATGCCGTCGGTACATTCGGCGGCATCGCCCGCGCGACGAAGCGGCACTGCCTGCGGTGGGTCTGCGTCGTGATTTTTGTGCTGGTGAGCTTTTCGCGCATGTACCTCGGCGTCCACACGCCGCTCGACGTTGGCGTTTCGTTCGTGATTGCGGCGGTGCTGGTGTTCGCCATCTATCCGCTCATGCGGCGGGCCGACCGCTACCCGCGCCTGATGGCGGGGCTGCTTGCCTCGATGGTGCTGCTGAGCGCGGCGTATCTGACGTTCACGCTCGTCTACCCCTTCCCGCCGGATATTGACTCGGCGAACCTCGCCAGCGGCGTTGAAAACGGCTGGAAGCTCCTCGGCGCGACGCTCGGCATCGCGCTCGCGTGGTGGCTCGACCGGCAGTATGTCCGCTTTGAGACAAAGGCCATCTGGTGGGTGCAGGCGATCAAGTTTATCGTCGGGCTCGCGCTCGTCGTGGCGCTCAAGGCCGGGCTGAAGGCTCCGCTCATCGCGCTCTTCGGCGGCAGCGCCGGACCCGCCGGAGCCGTGCGGTATTTCCTCGTTGTGCTGGCGGCGGGCGTGCTGTGGCCGATGGCCTTCCGCCCACTCAGCCGTCTCGGACAGCGCGGCGAGGGCTGAAAGGAGACGCTATGTACCGAATTTTAATCGTGGAGGACGACCGCGGTATCGCGCAGGCCGTCGCCGAACAGGCGAAGCTCTGGGATCTCGAGACGTGCTGCGTCGAGGATTTCCGCGACGTGATGGGCGCGTTCGCGGCCTTTGACCCGCACCTCGTGCTGCTCGACATCTCGCTGCCCGCCTTCGACGGCTACCACTGGTGCAGCCGCATCCGCCAGGTCTCAAAGGTTCCGGTCATCTTCATCTCCTCCGCCGCCGACAGCATGAACATCGTCATGGCCATGAACCTCGGCGCGGACGACTTCATCGCCAAGCCCTTCGACCAGAACGTCCTCATGGCGAAGGTACTCGCCCTGCTGCGGCGAACGTACGACTTCGGACAGGCCGTCCCGGTGCTCGAGCACCGCGGCGCGCTGCTGAGCACCGGGGACGGAACCCTCACCTATCAGGGCCGCCGGATCCCCCTCACGAAAAACGAATACCGCATTCTCCTCGCCCTCCTGCAGAGCAAGGGCAGGGTTGTCAGCCGCGAAAAGCTCATGGAGCGCCTGTGGCAGACGGACAGCTTTGTCGATGAGAACACGCTGAGCGTCAACGTCGGCCGCCTGCGCAAGAATCTCGAGCAGGCGGGGCTGAACGACTTCATCACGACGAAATTCGGCGTGGGGTATCTGATTGGGTGAAGATATGAAGCTTTTTATGCAATATCTGCGTCAAAAATGGCGCGTACTCGCGGCGTTCACGCTCTTCGCGGCAGTGCTTGCGGTCTGCTTCGCGCTGTACCGGCTGCCGCTGCGGGCGGTGTGGTACCCGCTCGCGCTCTGCGCGGCGCTGGGTCTTTCGCTGCTCACGGCGGACTTTCTGCACCTGCGTCGGCGTCACGAGACGCTGTGCCGTCTGCGAGCCGCGCCCGACCCGGCGTAGCTCCCCTCCCCCGCCGGCATCTGCGAGGAGGACTATCAGGCGCTCGTCCGCGCGCTCGACGAGCGGGCACGCCGCGCGGAGACGGAGACGGACGCGCGCATGCGCGCCATGATCGACTACTACACGCTCTGGGCGCACCAGATCAAAACGCCCATCTCCGCCATGCGCCTGACGCTGCAGAGTGAGGATTCCGACACGGCGCGGCGGCTCTCGTCCGACCTGCGGCGCGTGGAGCAGTATGTCGAGATGGTCATGGTCTACCTGCGGCTCGACTCCGAGAGCACGGACTTCGTCATCCGCACCTATGACCTTGACGGGATTATCCGCGCCGCTGTGCGCCCGTTCGCGGGCGAGTTCATCGGGCGGCGGCTGCAGCTGCACTATGAGCCGCTCGATTACCGCGCCGTGACGGACGAGAAATGGCTGGGCTTTGTGATCGGGCAGGTGCTCTCAAACGCGCTGAAATACACATCGCGCGGCGGGATCACCATCTCCATGCCCGAGCACGGCATCCTCAGCATCCGCGACACGGGCATGGGCATCGCGCCGGAGGATCTGCCGCGTATCTTTGAGCGGGGATATACCGGCTGCAACGGCCGCACCGACCGGCGCTCAAGCGGGATCGGGCTCTATCTCTGCCGCCGCGTGTGCGATGCGCTCGGACACACGATCACTGCGCGCTCCGCGCCGGGTGAGGGAACGGAGATCCGCATCGGCCTGCGCCGCCGCGGCCTGACAATTGAGTGACTTCTTACAGAACTGTAAGACCCTCCGGGGGAAATGTAAGGCGATGCGATAGCCCTGCATTTCCCCTTTTGCTACAATGGGGATGAAAATAAAAGGAGGTACACAGTATGAGCTTACTGCATGTTGAGGGCCTGAAGAAGGTCTATACCACCCGCTTCGGCGGCCAGCAGGTCGAGGCGCTGCGGGATGTGAATTTTGAGGTGGAGGAGGGCGAGTACGTCGCCATCATGGGCGAATCGGGCAGCGGCAAGACGACGCTGCTGAACATCCTCGCCGCGCTCGACCGCCCGACGGCGGGGAGCGTGCTGCTCGACGGAAAGGATCTCGCCGGGGTGCGCGAGAGCGACATGGCGGCCTTCCGCCGCGACCACCTCGGTTTCGTGTTTCAGGAGTTCAACCTCCTTGATACCTTTTCTCTCAAGGACAACATCTGCCTGCCGCTCGTCCTCGCGGGGAAGAGCTGGCGCGAGATGGAGCAGCGCCTTCTGCCGCTGACACAGCGTCTGGGGATCGACCAGCTGCTTGCGAAGTACCCCTATGAGGTCTCCGGCGGGCAGAAGCAGCGCGCCGCCGTGGCGCGCGCCCTGATTACGGAGCCCCGCATCCTGCTGGCCGACGAGCCGACCGGCGCGCTCGACTCCCGCTCGACCGACGAGCTCTTGAAGCTCTTCGGCGAGATCAACGCCTCTGGCCAGACCATCGTGATGGTCACGCACTCTGTGCGCGCGGCGAGCTGCGCCTCGCGCGTGCTGTTCCTGCGCGACGGAGAGGTCTCGCTCGAGTTAAAGCGCGGCAAGGACACGGATTCCCAGTTCTACCAGCGTATCACCGATGCGCTCACGCAGCAGCAGACGGGAGGCGAGTGCGCATGAAGCCCACCTTTTACCCCCGTCTTGCGTGGATGGGTATCAAAAAGAACGCAAGGCTCTATGTGCCCTATCTTCTCTCCTGCGCGTTCATGGCAGCGATGCTGTATGTCATTGCGTACCTCGCCGTCACCCCCGCGCTCTATACGGTCAATGGCAAGGTGAACGGCTCCGGCACCTCTGCGGTCGCGATGACGATGAGCCTCGGCTCGTTCGTCGTATCGGTGTTCATCGCACTGTTTCTCTTCTACACGAACAGCTTTCTCCTGCGTCGCCGCAAGAAGGAATTCGGCCTTTACAGCGTGCTCGGCATGGACCGCGGCGCACTCAGCGCCATTCTCTTCTGGGAGACACTTCTGGCCGCGGCGTTCACGCTGATCGCGGGGCTTGGCCTCGGCCTGCTGCTCTCCTATGTCTCGCAGTCCGCACTGCTGCGGCTTTTATCTCTCCCCGCCGCGGTTTTCACCGTGAGCCTTGCCGCCATCAAGCAGTGCGCCATCACGTTCATCGCTATCTTCGCGCTGCTCTATGTGCGCGGTGTGCTGTCGCTGCGCCACGCGCAGGGCGCGGCGCTTTTGAAGAGCGAAAACGTCGGCGAAAAGCCGCCGAAGTCGCAATGGCTGCTCGTCATCCCCGGTCTTGCGCTGCTGCTCGGCGCGTACTACATCGCCGCGACCATCAACGACCCCGTACAGGCGATGCTGCTCTTCTTCCTCGCGGTCATCATGGTGATTCTATCGACGTATCTTCTCTTCATCTCCGGCAGCGTGACGCTCTGCAAAACGCTCCAGAAGGACGAGAAGTTCTACTACAAAAAGCGCAACTTCGTCTCCCTCTCGTCGCTCACCTACCGCATGAAGCGAAACGGCGCGGGCCTCGCCTCCATCTGCATTCTCTCGACGATGGTGCTGGTGATGCTTGCCTCGACGGCGAGCCTCTATTTTGGCGCGGAGGACGCGATCAACACGCTTGCCGTCCAGAACCACTGGCATCCCACGGAAATGGCGGACGTCCGTGCGGAGTTCTTCTCGCTCTACGGCAGTCTCTTCTTCCTCGGCATTCTTTTAAGTGTGCTGTTTCTGTTCGCAACGCTCCTGATGCTCTACTACAAACAGGTCGTGGAGGGGTATGAGGATGCCTCGCGCTTTGCCATCATGCAGCGCGTGGGCATGACCAAGCGCGACATCCGTGAGAGCGTGAACGCGCAAATGCTGCTCATTTTCCTGCTGCCGCTTGCCGCGGCGGCACTGCACCTCGCCTTCGCCCAGCCGATGGTCTGGCAGATCTTACAGCTGTTTGGCATCCAGAACCTCACGCTGTTTCTCGGCGTGACCGGCGCGGCGCTGCTTCTTTTCGCGCTGCTCTACTGCGCGATGTACCGCCTGACGTCGAATGCGTATTTCCGCATCGTCAGCACCGGCGGTGCCGCGGCGTGACGCGCTTTACTATATAGAGAACGGGACGGAAATGTTCATTTCCGTCCCGTTCTTCTTTTTCTCTTTTTACACCAGCAGACCGTATTTTTCGAGCAGCGGCGCAAGGGCATCTTCGGTGAGATTTCCCTCGTACAAGGCTCTTCCCTGATAGGCGCGCAGGCCCGCTTCCAAAAGCTCCGCGTCGTCGCAGATAAGGCACAGCGGCTTTCTGATCATGTACTGGTAGTCCGCCAGCGCGTCGACATCTGCCCAGGACGCGAGCTTCAGCGCGACCATCGGCCATTCGTCATCCATCGCGTCGGAGAGCTTGTCCTCCAAATCGCCGTCCGCGGTCAGCACCGCGCCGTGCGTCGCATCGGCGGGCAGGAAGAAGGCTTCCTTCTCCGTTGCCGCGGGAAGAAGGTCGAGGCATTCCGGTGCGGGGCGAACGTATTCCGCGTCCTTGAGCGCTGCTTTCAGCGCGGCGATATGCTCCTCCGTCGTGCCGCAGCAACCGCCGAAGAGGACCACACCTGCCTTGAGCATCTCGGGCACCAGCGCGACAAATTCCTCCGGCGGGCAGTTGTACACGGCCTCGCCGTTCACGATCTCCGGCATGCCGGCGTTGGGCTTGGCGATCAGCGGCACGCGCGCGTATTTATGCAGGCGTTGGAGCTGCGGCAACATCTGCTCGGGGCCTGCCGAGCAGTTCAGTCCGAATGCGCTTACGCCCATACCCTCCATCACGGAAAGCGCCGCGACCACGTCCGTACCGGAGAGGATCTTGCCGCTCTCATCGCAGGTAAAGGACACAAGGATGGGCTTTTTACTCATGCTGCGCACGGCCAGAACCGCCGCACGCGCGTCGGTCAGCGTCATCATCGTCTCGATGACGTAGAGGTCAACGCCCGCCTGCTCAAGGCCCGCCGCCTGCTCGGTGTAAATTTCGACGAGCTCTTCAAACGACGCGTCGCCAAGAGGGGCTAAAAAGCGGCCCGTGGGCGCAATATCGCCCGCGACCCATGCTTTTCCGTCCGCCGCCTGCTTCGAGAGCAGTGCGAGCGCTTTGTTCATCTCCTCCGTGCGGTTGAAGATGCCGCGCTCTTCGAGCTTCTGGCGGTTGCCACCGAACGTCGGCGCGTAGAGCACATTCGAGCCGCTCGCCACATACTTGCGCTGAATTTCAAGGATGCTCTCGGGATGCTCGAGCACCCATTGCTCGGCGCTCATATCGCCGGTGAAGCCGCGCTTTTGGAGCTCGGTGCCGGTCGCGCCGTCCAAAATCACGGGAAACTGCATTTCCATAGGGTATTCCTCCATTAAAAATTCCTGTTCGGAACGATTCTCAAAATGTCAAATCGTCGGTGAACGCGTGGGAAAAGTCGTCGCGCCCGGAAAGCTCGAGATAGCAGCACTTTTCGGGAATCTCCGCGAGCTTTCGCCAGTTTTCCCCGTCGAGCGCCAGCATCGAAGCGCCCGCGAGCGCCGCGTTGCCAAGGGGTCTGATTTTACTAAGGCACGCGCGCGGCAGCATGCCGATGCGCACCGCACTCTCGGGCGAGAGATAGTTGCCAAACCCGCCCGCGAGCTCTACACTCGCAATGTCGTCCGCCGTCACGCCGCGCTGCTCGAGCAGCACCCGAATACCGCCCGCCACCGCCGCCTTGGCAAGCTGCAGATTGCGCACGTCACGCGCCGTCAGGCTGACGGCCTTCGTCAGGTGGAAGACGCCGTTGCCCTGACCGTCCTCGGTCAGATAGCGGCGCATGTCCTCCGGTACGTCCTGCGGCGGCAGCAGCCGCCCGCTCTCGTCGATCACGCCGCGGTCCAAAAGCACGGCGACGAGGTCGACCAATCCCGAGCCGCAGATGCCCTTCGCCTCGCCCCCGCCGACGATGTCGCAGAGGAATCCCCTATCGTAGTGCACATGGCTCACCGCGCCCGTGATGCCCGGCATGCCGCAGCTGATGCCCGCGCCCTCGAACGCGGGGCCCGAGGCGACCGCGCAGCAGAGCGCGCCACTCTCATTTCCCAGCGCCATTTCGCCGTTCGTGCCGATATCGAGAAACAGCCGCAATTCCGGCTGCGCGAAAAGCCCGTCTGCCAACAGTCCCGCCGTGATATCGCCGCCGACATAGCCCGCGACGCACGGGGCAAATCGCACGGGAATGCCCGAAAGCGGCTTGCCCGCGCCGTCTTCAAACAACGTTTCCGGCTGAAACGGCGCGCGGGCGATGGACGCGACCTCGCGCCCGTCGAAAATGTGCTGCATCACGGTATTGCCCGCGATGACGAGCTCCTTGACCTCCTCCAACTTCCGTCCGGCGGCGGAAAGTGTCCGCTCCAAAAGCGTCCCGACCTGCGCGCGGATACAGCGCGACAGCTCGCCCAGCCCGTCAGTCGTTTCCATCGTGTGCTGGATGCGGCTGATAACGTCCGCGCCGTAGGGCGCCTGCGCGTTCCAGTCCTGAGTCTGCGCGAGCAGCTTTCCGTCTGCGCGGTCGAAGAGCCGCAGCGCCACCGTCGTCGTGCCAAGGTCGACCGCCGCGCCAAGGCCCGAACGGCCCGCCTGCGCCTTTGGCAGTGTGAGCGTGTCCGTCAGGATGACGCCGCGCATCGTCTCGGGCAGGTCGACCAGATCGCCGTTCTGCGCTTTCGTCTTGCAGGCAAGGCGCGGCACGCCATTCACCTTCACGCGGCATTTGCCGCAGCGGCCCTTGCCGCCGCAGGCTGCGGGGATGGAATATCCCGCCCGCCGCAGCGCGGAGAGCAGCGTCTCCCCTGCTTCGAACGGGACCGGCGTGATTTTCGCCCCCTGCTGAACTTGAATGCTTGACACGAGCTTCCCCCACCCATATAATAGATAAATAATGTATAAATAGTATTTTATGCAGAAATAAATTCCCTTGTCAAGAGGCATTGCTTATGACAGACCTTCTCACCCTCACCCACGAGGTCGGCTTCTCCCAGTGCGCACCGGTGAATATGGATGCACTCGATCCGCTCGAAGCCGTTCGCGACATGTGCAAAGCTGACCGCTGCGGCCGCTACGGCAAAAGCTGGAGCTGCCCGCCCGCCTGCAGCACACTTGAGCAGGCAAGGGCGCAGATTCAGCGCTATTCGCAGGGAATTTTAGTCCAGAGCACCGCGCAGCTCGAGGATGAATTTGATTACACCGGCATGACGGCGCTTTCGGAGGTGCACAAAAAGCGCTTTTTGACCTTTGCCCGTCAGACGCGGCTCTTATTCCCTCACTGTCTGCCGTTGACGGCGGGCACTTGCACACTCTGCCATACCTGCACCTATCCAGAACATCCCTGTCGACATCCCAAGCAGAGGCTTTCTTCGATGGAGGCCTACGGGCTGTTCGTCAGCGACGTCTGCATCCGCTCAAACCTCGCCTACAACTACGGCCCCCGCACTTTGACCTACACAGCCTGCGTGCTGTATTGACAAAGGAGATCTTCCCCATGTCTACCCCGAAAGGAATTTTTCTTGAACTCATCAAGCCCGACGGCCAGCCCGAGCGTCAGCTCTGCCAGTATGAAGCGCTGCACATGTGCCTCACGGACCCCATCAACACCTATCTTCGCGGCAACCGCAAGCGCGGCACCGTGAGCAAGGACCGCTGGGGCACGACCATCAGTTTTCCCGAGGACGCGCCCGGCCCTATCCCCGTCCACACGCCGGAGCTGACGGTCTGTCCCGATGTGACGCACTGGAAGGACACCGTCCACGTCCCCGATCTGAGCGTCTGCTCCGAGGGCTGGGAGGAGTGCCGCACGCGCTCGCGCGCCGCCGCGGATGCCGAGGGCAAGCTCCTCGCCGGCTTCATGGGCACAGGCATTTTTGAGCAGTGCCACTTCCTCATGGGCTTTGAAGACACGCTGACCGCGCTCTACGAGCATCCCGACGAGATGCACGAGCTCATCGAGACGATCACGCAGTACCGCCTCGATTATGTCCGCCGCCTGATTGACGGCCTGCAGCCCGATGTCATCTTCTCCCACGATGACTGGGGCACGAAAAACGCCCTCTTTATGAAGCCCGACATGTGGCGCGAGTTTTTCAAGGAGCCCTACCGCCGCTTTTATGGCTACATCCGCTCGCGCGGCGTCATCGCCATCCACCACGCCGACTCGTACCTCGTCCCCATCGTGGACGACATGGCCGAGATCGGCATTCAGGTCTGGCAGGGTACACTGCCGGAAAACGACATTCCCGCCCTCCAGCGCCACTTAAGCGGCAAGCTCACGCTCATGGGCGGCTTCGGCGCGGCCATCGACCGCGCGGATGCGCAGCCCGATGAAATTCTCGCCTACGCAAGGGACGCGCTCGCGCGCTATTGCCCCGGCGGGCACTTCATCCCCTCGATCACCTATGGCCTTGCCGGTACGGTCTTCCCGCACGTGGATCAGTACCTCGATCAGGCCGTGAACGAGTACAACGCGGGGCTGCACATTCCCGTCACGCCGCTCCCCGCCGTGCCGAAGCGTGAGATCGGTGCCGCAAAGGCCGAGGTGGTGCAGGCCGCAACCTCCGCGCAGGAGTCCGCCGATGTGTTTGAAAACATCGCCCGCGCACTCGAGCGCGGCCAGCAGAAAAAGTTGCTCTCCCTCTGCCAGCAGGCACTCGACGAGGGCTGCAGGCCGAGTGACATTCTCTCACGAGGGATGATCGTCGGCATGAACCGCCTCGGTGAAGCGTTCTCCGCCAACCGCGCGTTTGTGCCCGAAATGCTCATGGCCGCGCGCTGCATGTCCGCCGCCACGGAGCTTCTGAAGCCCCTGATGGTCGGCGAGGGCACCGAGCCCGTCGGCCGCGTGTGCCTCGGCACCGTGAAGGGCGACATGCACGACATCGGCAAGAATCTCGTCCGCATCATGATGGAGGGCAGCGGCATTGAGGTCTTTGACCTCGGCGTAGACACGTCGGCGGAGCAGTTCGTCAGCACCGCCGTGGAGAATCACTGCGGCGTGATCGCCTGCTCGTCGCTGCTGACCACCACGATGGAGGAAATGCGCGAGGTTGTCAAGCTCGTCCACGAGCGCGGCTTACAGAATCAGATCAAGGTCATGGTCGGCGGCGCGCCCATCAGCCAGAGCTTCTGCGACGAGATCGGCGCGGACGTCTATACCGAGGACGCCGCTGCCGCCGCGAGAGCCGCGGTGGCGCTGTGCAGGTAGGTCGTCAAAAAGGCGCAGCCTTTTTGACGAGGGGGTTTCGCTCCGCTCTGCGCCTTGACCCGCCGTAGGCGGGGCTGCGACACTCCGCTCCGCGCAGGGTGTTTTTGACGACGTACACGCCGCCAAAAACAGATCGAAATTTTTTCGCGCCGTGCGCGGCGCGAACTCTGTGAGACGTTTTTTGAATAGATGAGGGAGGAAGCCGTTGCTTCCTCCCTCATCTATTCTAGTCTTTCTTGAAAATATCTTCGGCGAGGTGGACGATTTGCCAGAGCGCGAAGAGCAGGCAGAGCGTCTGGGCGACGACGATGCCGTCTATTCCCAGCGAATACTCCGCATGAGCCAGCGCGGTCGGGTTGAAGTACAAATAGAGCGTAATCAGCGCGGCGATCAGGCGCACGGCCAGCGCGGGGATCTTTCCGGTGTTGTTCATATGCGGATAACCTCCCTGTTTTTACAGTTTTGCGGCAGTTCCAGTATATTGAAGCGGAATACGCACGTCAACTACTTTTTAATAAAATTGTCGGATAATGCGGAAAGAACTATCATATCTCACAAAGCATCGCATCACAACCGGAAGATGGCATTGCCCGAAAACAGGCCTAAAAAACTGCTTCCTGCGCGTAGGATATACTGAGAGCTACAGAAAGTCGGCGTTGCTCCCCGGGCGGCGGGTGTGGTAAAATAGAGACATCCAGTTTTTGACAGTCCGCACGGCAGGCACTTCCGACAGAACACTATGACAGGAAAGGAAGCGTGAACAGACATGCTGCAGCAGGAGAGAAATATTGTATACGAGGCGGCTCCACCCGCGCAGGAGACGCAGCCCGCACCCGACACGAGAGATTACAGCAGTACCTATACGGTGATTTCCAAAGTCGCTTATCTCATCGGAGTACCGAAAAAATTTTTTGAAGCGGAATACGCGCCGCCGCAGCTGCAGACCTTTGATCAGATGGAGCGGGAGAAAAACGCGCGCATCATCCGCAATCTGTGCCGGCTCCGCACGGCCATTGAGCAGAATTACGGCCGCATCAACAAGGCATTTCTATACGATCTCAAAAATCTGCATACACTGCCCGAATATATTCCGCAGGAGTGTCTGCGCCGCCTGTCGGAGGACGGCATCGAGCTGCTCCGCGCCAACTATAAGCTCACGCAATACATCATCGACATCAATCTGCACATCGCCAACCGCATCAACAACTGCCGCGACCTTCTGCCGCTGTGGCTGAAGTGGGAGTATGTCCGCGAGCTGTTTCTCATGCCGAACGGCACGAAGGAGGCGGGGCTGAAGCGCGCCGCCGAGGAGTACTGCGCCAACCGGACGCACTACCCCTATCAGGTCTACATCAACTGGCCTGCGCAGGAGGAGCAGGGGAACATCCTCCACAACGACAAGAAATTCATCACGCTCCTCTACGAGATGCACGAGGACTATTTCGCCGACTTCAGCAAGGTCTCCGACGCGGGCAGCGCCGCCAAGGCGGGCATCTATCAATTCCTGGAGGGAAGCCGCCGCACGGCGATCGTCGTCGACTGCGAAAACAGCGACCCCTATAAGCTCTATGCCATGCTCAACAACCTCGACCAGAACGCCCTGCTCGGGAAAATCGCGAAGATCATCCTCTACGATGACGTCCACACGACGACGGCGTGGCAGATTCTCGAGAAGTTCACGCAGATCCCCGTGGAGCATGTGCTCATCGAGCGCGTGAAGGAGAACAAGTCCCTCGTGGACATCCGGCTCACGACCGGCACCTGCTGCGAGTTTTTCCAGAACAACATCGACTCGTTCCTCCTCGCCTCGAGCGATTCGGACTACTGGGGTCTGATCCCCGCCATGCCGCAGGCGCGCTTTTTCGTGCTCGTCGAGGCCGAGAAGTGCAGCGGCGCCATCCGCAAGGCGATGGAAAACGGCGGCATCGCCTATTGCTACCTCGACCGCTTCTGTACCGGCAACAGCAACCAGATCAAGGAGACGGCCATGCTCCAGGCTGTGCAGCGCATCCTCGACGAGGAGGTGCAGCTGAATCTGCACGACGTGATGAACGAGGCATATCTCCAGACCCGCGCCGGCATGACCACCGCCGAGCGCCGCCAGTTCTGTGAGCGCTACCTCCAGCACCTGCGCATCGAGATCGACGAAACAGGGAATCTCCGCCTTGTGGTCGGAAAATAAAGCGGAGACGCGGCCCGCGGGCCGCGTCTCCGGCCTTTTCCACTTAAAAAGAACCGCCCCGCGAAATCTGATACAATGCGGATAAAGTGTTCTTCAGGAGGGATGTCTATGTCCGCATTGACAGGGGAGTGGTCCGTCGAAAAAATCCGCGCCGTCATGGTGCATCTTGACCGGAAGACCGGGCTGCACGGGGCGGAGCTGCCGATTGAAATGGGGAAGGCGGTGAGCTATCTGGGGCGTTACTACTGCGGGGAGCGGAAATCCTTCTACTTTTCCACACACCATCTGAATGACCCGGCCTTCCGCGAATCGGAGGCGATCGAGCTGATCCGCCACGAATACGCGCACTACTATGTGGACGCGGCCGGGCTGCGGCCGTTCTTTCAGGACGGAAGAGCACACCACCACGGCCCGTCGTGGCAGTACGCCTGCAAGATGGTGGGCGCGAGCGGGCGGCGCGTATTCGGACAGGATCTGCTCCCGGAACTGACGGCGGCGGAGCTCGTCCGGCGCTTTCGCGCCGAGGATGTGCGCGCATTCGACATGTGCGGCTATATCCGCATGTGGAACCGGCTCCCGTCCGAACCGCAGCAGTCTGCGCGCTGGATGGCCGCCGTCGAGCGAAACAATCACCGCGACCGGGTGTTCTATCCCGGCGACGAGGTGCTCTTCCCGCAGCGAGGCTTCGGCCGGGTGCTCGCGATGGAGCCGGTACCCTCGGGGCAGCTGTTGTACATCCGCTTTGAAAGCGGCGTGGAGGAGACGCTGCACGCGCGCTATGTGTGCAAGGTCGTGGACGGCGTCATCAAAACGGTGGACGTGCGTCGAAAGCGGTGCGTCTGACGTGGGAAACGGGCCTTTTTCTTGCCAAACGGCGCGCGGCGCGCTATAATAGTCTTCTTGAATCTTTTGGACTTGAAGGAGGTTTTCCATGAAACGTTTTCTCGCGATGCTGCTTGCATCCGTGCTGGCCGTGGGGATCATCGCCTTTGCCACCAACGGCGAGGGCCGCCGCACGGACGGACTTTACTATGAGGTGACCGGCATCCGCCCGGACGCGCAGATCATGACCGTCGACGGCGAAAAGGTCTCGGCGGAGGAGTATCTGTACTGGCTGTCGTCGCAGTGCGACAAGCTGGCCGCGTACTATCCCGGCGTGGACTTCAACACACAGTATACCGACAGCATGACCTTCGGCGACTTCGTCAAGACCGACGCGCAGGAGATGGCCAAGCTCTATGCCATCGTCCGCCAGTGGTCGGAGAAGTACGGCGTCACGCTGACCGATGCCGACCGGGAGGAGATCGCCCAGCAGCGTGCCCAGTACGTCAGCTACTACGGCAGCGAAGAGGCCTATCAGAACCAGCTGCGCCTGCTGGGGATCAGTGAGGAGTCGTTCAACACCATCAACGAGGCCGCCTATTACTACGCGGACCTTGCCAAGCTCTTCTGCAATGAGGACGGCGCGCAGCGCCCCTCGGACGAGACGCTCATTGCCTATGCCGCGGACAACGGCTACTGTACCGCCAAGACGCTCTATGTCCGCACGAGCGGTCTGGATGAGGCGGCGCTCGCCGAAAAGCGCAGCCAGCTTGAAGCGGCGGCGGAGCAGCTGCGCGCGGCGGAGGACAAGGACGCGGCCTATCTGGAGCTTGCCGCGTCTCTCGGCATCGAGACGAACGGCAGCGCGCTGACGTTCCGCGCGTCAGATGTCTCCGATGCGGCGGCGGAGATTCTCAGCCCGCTGCAGAGCGGCGAGGTGTCCGACATCGTGGAGGGGAGCGATGTACTCTATGTGTTCCTGATGCAGGAGCCGGACTGCACGGCCCTCGCGCAGTACTACTTCAAACAGCTCGTCAGCGACGCACAGACAAATGTCAAGACGAGCCGCGCCTATGACAGGATCGACACCGCCTCGTTCTACACCGGGCTGCAGGAAGCGCGCAGCGCGCTGGCCACCAGTCTGCAGGGCGACGGCGCAAACGCCGCTGGGTAAGAAAAAATCCGCAGCATGAAAACGCCCATTTCCATGAGGGAATGGGCGTTTTAACCATCTAAACCGCGACCGGCGCGGCCGGCAAAAGCCAAATTTAGCGCTTGCGCATGACGAAACGTCATGTTGCGGCGCGGCGAGCCGTTAAAATATCCAAAATGGTTAGCAATTTCTGGACAAAATCACAATTTTTGCCGATTAGGCCTTTTTGGTTGAATTGCCAGTTGACTATTGTTAAAAAATTGACTATGATAAGGGCAGATCAAATAAGGCCCCTAATAAGAATTTATCATCATGTAGGAGGAAATATTATGAAAGATCTGTATGTTGTGAATTGCTGCAGAACCGCGATCGGTTCTTTTGGCGGCGCCCTGAAGAATACGCCCGCCGCCGAGATGGGCGCTGTCGTCGTCAAGGAAGCTCTGAAGCGCGCGAATGTCGCTCCGGAGAACGTGGATGAGCTGATGTTCGGCTGCATCCTGACCGCTGCGCAGGGTCAGAACGTGGCCCGCCAGGTCTCCATCAAGGCCGGCATTCCCTATTCCGTCCCCGCTTACACCGTCGGCATGGTCTGCGGCTCCGGTATGAAGTCCGTCATCGAGGGCGCCCGCTCCATCCTGGCCGGCGACGCCGACATCGTTGTCTGCGGCGGTACCGAGAACATGAGCGCCGCTCCCTTCGCCTCCATGGACGCCCGCTGGGGTGCCCGCATGGGCGATAAGAAGCTGGTCGACACCATGATCAAGGACGGCCTGTGGGACGCTTATAACAACTATCACATGGGCACCACCGCCGAGAACATCAACGACATCTGGGGCATCACCCGCGAGGAGCAGGATGCCTTCGCCGCCGCCTCCCAGCAGAAGACCGAGGCCGCGCAGGCTGCCGGTAAGTTCGACGACGAGATCGTCCCCGTGATGGTCAAGGTCAAGAAGGCAATGGTTCCCTTCGCCAAGGATGAGTATCCCAAGGCGGGCGTGACCAAGGAGGGCATCGCCAAGCTGCGCGGCGCGTTCCCCGTCGGCCCCGAGTCCCCGAATCCCGAGGTTGTCCATACCTTCGAGGTCACCGGCGCGCAGGATGCCGCCGATAAGGGCACGCAGCGCGTGACCGCCGCCAACGCCTCCGGCATCAACGACGGCGCTGCCGCCATCGTGCTCGCCTCCGGCGACGCGGTTGCCAAGTACGGCCTGAAGCCCATGGCCAAGCTGATCGGCTGGGGCCAGGGCGGCGTGGATCCCAAGATCATGGGCGTCGGCCCCGTGCCCGCCACCCGCGCGGCGCTGAAGAAGGCCGGCCTGACCGTCGATGATATGGATCTGATCGAGGCCAACGAGGCGTTTGCGGCGCAGTCCATCGCGGTTGCCCGTGAGCTGCACTTCGACATGAGCAAGGTCAACGTCAACGGCGGCGCCATCTC
>OCPX01001625.1_pt1 | contig 16592 bp, 9 predicted proteins | sample 1538771 | NCBI WGS metagenome assembly OCPX01 (sample SAMN04571725, study PRJEB22368) | human gut metagenome | biome: human gut; material: stool | host: Homo sapiens | place: Luxembourg | collected 2012-11-01 | reverse complement strand
CTCACCGTCGAGCTCGCCCATAGCGTGGGCGCCTCGTGCATCCTCCGCGGCGTGCGCTCTGTCGCCGACTTCGAGTATGAGCGCCAGCAGGCCGACCTCAACCGCCGCATCGGCCACATCGAGACCCTCCTGCTCTATGCCGAGCCCGGTATGGACAGCATCTCGTCGAGCGCCGTGCGCGAACTCGAGCATTTCGGTTATCCCACAGACTCTTTTATTCCCCATAAGCAATGATTACATACAATGTAGAGGGCGTGCGCATGCCCGCCATAAAGAAGCGCGCCACCAATGCCTGGATCAGGGCCGTAGCTGCCAGCCACGGACGTCGTGTGGGCGAGGTGGGATATATGTTTGTTGACGACGAGAAGATACTCGAGGTCAACAACGAGTATCTCGGTCACAACTTTTATACCGATGTCATCACTTTCGACTACGATGAAGACGACGTCATCAACGGCGACATTGTCATCAGCCTCGACACCGTGCGCTCCAATGCCGAACTCTTCGGAAAGACCTACGACGACGAACTCCACCGCGTCATCATCCACGGCATTCTGCACCTCTGCGGCATCGATGACAAGGGTCCCGGTGAGCGCGAGCTGATGGAGGCTGCCGAAAACCGTGCCCTCGCCCTGCTCGACAGTCTGCGCGCCTTGCGCTGAACCTCGCCCTTGCGCTGGGGGGCATCACGAGCATCGTAATGAACATCATTACGCTCCACGCAAAAAAGGATTAACCTTCAAGAAAAAAAGGGGATGTGTCAAAAGTAAAATATATGGAAAACAAACTTTCAATTTGAAACATCCAACATGCCCCAAAGGGGCAGAGGCCCATAGCCCAGGGAATCGCTCATGGCTGTGGACTTATCGGGCTTGCAGCCCCTTTGGCTTCTTATAACTTGTCACTCTTTCGAGTGTGTTTGTTACTTTTGACTTTACCCTCTTTTTCTTGAGGGTTAAGCAACAGCCATCATCAGATGCTTATCAAATGGCACGGCCTACAGTCGATGCTGCTCTGCGCTGCCCGCACCTGTGCCGCGGAACTTGCTGCGTGTGCTGTTAAAATTGTAACTCACAGTAAGTTCAACCTTACGCACCGTGTTGCTTCCATTTCCCCATGTCAGCACATCGGCAGTCTGCATCCACTTACGATTAGCATATGTATTGAGCAGGTCGGTCACCGACAGATTGATATTCCACCTTTTTTTTGCCAACGATTTTGATACATTCATATCCACCCTGAACTGTTGATGGCTGGTATTAAGTCCATCGTGAGCCAGAGAAGAGTACATGACATTGATAAAGGCATATTTTTCGAATCAGCTATCAAAAAATAGCGAAAAAAGCCTTGTGTACTATTTGTGTACTCGTTTTTTGGGAAGCTATGTTATTTTCACACTAAATTTGCACCACCAACATAAAATATTGCAGACAATGAAAAAGTTATTCTTACTATTATTCCTTCTTATAGGGCTTGCCGAAACACAGGCACAAAGTTTCACATATCACCCCTTAAAAGGATTTCACGGAGATACGATATCGTTCTTAAAAAGTAATTTTTACGACCAGCGCAACTACTTTGTAGGCAAAAAGTTTGAGGTTTTATTAGAACTGTATATGCGAGAAATGCCATTCAAGGGGTGTTACGCACATGGAACGGTTCCATACTCAGACCCGAACAATGACAGTTTTATCTGTGGGGCGTGGCTCCGCCCCATGGACAACTTTTTTTGCCAAAAGACACCGCTGTCGCTGTATATGCAGCCACATTTGACATAGATTTTGCAGCGCCATACACAAGCAACTATTACGCATTTGGGAAATCGCTATCAGACAAGGTCTCTCCATACAGCATAGCCTATCTCCTAAAGGATTTTGTCATCAAGGATATACACATCGAGGCTTACGACCGCAGGCGTAAACATTAGGGACTACCGAATATCAAAGAGGCCGCAGTTTTTATATTGCGGCCTCCTCTATGTCCTATCAGTACATTCCCAAACTTTTTATAGGGTGGTTCCATAGGAAACTCCTTACAATTCGCTTATCAATATATCAAATTCACCTGAACGCCCATTTTGCCCAAATATTTTTTGCACCAACCGGCTACGCATATTGGACACATTCTGCTTGCTTGTAACAAGCAAAACCGCCATTTCTACAGGCAAGAAGCACATTTTAACGAGTAAGCACATACGCCACTCACGCTCTTTCAGTTTTTTATCTTTCCTACAATTCGTTAACCATTCCATAAAATTTTCTTCATTCAAGGCCAATTCCTTCTCTACTTGCAGCCATAGTTCATCCGAAGGATGCTTTCCCTCCTCCGCCAATGAATGTAGTTGCCGTACAAGCAAGCTACCGCATACCCATTCTTTGGGGAACACTTTCATTGCGAAATTATCCACAAGTTCTTTTCTCAGTTTCCCTATAGACTCTTGCAGTAGCTCTTCTGCTCTTATATCTTTTCCAGACATCAGCAAATCAAGTTGCTTGCTTTTCTTCCTATACGCTTCCAGCAAGTTTCCATATGCCTCACGCTGCGCAATTATTTCCGACACTATTTTCCGCCTTTCTTTTTTACCCATACGCCATTGCCACAGCATAACAAATAGGAACAACACAACAGTCACTGTACCGCACAATATCACGAGTGTTTTCACCTTTTTCTGACGATACATTTCTTTTAGAGAACGATCATAATTATATAAACTTTGAATTTGAGCCACGCGCTCCACATTCAAGTTTGCCATCGTTGAATCATTATACTGACAATACAATTTGCTGTACTTACACAACGAGTCAGAATTACCCAACTTGTCATACAAGTCTTGGTAGTTAGAATATAGCTTCACCTTGTCATAATACGTAACGGCCACTTGAGACAGTTTCCTCTGGAAACAGAGAGCTGAGTCCATTTTGCCCACGCCCATAAAATATCGTGCTTTATAATCATATAAATCTCCAAACAAAGTTGAGACACCCACGCTATCACATCCAAAAGCTGTTTCATACATATCAAGATATCGTTTTGCCTTTTTCCATTCCCGCTTGCGGAGGCACGCATCCACACTATACGACAGGGTCAAAGCATTGTAGTCACATGGATTTATTCGCTGTGCGGCACTATAGAGGCGCTGCGACAAACTTGCCATACTATCTATCTGGTCTGTCTGCTGATAATATCTCAGTTTGCACTCCATACTAGTTAAAGCCATCAGCGTATCACCCATACTCATGGCACAATCAAAGGCCGATTTCATTTCCTCCAAGGCCTTTTCATACACAAAGATGCGCTCATACAAATCCATTTTCGCACAGTATATACGCAGCAAATCCCTCTTATTATTTATTGCTTTCGCGCAATCTTCTGCCGTCTGGAAGCTTTTTATAGCCATAGGTGTCTCACCTTTTTCCACCCAGTAAGCCCCTGCTATATATAGTGCATTCATTTTCTGATACACACTCCCATGGTCTTCATAATAGCGTATTATAGATGGCGTTTCATCTGTATCTACAGACTGATAATCCTTATATCTCGCTTTTAGCCTTAGCAGTTTTGCCCACATACTAAGTTCTACGCACTGCCTGTCCGTACAAGAATCCAAACTATCCAATCGAGCCAGCGCTCGTTTTGGGCTTGTATAAGTTAGGCTATCTATGCTCTGCAACACAGACGAGTAAATTCTCTTTTGCTGGTTTTCACATGCAAAAAAGAGCAACAAAAGCACACTCGCTAACGCTAACACAAAAATTCTATCTCTATCCATGTCTGCAAAGTTAGAAAAATAATTCGATACAGAATTACATAAATACCATTTTTTGGGGGGGAGCGAAAAATCGTCTATACGCAATAAGAATCAACAACTTCCATATTTTGTGTACTAGTACACAAAACAGGAAAAACAATTTGTGTACTCATTTGTGTACTCATTTCCTTGGCCGCGCACAGCATTTCCAACTAATTTTGTGCAAATAATAAAAACAATATGAAAAAAATCATGTCATTTCTCATGATAAGTTTTATCATAGCGATCAACATCCATGTACATGCCGTTTCTGATTACGATGGAGAAGCCTGGCAGCCTATAGACAGTTGCCGTCCAAATCATGGGAAGCCCATATCTCACGCCCCACGCCCACCTTATATAATAAGAGGAGGAAGCCCGAGTTTATCATCCATGACAGATATCAGACCTACTGAATAAAAAAGGTGGAGGAAGTCGAAAATCCATAAAAGAGTAGGCACGAGTTTCAAATACTATTTAATATGGATAGCAACCATTATCTAAGCTGTCTTAGCGAGCAAGACCTTTGCCAAGTCAAGGGAGGCGCAGCGCGAGTCGTTTCTAAGCAGAGATTTACGCCACGAAACGTCTATGGTTTCTTCTCTTGCTGCAACGGGAAACCAGACACGACCTATGTAAAAAGGCCTATCATCTTCAAGCCTATTCGCAAGAAATAGTGAGAATAGGCCCATCGTCTAACCTAAGGGCTTGGCAAGCCTCTACTTACCAAGCCCTTAGTAATACATTACGTCCATGAGATACTGCATTAGCAACCTTTTCGTGCTACGAGAAAATCTGCAAGGAGATTACATATTATATAATAAGGAGACATTTTATGTTTACCACATCAGTGCCAAGCTATACCACCTCCTATCATGTTTTCTTACGCCCACATCGTTTGCCGACTTTGACCAGGAGTGCCTACAATACGGCATAGACAACCATGATTTCTACGAGTTTATCCACCAAGCCGAGTTCAAGGATGTCTTAGTCTACGCCCTATCAGACAAGCGACATTACGACTATGCCCGCCCAGACTTTGCTACACCATTTACATATAGGACACCCGAACGTGTCGATTTTGTCATTACCAGACACTGCAACCTATGCTGCAAGCACTGCTTCGAGGCCTCTTCACCACAGATCTCTATGGCAGCATTTGACGAATCACAGATAACACGTGTCATCGGGCAGTTAGAGACCAGCCACATCAAATCGTTAAAAGTCACTGGCGGTGAGCCCCTTACACATCCCTCTGCACGGCTATTCCTATCACAAGCTGGCGAATGCCATTTTGAGACCACACTCCTCACCAACGGTTTGCTGATAGACGAAGCCTGTATGGCTACACTGCGCGATGGACATATTAGGTTAGGTATATCCTTAGACGGAGCCACCAGCCAGACTCACGACTACATACGAGGAAAAGGCTCATTTGACAAGCTCATCCCCATACTGAAAGAGATAAAAAGAAACCGCATCTACCTAAGCATCACCTGCACCTTAAGCAAGCACAACCTCGCTGAAACAGAAGAGGTCATCAGTCTGGTTTTAGACGAGATACAAGCCGACAAACTCATACTCAGCCCTCTTATATCCATGGGACGAGCCACAGAGCATACCGACATAGCACTCACCGCAGAAGACGCACTGCTGATAGAGGATATATACCATAAAGCCTCTGAAACGTATGGAGAAAGTCTGGAATGGGCCGATGCGACCAGAGACGACCAAATAGAGATAATAGGCGATGACATAACGTGCATAGCAGGCAACTCTCTCATAGCCATCGACGAGCATTTCGACGTATATCCCTGCCTATACGGCGTGGGGTTCCACCAATATACAATGGGCAACCTGCTCAGAGAAGAGCTGGCAGATATATGGAGTAGTCAGCGCTGGCTTCCATTCAGAGGAGGAACCGTCTTAGACGACCTGCCAGAATGTCGTATTTGCGGCTTGAACAAGACCTGCGCCATCAAGGTCTGCAGGCTCAGGCCCCTATTCGAGGGCAATGGCTTCTACGGAAAACTATCTTTCTGTGGAAAAAAATAATGAGAAAGATTTGCCCCCCCTATAATAAATTACTAAATTTGCACCATATACTAAAAAACGCAACTATATGAAACAGAGACTTACCTTAATTATCGCCATGTGCTGCATACTGGCAGCAGCTGGTGCCCAGTCTATCACAGGAACTGTGACAGATGAGAAACATGCCCCCATAGCGTATGCCAACGTAGTGTTGTTAAACACTGCCGACTCGACCTTCCTCGTCGGCACTGTAAGCCAAGAAGACGGCTCCTTCAGCATAGACCGACAGGACGACGGCAAGCATCTATTGCGTGTATCTGCTTTGGGCTATGACACCCAGCTGCTACCGCTTACAGGAGCAGGCCAGTACCATATCTCTCTCGCAGAGAAAGCCTACGAACTGAAAGGCGTAGAGGTCAAAGCACGCCGCCCCGTAGTGACCATGGGCGCCGAGGGCATGAAGACCGCCGTCAAGGGCTCGTATCTGGAGAAGTTGGGCACAGCCAACGACATACTGCCTTTCATACCGGGCCTGTCGGGCGAGAAAGGCAAATATACCGTATTCGGCCGAGGCACCCCTGTCTTCTACATCAATGGCCGGCTGGTGCGCAACAACAGCGAGCTGGAGCGGCTCAAGTCGAAAGATATAGAGAACATCGAACTGATAACCTCGCCTGGCGCCCGCTATGCGTCGAATGTGTCGGCGGTGGTCAAGATCAAGACACGCCGCCGTCAGGGCGATGGACTGGGCATAGAGAGCCGCACCGTATATGAGCAGACCTTCTATGGCTCGGCACGCCAGTACATCAGCTGGAACTACCGTCAGGGCAAAAGCGACTTCTTCGGCGAGGCCAACTACGGCTATGACAAGGGCCGCCGCAAGTTTAACAACACCGACGAGCTCACAAGCACCCGGCTGTGGGTCAACACCCTCCAGGGACTGCAACGCGACAAGCAGCAGTCGCTCAATGGCGTGTTGGGCTACAATCTCCAGATAGATGCCGACCACTCGCTGGGCGTGCGCTACAACTGGGATATGAGCCCTGCAGCCAAAATCTACGGAAGTCTCGCCCAGACCACCACAGCCGATGGCGCTTACATAGACCGCATCAACAGCGACTTCGATGCCGTCTATCACCTCCGCCCCTCGCACAATGTCAACCTCTACTACAATGGCAAGTGGGGCAAATGGACGATAGATTTCAATGCCGACTATCTGTATAACCGTATAGCCAGCCAGACCATAACCCATGAGTACAGCGCCGAGGCCGACGACCGCACCGTGACATCGCTGGCGGCTAACCGCAGCCGGCTGTATGCCGCCAAGCTCACGCTGGGGCACCCCCTGTGGGGCGGCAACATCAGCCTGGGAGCCGAATACACCTATACCGACCGCCGCGACCGATACAACAACCCCGAGGGCTATCTCACCCGCACCGACAACGCCACCCACGAGCAGATAGCCAGCCCCTTTGTAGAATACCGGCTGCCCTCCAAGATAGGCACCTGGACTATAGGGCTGCGCATGGAGCACAGCCGCACCAAGCGCTATCAGGACGGTGCCATCATGGACAATGGCTACGAGACACACAACAATCTGATGCCCACCCTGAACTATCAGCACACCGTGGGCAAGGTGGGCATCATGGCAGGCTACTCGGCACGCACACTCTACCCCACCTACCACCAGATGAACCAACCGCTGAGCTATGCCAACCGCTACTCGATGGACGTAGGTAACCCACAACTCAAGAACAAGACTACACACAACGCCGTCATCGGTGCCTTCTGGAACATCTTCCAGCTGGCCGTAAGCTACGACTATCTGCACAACGACATCCTGTCGTGGGGTGCAGAGATGGCCGGACAGGAGGGCGTAGTGGTGCGCTCATACATCAACCTGCCCAAGTGGCAGCGGCTGGCCGTACAGCTGTCGGCCTCGCCCAAGTGGGGTGTATGGCACGGCCAGCTCAGCGCTGGCTACTCGGCACAGTGGCTCACCATAGATACCAGCACCGGGCGGCACAAGATGAACAAGCCACAGTTTACCTGCTCGGCCAACAACGCCTTTGGCTTTAAGCATGGATGGAACGCCAACCTCAACGCAAGATATGGCAGCACATCAGACTACAGCAACTTCAGCTACATACACCCCACGGCCATACTCAATGCCAATGTGCAGAAATCGTGGGCCAAAGACCGGTTTATGGTGCGCTTTGGTGTATATGACATATTCCGCCAAAACTATACCAAGAGCAGGAGCTACAGCTACGGCTACTCTTCGTATCTGGACGACCACTACCAGACTCGCTCGGTGATCCTCACCTTCCGCTATCGACTCAACACCACCCGCAGCAAGTATCGCGGCACTGGCGCAGGCAACAGTGAGAAGCAGCGTATGTAGTATCCACGCACCACATAATACAAGAAAGATATGAAAAAAATATTAGCACTGATAGTCCTTCTCTTAGGATTTACCGATACACAGGCAAAGAATTTCACGTATCGCCCCTAAAAGAGTTTCACGGAGATACCATTGCCTTCCTAAAAAGCAATTTCTACGACCAACGCAGCTACTTTGCCGGCAAAAAGTTCGGGGTTCTGTTAGAACTATATATGCGAGATATGCCACTCAAAGGGTGCTATGCCCATGGCACATCGCCATTCAGAGACCCAGACAATGAGAGCTACATCTGCGGTGCCTGGCTACGTCCTATGGAAAATTCTCTTTTGCCAAGAGACGCCTCTGGCGCCATATATGCTGCCACTTTTGACATAGACTTTGCCACACCATACACAAGCAGCTACTACGCTTTCGGCAAATCCCTACCAGACAAAGTCACTCCATACGGCATAGCCTCTCTTCTAAAAGACTTTGTCATCAAAGATATACGCATCGATGTTTACGACCGCAGACGTAGCCATTAGAAGGCTCTCTCTAAGGATAAGAAAGACCGCAGTTTTTACTTTGCGGTCTTTCTTTTAGTTTTTCATCGCTCACTTCACTTTCCACTCTTCTATGGTGCCTGTCTTTGACGAGAAGCTGGCGCCGACAAGGTAAATATGCCTCATATCAGCCTCATACGGACGGGCATACCCCCTCGACTCTATCTGGCGGAGAGCCTCATTGGCAGTGCCGTCGAGCTTGAACTCGAAGATGAATATATCCTTGGGCGTTTCGATGATGCAGTCGGCACGGCCCTCGCTCTGCTGTTTCTCCGTGAGCACGAGATAGGTGCTGAGGATGCAGAATATGAGGTAGAACGTATAGTGGAAGTAACGCTCACGCTCCTGCTCTGTGTCCTTGCGACGCATGGAGTAGGGGATACTGGCAAAGAAAGACGTGAGCTGGCGGCACAGGGCAGCGAGGTCGGCGGCGGCAAGCGAGCGCACCATCTGCGCCAGGTCTGACAGTACAAGGCTTTTAGGCTGCAGATAGCCTGTGGCAACGGCAGTGGCAAAGCCGCACTTTACCTCGTCGTTAGGGAAGTCGAGCAGGTAAGTGCCTGTAAGGCGGTCATAGCCCTTGATGGTAAGGTAACCGCTCTGGTATATCATCGGAAGCGGACGCTCCACATCGGCACGATAGTCGATGAAATCCCGCGTGTCGTAATAGCGGCCCGTCAGCTCATTCAGGTTCTCCTGGGCATGGGCGAGCAGACGCATAAGGTAAGTAGGTGTGCCCGAGGCAAACCAATAGTCATCCAGAGAGCCTGACTTTAGCGCGTTAAGCACGCTGAAGGGATTGTATATGTCGATAAGGCGGCGGCTGAAGTGATAGCCGTCGTACTGCCTTTTCAGCATGGTGCGCATCTCCACGGCCGACACGCCGTACTCTTCGGCCATGTGGTCTATCTCCCTGCCGAAGGCGGCCTCCATCTCCTCCTCGGTAATTCCGCACAGGGCATCAAACTGCCTGCTCATACTGATGTCCTCGGGCTGGTTGAAACCGCTGAAAACGCTCACCTGCGAGAATTTGGTCACACCGGTGAGCAGCACAAAGCGCAAGTCGGCGTCGGCAGCCTTGAACGTAGAGTAGAAGCCCTTGAGGATGTTGCGGTTGTAATCCTCTATGAGCACCTCGTTGCCATTGTCGTCGCGCATCGTGGCACTGGTGTCGAGTACATCGAGCAGTGGCTTGTCGTACTCGTCGATAAGCACCACGCTGCGCTTGCCGGTGGTACGGTGGATAAAAGCGAGCAGCTCGGAAAAGCGCTTACCGCTGTCATAGTTGGGATTGCCCTCGTAGCCATACTCCTTTTCCCATGTTTCCACAGTGCCCTTGATAAGGTCGCGCAGAGCCCTACCCTCCTGAAACACCGTGCTGTTAAAGTCAATATGGAATACGGGATAAGTCTCCCATTCGGTCTCAAGGCTGTCGATGGCAAGCCCACTGAACAAGTCTTTCCTCCCGCTGAAATAATACTCGAGCGTAGAGACAAGCAGACTCTTTCCGAACCGCCGAGGGCGGCTCAGAAAGTAGATGGAACCATTGTTGACCAGATTATAAACAAGTGCTGTCTTGTCTATTTACACATAGCCACCCTTTATTACTTTTTCAAAGTCTTGTATGCCGATAGGATACCTCATAGTTGGTTGCTCGTTGGTTACAGATGCACAAATACAACAAAAAGTTGATACATAGCGACAACAGTTCTATAAAAAGTATATTTAGGGTGATTCTAAAAATTACCACCGAAAGTTATTGTCATGAACATGGCTAACGTCTTGACACCTTTTGTCCTCTTTCCGGTTCAAAGCGCAAGTTCGTTCGGTCACAATGCTTGCATTGCTCCCTCTCTCACTGGCACTTTGTCCTCGAAAATAGAACAAAATCTGACAAGGATAATTTTTAGAACCACCCAATATCTAATCACACAGACTGGACTTTTGCGCGTGTCTCCAGCATGCATTGTTATATACCTTATTATATATCATGCCCCAACAGCGGCGCCACCTTTGGCGGCTTGGCATAGGTTAAACAAAGGTACACAGCTCCACCGCACTGCCATCTGTAGGCGCACCAATATACCAGCAAGCAGGCGAGATGGCTCTTCTCTCCATGCATAATATGCTGAAAACAGACGTAAAAACAGGCGTAAAAAGAGATTTGTGTACTATTTGTGTACTCATTTCCTTGGCAAGCAAGCGAAATCTCGCTATCTTTGCAGCAGAGATTATCTTAACTACACAAACACCAATACACCATGAGACGACTATTAGCACTCGTGAGCTTCTTCTGGGCTCTTATCACTACCGCAACGGCTCAGACCGATATCAGCGGTACGGTAACAGACAAGACCAGCGGCACACCGCTGGAGTTTGCCAACGTGGTGGCATATACCACCGCCGACACCACCTTCATAACCGGTGCCACCACCGACAGCCAGGGACGCTACAAGCTGAGCGGCCTACAGTTGCCTGTAGTCATCAAGGTGTCGATGATAGGCTACACCACCCACACACAGGCCATAACCCACGAGGGCGAACAAGGCAACATAGCCCTGGAGGCCGACACCCGTATGCTGAAAGAGGTGACCGTGACAGGACAGCTCATCAAGCAGAGCGCACGCGGATATACCACCACCATACAGAATACGCCGCTGGCCAAGCTGCCCACGCTCAACGACGTACTGGGCCAGTTGCCTTTCCTGGCCGTCAACGGCGACAAGGTAGAGGTGTTCGACCGCGGCACGCCCATCTACTACATCAACAACCGGCGGGTGCGTAACACGGCCGAGCTGACCGACCTGCTGCCCTCTAACATCAAGAACGTAGAGGTGATAACCAGTCCCGGTGTGCAGTACCCGGCAGGCACCGGTGCCGTGATACGCATAACCATCCACAGGCCACAGGGCGAGGGATGGAGCGGCACCTTCAACGAGTGGGCATCGATAGACTATGAGCTGACCACCCAGACCCGGGCGCAGCTCAACTACCGGCATGGCGGACTCGATATCTTCGGCGGTGCCAGCATCTATGCCCCCAACAGCAAAGGCACATCGCGCTCTGAGATAACTAACGGGCGCTGGCAGGTGAAGAGCGAGGGCACCACACGCAACAAGGATGCCTACTGGGCTCCCACGGTGGGGGTTAACTACATCCTGGGGGGCAAGCACTACATGGGTGCGCAGTACTGGCTCAACATATCGACATGGAAGAAAAACGCCTATGGTGTGAACAGTTTTGCCGGATACCGTGACGGGGTACAGACCCAATATACCGTGTCGCATCCCTCGTACTGTAACAAGATGACCAGTCACTATGGCAATATGTACTACCGGTGGGAGATAGCCCAGCGCCATGCGCTGCAGATAGACGTAGATATGAGCGCCTACAACGGCACAGGTGCCCAGCAGCAGGATCTGCAGTACAGCCACGGCGTAGGGCAGACGCTGCGACTGGACGACCGTAACAAGAGCCGCTTCGCCGCTGGCAAGGTGGTATATAGCCTGCCCATCAACAAGGTAGATATGAACATGGGCGCAGAGGCCAGCCACAGCCGGGTATCGGCCGAGCAGGGCAAGGAGGGCGACAAGGAGACACCACTCACGCCCACAGATAACGTGTCGATACAGAACAACTATGCCGCTTTCATTGAAGCATCGTTCAGGATGGGCAACTGGTATGCTAACATAGGCGCACGGCTGGAGCACGTCAACTTCAACTACTATCTCAACAACCGCTACGACACGGATGTGAGCCAGCGCTATACACGCCTATACCCCTCAGTGGCGCTGGCATACGCCAACAAGGACTTTCAGGCCTCTGTCACCTATACATACCACATCGTACAGCCTACCTACAGCGAGCTCAACAACACGTTCAGCTACCAGAACGACTACATCTACTCGATAGGAAACCCACTGATACGCAATTCGTTCTACCACAACATAGCTTACAAGCTTTCATGGCGCAATCTGCAGATAATGGGCTCATACCGCAAGGTGATCAACCGCATCGTACATACTTACGAACACATGGAGGGGATAGACAGCGTCATCGTAGAACGCGCACTCAACCTGGACGGCTACCAGAGCTTTTCGATAGGGCTGTCGTACTCGCCCAAGGTCACCAAGTGGTGGACACCTACGATGGAGGTCAATTTCAGCAAGCCTTTTACCAAGATAGACGGCATAAGCAATAACCACCCCCTGTGGGTAGGGCGATGGAAAAACCAGGTAAAGCTGCCAGCAGAGTTCAACCTCTTCCTGAATATGTCTTACTCGTCGCTGGCCCACGCCAACCTCACCACACGCCACCAGAACTTTGTGGCCGACCTGCGTCTCACCAAGTCGCTCTTAAAGAACAAGCTCAACCTAAGCCTCTCAGCCAACGACCTGTTTAACACCAGCTCGCGCTACAGATACACGCAGATACACGACATCATGCTCATACAGGACGGCAGCAACACCCAGCGCTGCATACAGCTCTCTGTATCCTACAATCTGAACAGCACACGCAGCAAGTTCCGCGGCACAGGTGCCGGTAGCACCGAGCGCTCACGCATGGCGAGATGAGGCGAGGCAGAGCATCACATAAGTGAAAACACTATTGATGACATCAAGGGCCTGCCAAACTTAGGGTTCAGCAGGCACTTTTTTAATAAATCCTCATTATGAGCAGATTGCGTATAGTACACCAGCTGGACACTATGGACTGTGGGCCAGCCTGTCTGAAGATGGTGGCAGCCCATTATGGACGCAACTATCCGATGGAGTATTTGCGGCAAGAGATGGGTATCACACGCGAGGGTGTGTCGCTCAAGGGTATCTGCGTGGCCGCACGAGAGATAGGCATGCAGACCACGGCGTGCAGGATGTCGATGGGATCTCTGTGCGAGGATGTTACCCTGCCTTGCATCATACACTGGAACCAGAACCATTTTGTGGTGGTATATAAGATAGCACACGGCAAGGTGTACGTGGCTGACCCAGGCAAAGGCATGATACACTACAGCATGGCCGAGTTTGCCAGCCACTGGACGACAGACAGCAACGAGGCGCAGGCCACCGGCATAGCCCTGCTACTGGAGCCTACAGACGGGTTCTACGCCAAGCCAGGCATAAAAGTGCGCAGAGGCAGAGGCATGGTGTTGCTGCGGCAGTATGCCACAAGATACCGGGGCGACATGGCCCGTCTGCTCTTAGGACTATTTGCCGTGAGCGGCATACAACTGCTATTTCCCTTTCTTACCCAGGCCATAGTGGATAGGGGCATCAGTGGACGCGATATGCACATTATCTGGCTGATACTGCTGGGCGAGGTGGCCCTGCTCACCGGCAGCACCGTGATAGACTTCGTAAGGCGCCGCATCCTGCTGCGCGTAAGCACACAGGTCAATATTTCGCTCATATCCGACTTTTTCACCAAACTGATGCGCCTGCCCATAGCCTTCTTCGGATATAAGCAGACGGGCGACCTGCTGCAGCGCATCGAGGATCACTCGCGCATAGAGCAGTTCCTCACCACTCAGGCTCCCAATGTGATATTTGCCGCCTTCAGCGTCGTCACCCTATGCACCGTGCTGGGCGTGTATAGCATGAGCATACTGGGCGTGTTTGCAGCTGGCAGCGTGCTGTATATGCTATGGATCATGCTCTTTTTGCGGCGGCGCAAGGTGCTGGACTACCAGTATTTTGAGCAGCAGGCCGATCAGAAGGACCGAGTCTATGAGATGGTAGGTGGCATGACCGAGATAAAGCAGCAGGGATGCGAGCAACGCAAGCGCCAACAGTGGCGGCAGATACAAGACAGCATATTCGGCATAAGCCGACGGGCGCTGGCGCTGAGCCAGACCGAGGAGGCCGGAGGCATCTGCATCAACGAGCTCACCAGCATCGTCGTCATCATCATCACGGCCACGGCAGTGATAGACGGCAGCCTCACCCTGGGCATGATGCTGGCCATACAGGGGGTGATAGGTCAGCTGCGCGGACCGCTCGATGACATCATGGACATGGCCTATCAGTGGCAGGACGTAAACATAAGCATGGAGCGCATAGACGAGATACACGCTATGGATGACGAGGAGACGGCGCAGAGGCACGTCACGGCCGTGGCCGACATAAGCATACACCTGGAGCACGTGTCATTCAAGTACGACCGCATGAAAAGCACCAATATATTAGACGACATAACCCTGGACATACCCCAGGGGCGCGTGACGGCCATCGTGGGCACAAGCGGTAGCGGAAAGACCACGCTGGCCAAACTGATACTGGGCCACTATGCGCCGCTACAGGGACACATAGACGTAGGGGGCACACCGCTCGGCAGCATCAGCCTGGCGTGGTGGCGGCGGCAGTGTGGCGTGGTGATGCAGGACGGCAGACTCTTCGAGGAGAGTATAGCGCAAAACATAGCGCTGGGCTACGATGAGATAGACCCCGACCGCATAGAGTATGCCGCGCACATGGCTAACATACTGGACTACATCGACCAGTTGCCCATGGGCTTTGACACCATACTCTACCAGGGCGGACAGAACCTAAGCAATGGGCAACGCCAGCGTCTGCTCATAGCCCGTGCCATATACAGGATGCCACGGTTGTTTGTCTTCGACGAGGCGACCAACTCACTGGACACCAATAACGAGACGGCCATCGTCAACAACCTGCAGGAGGTATTCCACGACAAGACGGTAGTGCTCATAGCCCACCGGCTGAGCACCGTGCGCCACGCCGACAACATAGTGGTGCTGCACCAGGGCCGCATAGCCGAGCAGGGCACCCACCAGGAGCTGGTACAGCGCCGGGGCATGTACTATGAGTTGGTGAAAAACCAGCTTGATATAGAGGAGTGACCACAATGCACATACTCTCTATTCCAACCACAAAAAGGCAGCATAGGGGGCATAATCCTTAAATTATCAGTCTGCTAATTTAAGGATTAATAGGAATCTGTTGCTGCATGACATACTGCCAGACCATATTGCAGCATGACACCTCGTATGTAGGCACGTGCTTAGAGAAATCTCAGGCATAGTTAGCCAAGATTTCATGCTGATTAATTGGTGTCCGATAAAGAAATCGAGACTTTAGAAAAATATAGGGCAGATTCTATTTGCAGGAGTCATCCATTTTAATAATTTTGATGTCACCTAACACAGAAATACTATAATCATGAAACGCTTAACCATGTTTCTGGGGGCTGTGGTGGCGCTCCTGTCGGCTTCGGCCACTACCCCCACGGCCAAGGGCCCCAAGTGGCTCTCCGATGCCGTGTTCTATCAGATATACCCTTCTTCTTTCCAAGACTCCGACGGCAACGGCATCGGCGACCTGCCCGGCATCATCTCCCGCCTCGATTACATCCAGTCTCTTGGCGTCAATGCCCTTTGGCTCAATCCTGTCTATGAGTCCGGGTGGTTTGATGGTGGCTACGACATCATCGACTTTTACCGTATAGACCCCCGATTCGGTACCAACAGCGACATGGTGCGTCTCATCGACGAAGCCCACAAGCGCGGCCTGCGCGTGTGCCTTGACCTGGTAGCCGGCCACACCTCCGACCGTTGCCGGTGGTTTGTCGAGTCGGCCACCGCCGACCCCAACAGCCGCTACAGCGATTACTACATCTGGCCCGACTCCATCTCTGCCGACGAGCGCGAGCAGATACGCCTCCGCCATGCTTCTGCCCATCCCGCCAGCGACACCCGTGGCCACTATGTCGAGAGCCCCTATCCCCGTGCCCGCTACTATATGAAGAATTACTACCCCAATTCGGGATAAGATAGCGATTAGTTGCATGTTAAGAGAGATACATGAAT
>OCPX01001611.1_pt1 | contig 16671 bp, 14 predicted proteins | sample 1538771 | NCBI WGS metagenome assembly OCPX01 (sample SAMN04571725, study PRJEB22368) | human gut metagenome | biome: human gut; material: stool | host: Homo sapiens | place: Luxembourg | collected 2012-11-01 | reverse complement strand
ATTGATTAATCTTATATCAGTTTTTTGTGTTTACACAAAACTTGAAACAGTCTCTTAAAATTAGAAAAATCATATTCGGCATAATCTCCATCATCAAATCTATTTTTTAACATATCTAAATTGCAAAATATAATTTTTTCCATAATTTCCTCCCACCTTACTATTTATTCATCCCACTAATTTATTAAATCATTCTATAATTTTTTCAACTTATCATTTTTATTAGTTTATCATATTTCTTTATATTCTACTACAAAAAATCTACATATTTTAATATAGTAGTCTTCAAATCACATATATTCCCATATTTAATTTTTGCTAAATTCCTCCATAATATCTCTATTAAATCTAGATAACTCCCGATCTATATGCTCGTCCGTATATCCAAAAATATATTTCTCCAGTTCTTCTCCATCTATATCAAATTTATCTTCCAAAAATTTCTTATATTGAACATCATAAGCTTTTGCTTTTATAATAATTTCCTGCGCATTCCTCTTTAAATTATTATATCGATCTTCCAATTCAAAAAGTTCTATCTCATTATTATCTGTCTCTGATAGATTTGCCTTATCTATCACGATATTAAAATTTTGAGACTTTCCTTGCAGATAATCTATATCCCCTTGATCATCAAATTCAGTTTTAAATCTAATTTTATTGTTATATGATAAATCATATGGATTTTGAATTTTTTTATCTCTGTCGGATTTTATTTGATTACATACTTTACAAGTAGGTATTAAATTATATAAGCAAATTGCCATAGCTGTATATTGAGATTTATTATAATAATGATCCAAATCACCTCTAAATTGTAATTTTCCTTCTTTATCATAGACTGTGTTGATATAATTTTGATTACAATATGGACAGGTTAGAATTCCAAGTACATCTACTATCTTAGCAGCTTGTGATTTTCTAAAATTACCATACCGAGCTAATATAAATTCCTTTGATTCATCCTTAATATCATCTTCAGAATCATCAATGTTCTTTTTTATATTTGCTAATTTATTTGTATCTGCCAACAAAAAAGCTTTTATACTATCTTCCGTGATATTTAGATCTTCATCTATTATCTTTTTTAATACCCTATCCTGCTCTATTTTTTCCATAAACTTTTTTAAATGCCTTGTCGAAAACCATTTCCAGTATATTTCTTCAATCTGATTCTTTTGCTTCTCAGTCATTGGTATTTTATTCATCCAAAATCCTCTTTATTTTTCTTAACTTCTCTTCGTCATCTATATGTAATATTTCTTGTGAAATTTTTTGTTTCTCCACATATCGCCTGTCTTTCGCATAATATAATTCTAATAATTTTTTTCTTACTGTTTTTTCACCTATCCTATCGATAAAACCTTTTATTGAATTTAATTCTTTCTCTTCAATTTCATCATATTTTAATCTCTTTATCACATCTTTTATTTTATCATATGAATATTTCCCAAATGTATTCTCAAGCATAAACGTATCCATCAACAGATAATATATATTTGTTGCAAATGTATCCTGCTTCTGTTTTATAATGCTTTTATTATCACTCTCTTCTCTTGTTATTGCATAAACATTTTCTGGTAATATATCTGTTACAATAAAAGGAGAATGACTTGATAGTACAACTTGTATTGTTCTTTCTTGACACTCATTCAAATTCCTTAATAAAATATCTATGAAATTTCTAGCTAACTCTGGATGAATTGCTCTGTCGGGTTCATCTATTAACAATACAATATTATCACCCTTTTCAATTTCATCAACAGCCAAAGTTGCTTTAGATATAATGTCTAGAAAAACTCTTTGCCCTTCTGACATCTCAGGAACTATAATCCCTAAAACATTATCAATCGTATTTATGCTACCTTCATTATCTTTTCCTCTATAAATAAAATCATATACTCTTAACAAATTTGATATTTTTTCTTCTATTGGTTCATTACAATCAATTCTGATTTTTCTGTTAGTCTTAAAATACTTCTCTGGTAATTCTTTTATAACATTTAACATTTCTGAAATAGCCATCTTTTCATTAGTTTGTACTGTACGTCGTGCCTCTGTATCAACTTTGTTTAATACATAATTTAATATTTCATCAAAACACTCTTCATCCTCACTCATAGTTTCAATATGCGAAACTAATTTTTTGTATTCCTCTTGTAAAATGTCAATTCCTCTTGATTCTGGTTCTCGATTCCATATCCATCCAGAAAGTCTATTAAGAAAATAATATTCTATTAACTCAATATAAAATCTGCTAATAAATTCTGCTTTAATATTTTCTTCATCTAAATTTAAAGAATCTTTTAATATCTTATCCAACTCGTCTATTTTTTCATTTAAATATTCCTCTGTTTCATCGTCTATCTCATTTCTAAACACACTAAGTTCATCTTTGATAATATTTACTATATCAATATTTTTATTTAAACGCCAAAATTCATCTTTATTTTTCATATATATTAAATATTTATACAAATACTCATAACAAATTCCATTTATATAATATTTTCTAGCAAATATGTACTCACCATCATCTTCACTTACAAAATTGCTGTTAATCCTACTATTATATTTATCTTCTGTAATATAAGCATATCTAGTTTCTGCTCTCTCTCCGTTTTCTTTCATCCATCTTTTAAAAAAGTTATCTTTGTATACTAATTTATTATCTTCTAATGAAAAAATTAGACTAACCCATGGTTTATATAATGATTGTCTTACTTCTATTCCATGCATATTTATATTTGTTATTTTCTGATCACCTTCAATATAACTTGAATCAGAAAATTCAAAACCATAATAATCATCATATAAATGATACATCAAAAAATAGGATCTTCTATTTTCTTTTCTATGTGAATTTCTTCTTCTATCATCTAGTTTCATACCTAAAAGATTTAATAATGTAGATTTTCCAGCACCATTTTTTCCATGAAGTAGAGTGATATTTTTTATATTATCTCCATAATAACCTTTCATATGATTATCTTTATATTCAATATTCAAGCATCCATTTTTATATTCAATATTATAATTTGAAGAAAAATTAATTTGCTGATTTTCAAATACATCATCATATCTTTTTATATATAAATATAATAACTCCATATACTACTCCCTACCATTCCTTGTATCTATAACTAAACATAGCCAATAAAACATGATTCCATCAAAAACCACATCCTATTGGCTACCACCTATTCATCTACTCCCAAAGCATCTCCGCATAAACCCCATCAGCAATCAACTCTCTAAAAGCTTCCTGCACAGTCTCTTTATCTTCCTTATATGTAACTCCAAACCAACGATCCTGTGTCTCCAACACCTTCACGTTCGCTCTTTCTTCTTTCAAAAGCTTGTCCACGATATTCGGTAACAGATATTCGCTCTTTAAATCTCCTTCTTCCACATTCGCAAGGAAATCTTTGAAATCCTCCGCTAAGAAATCTAAAAATTCTGGATATCCTGCCCACATATTCATGGATACTTTATCTTCTGGACTGATCCATTCCTGTACTTCTTCACTGTCGCATTTGATCTGTCCATCTTCTCCCATTACGATTCCTGTTGTCTCATGTACCTGGCTTAATAAACCATTCTCATCGACAACACTGACTCCTCTGGTCACTGTTCCATTGTCGCTTAATGTGTTCTTTAAAATGAATCCGCCCATTCCCATGGTAAATTCTCTTCCAAGGTCTTCTCCGGATACTAAGAAATCATGTAATTTCACAAATGCTTCTTTTCCATAATAATCATCTGCATTGATGATCACAAATGGTTCTTTCACTACATCTTTACAGCATAAGACTGCCTGACCTGTTCCCCATGGTTTTGTTCTTCCTTCTGGTACTTCAAAACCTTCTGGCAGATCATCAAGCTCCTGAAATACATATTCTACATCGATCTGTTCTTTGATCCTGTTTCCGATGATCTCTTCGAACTCCTTGAAAATATCTTTGCGGATAATAAAGACTACTTTGTTAAATCCTGCTTCTTTTGCATCATGAATGGAATAATCCATGATAATTTCTCCATTTGGTCCCATCTGGGCTAACTGTTTGATTCCTTCTCCAAATCTAGAACCAATTCCAGCTGCCATGATAATTAATGTTGTATTCATTCGTATTCTCTCCCCTTCATAATATAGAAGTTCTCTTTTTACAAAAAAGGAAACTTAATTTTTCAAATTTTTTCGTATTTTTCATTCAATACAATAATTTACTTTATAGACTGATTTCTTAATGTCCCAGGGCACTTAAGTTTACACATAATTAATCTAAAGGACATACTTCTCTTCCCCAAGAAACTGGTTCTTTGATTACTTTTCCAACACTCGATCCACCAAAAATTGAATGCTCTGGAACATTTTTATTAATAGTTGTATAAGCTGTTATTAAACTATCTTTTCCAACCGTCACGCCTTTCTGTACAATAATATTTGATGTTAGCCAAACATGATCTTCTATAGTAACAGGTTCTGGTGGATTGCATGCACTTCCATCTCTATTATATAAAGTATGAAAATCACTGTCATATACAATAACATTCCTTCCAATCATTACATCTTCTCCAAAATTAATATTTTTATGTGCAATTATCACACTTCCCCCATTAGCTGAAAAATATCCTGTATTAAATACTGCATCAGGTTTAATTTCCACTACTGTATTATAAAACAAATCTGCTCCATTACTACAATTCCATACTGCCCCATCATTCATCCTCAAATATGTTTCTGCTTTTGATCCCTTAAGTTTATTAATTCCAATTTCTAAATCCTTATCTCCTGAAAGAATTATTTTGGCATTTCCTTGCAAATCTAGAATGGCATTTTTATGAGGTACTATATGAGAAGAAGAAGTTCTTACAACTTTTTTGCAAAAATAATTATAATAAACATATTTAAACACATCTACATCTGATTTAATTACTAACTTAGCTATGTTTTTGCATTTTCTCAAAATTTTTCTCAATTGATCTTTAATTTTATCAATAGTTGATTTTTTGATACACTCTCCAACACTATAACTAAATGAATGTTCCTTTAATAAATCAAAAAACTTGTCTTGTTTTGAAGTTCTAATTGGATTCTTCAATAATGCAGGATTCCCTAGAAGAACATCATCTAACTTATGTTCTTTATATTGAAAAGCATTCTTACACAAATCAAAAAGCATATTTCCTTTTTGAGTATTTAAAAGCATAACCGAAATTCCTTTAAATAAATCTGTCTTAGTCGGATTTTTTATTCCCCAAAAATCTCCAATAGTAATATCTGCATTTACTCTCGGAAGAACCTTGTATTTACATTTATAACAGGATTCTCTTGTATAAAGATCATTAAAAATAAATCCCTTTACCCACCAATCTTCATTCTTATCTTTTATAGATTCCTCACCATTCTCAAATCGTACTTTTGAAGCCAAACTTTCCCATCCATTTTTTTTATTTTTAAGATGTACCTCAACTACTTTAGATTGATAAATTGTTTCTAATTCTTCTATGTATGCTTTAAAAGCCTTTGGAGAATTTATACTTCTACAAATAAAATCCATACAATACAAATTCTCATTTTCATTCCCTAAAAATGATTTTATAGCCGCTATTTGGCAAGGTGTTCCGCAGAATAAAACTTTTTTCCCTTTTTCTAATTCTTTTTTAACTTGTTTATATATTCCTGCCGTATCCGATTGAAAATATTTTGAACCTTTAATTTGTAATAATTCTTGTTTATTTTTGGCAATTATATGTTCTGCTGATTTCCAATCTTCTCTATATCTACTTCCAGCTACAACTCCTCCATTATCTAAAAATTTCTCCGCAATTTCCCAAAAAGCTCCTCCTGATGTACTAGTTATTCTCACCTCATCATTCTTACTCCAGACAGAATATACTTTAGGTTGTTTATCATTTAATGGAATATTTTTTAGTGATGGACATTTTTTCTCACATAACCCACATTCTACACACAATTTTTTATCTACTTTAGGATACCAAAATCCTTGCTCGTCAGTCTCAAACGAAATTGCTTCTTTCCCACATACATCTGCACACATTTTACATCCTGTACATTCGTATTTTTTTAAATTATCTATCATTATTTTATCCTCTATTTTAATCTTTAATTAATTTGTACCCAATAATTTGCTATAATCTATCCCATTCACAATTATCTGAATCATATCTTGTTCGTGCATTAATATTCATACTATCAATTATTTTCATTTGTTCATCTGATAATTTAAAATCAAAAACATTTATATTATCTTTAAAATGATTAAATGTAGATGTATTAAAAATAGGAATAATTCCATTTTGTATATGCCATCTCAACATAATTTGAGAAAGACTTTTACCAGTTTCTATACATACTTGTTCCATTCTTCTACTTGCTTTTAATCGAAAATCTAAACGTGCTGTACTAGAATATGCCATAATTTGAATATTATTTTCTTCACAATACTTTCTAAGTTCAAGTTCAGATAATAAAGGATGTAATTCAACTTCATCCACCATTGGCATAATCTCTGCAATTTTTTTAATTTCTTCTAAATGATGAATTTTACAATTACTTACTCCTATTGCCTTAACTAATCCTTCTTTATAAAGTTCTTCTAGTTGTTTCCAATAATCTAAATATTTTCCATCAACTGGCCAATGCAATAAATATACATCTATATAATCAACTCCCAGTTGCTCCATACTTTGCTTTAAAATATCTCTCGCTGATATATCTTGTAATTGCGCCGCATTATTTAATTTCGTGCAAACATAATAACTGTCTCTTTTTTTCCCTTTTAATACATCTTGAAGCATTCTTTCTGATCCTCCATATGCTCTTGAAGTATCGAAAAAATTGCACCCATATTCTAAAGAATGCACAAAACATTCTTTAATTCCCTTATCTCTTTTAATTTTTCTAGTATCTTTTCTTAAAATAGTTCTAATTATAAATTTAATTTTTTGTTTAGTTTTATCAGAAAATGATGACCTATAATCCACAATATCGGTTCCAAAGCATATACTTGGGATTTTATATCCATTCGATAATACTTTATATTCCATTTTTATTGTCCTTTCTTTAACATTTTTTTTACCAATTTTATCGATTCCTTAAATTCTTCCTTTTTTCTGTAACACAAAATTTCTATTGAAACTGGAATTATAATACTTATTATCCCTTTAAATACAAGTTCAAATATTCCTACAAATGTTATTTTCCTACATATAATAGTAGTTATTGTAGTTGCTAGTATTGCAACTAATATATACATTGATAAATCTTTTAAATAAACTTTTAGCGATTCATTATATAAAAATTTAAATAAATTATGAATCAGCCATGGCATAGAAATAAATATATAACTAAATACCGTTGAAAGTATAATTCCATAAAGTCCAATAACTTGAACAAGTACAATGTTCATTATTAAATTAGCACATGCACCTATTAACGGTCTAAATCTATCAGAATGCCATAAACCTGCTGCATCCTTAACTGTAGCCCATACCATTGCAAGCTCAAGGCAATAAAACAAAATGCAAAATAAAATAACAAAACTAAAACTAAGCATAAATTTTTTTCCGACCCATAATTTCATAAAAGGTTGGTAAAGTCCTACAAAACAACAACAACAAATACAAAGAATAAAACAAATAATAAATGTAAATTTCTTGAAATCATTATAATTTTTTTCAGAAGATTCTGTAACCAAACTGTTTCCTATTCCTGCTGTTATTGCAGAAAATATAACTGTTATAAATCCACATATTGAATTCATTATGAAATAATAATTTTGATATACTGCTAATGTAGTTAATCCAAGAAATGCAGAAATAACAATAGTATCAGCTGATCCAACTACTACTCCGCCCAATTTAGCTGTAAATAAATCCCTTATTTTCTGATTAATCTGATGTATTTCTTCTTTATGTAATTCGCCCTTAGGTTTAAATTGAGGATAAATTTTATCTGCCATAATTGCAGTTACTATATTAGTTAGTGCTTGCGTTACAAGCATTACAATAACGTATAAATAATAATTTTTAAAAATCCATAATACAAATAACTGAAGTACATACTGTATTGTATTTGTAATCAAAGTAACCTTACTAACTATATCTGTTCGTTGATGTGCCTGAAGGATACTATTCTTGTATGCAAAAAGCCAATAGGACAGCACTGTTGCCCCCAGATTTAAAAGATAAAGAATATATATATTAATTCCTTGTGGAATATCACCAGAAATTAATTTAGGAATAAATGGTGTTAATATACATCCAACAACAGCAATAATTAATCCAATTAACCTATAATAAGTTCTGTATAATTTCATCAATGCACAAATTGTTGTATTATCATCCTCTGCAATTGGTCTATACATACTATATATCATTGCGGAACCGACACCCAGTTCAGCCAAATTCAATACCTGAAGAACTGACGTAAAAAGTGAGTTCAATCCAAGATACTGAACTCCCATGAGATAAATCATGGCTGTACGCATTAAGAAAGGTACTATAATCTGGTATGCTCTTAAAATAACACCAAAAATAATATTCCTCGTTGCGTTTTTTGTTCTTTCTATTTTTGCCACTATAAAATCCCCCTATTATTAATTGCTAAAAAATTTTTTGATCTACATTAATCTTTGAAGAATTCATCAAGAAATCTAAAAATCCTAGACATTCTGCCCATATATTCCGTTCCTACTCATTTTAAGAACAACCGTATCTTTTTCTCACTTTGATTCTTATTATTTTGTATGCCTAACTTTACTAAACCATTCAATCTAGTTAACACTTACAAAAATTTTCTATATACTAAAAACATTTCTTAAAATCATAAGCAAAATAATTCTTGAGAGTTTGTCCATTTGATCATATCAAAGGTATTTCTTTATCATATCTAAAGGTAATTTTTGTATTATGATAATTAGTATAATATTAACATTTTCCTTTTTTTAAAGATTTTTGTAAGAAGTCAATTACATTTCTTCGCTCATTTTCCAATATTTTATATGATAATTTATAATCATTTTCAAAAGGATCATTCTCTATTCCACTATTAACATATTTTCTCTGCAAATTAAATTTTTCTAACAATGTTTCAATTCTAGACATCATATTTTCTGCAGCCCCTGCCCTATCATATACTAAGAATGCTTTATTAAATAATAATGAAAAAACACACGCATGAAATGAATCCGTCATAATCATTTTTGCTTTACTAACCAAATATATAAATTCACTTGGATCAGCAACAAACAACTCTTCTTGCTCTTTATCCAATAAGTGATACACATTCATATTTTCCTTTTTTGAATATTTATTTAAATCTTCTTCTATTTTTTTTGTTCTACCACCTAGAAAATAAGTTAAGATATATGACTTTGTAAAATCTATATTTTTAGGTTTTTTAGCAATCTGTAGCCAATCCTTTGCATCAAGCATCATTGTAGGATCAATCAAAACACTTGCATTTTTTCCTGTTAATTCTTTTACGATTTTCGCACCTGCTGATTCTCTAACTGAAATATTATTAAATCCAGATAATCCTTTTCTAAAATTTTCTATTTTAGACTGTTTTATATTATCTGTCCCAAAACTAGGAGAAAACGTTAATCTTTGCTCTGGTCTAGCAAATGACAAAAATTCCGTTAAATATCCAAAATCTAAATAACTATTCCAAATTTGATCACTACCTACTGAAAAATAATCATATTCTTCTTTTATCTTATTATTCCAAAAAAACTTTTCTTTTGTTGGAACGTATTTCATCGTAAAATTTTTAAATTTTTCAAATCTTTGTTTTTCCAATTTATCTCTTTTTAATTGTTTTTCTATAGGTTTATAAAACATTTTCCATGCACGAAATAAATATTTTTTACTTTCTTTTCTTTGATTCAATTGCAAAGTCTCACAACTATATCCTAATTCTCCATATACTTTATGTACTGCATAATTCTGTAATCTATTTCCATAATTATTGTTATCTACAATTGTAATAATACCTATTTTTTTCATTATTCCCTCACATATGAATTTTATTTTTTATTAAATATTTTAAATATTTTTTCTTATTATCTTTTTTCCATAAACAAATTATTTTATCCCATTCTTCATTTCTTATAAAATCGCAATACTCCCACTTTTCATCTTTATATGGCATCTCAAATAATTCTTTTGTACATTTCAGCTTATCTGCAATTTCATTATAATTTTTACAATGTTCTATATAATATTCTATACACCATTCAAAATAATATTTTTGTTGATCATATAATTCCTGCTTATAAATTTTTTCACAATTCTTATTTACAAAAAACTCTTGTTTTTTTGTAAATACTTGATACAAATATTTATATAAATCTGGATAATATTTTTTTACTGCTGATTCACTATCCTTATAATTATAAAAATATAATACATCATTTGTTATAATTACACTATTTATATAAGAATAATATTGTATATTGAATATTGCATCTTCTGCATATGGTACATCTTCTGGAAAATAAATATTAAATCTTTTTATAATATCCGCTTTGTATAATTTTGCCCATGGAGCTGTCGAAATTCTATCAAAAAATGATAAAAAACTCAAAATGATATTTTCTTTTTTTATGATTTCATTTTCATACATTACTTTTTTTATTCGATTAAATTTTTTTTCTATTACATGACCAGAACAAACTAATTCTGCATTATATTTCTTTTGTACATTCAAAAATCTTTCTATATACTCTTTATCTACATAATCATCTATATCAACAAATGTGATATAGTCTCCATTAGAATGTTTAATTCCAGTATTTCTTGCTTTTGAAACACCTGAATTTTCTTGATGTAAAACTTTAACTCTTTTATCATTTTTTCCATAATATTTACATCTTTCCAATGATCTATCTTGCGATCCATCATCAATTATTATTATCTCAAAATCTTTTTCTGTTTGATTTAATATACTATCTAAACATTTACTAATATATTTTTCTGCATTATAAACTGGGATAATAATACTGACTTTTGGCCTCTTGAGCATTTTATTCATTATATATTCCCTTCTTTACATTTATTGAAATTCTTATCTTTATCTTTTTAATATATAATCTGAAATTAATTCAATAATCGTAGAATCTACTGTTTCATCAAATTTCCTTGCAAATAAATAATTCGAGTTTATCAATTCTTCAAAGTCTTCTTCTCTCCACGTATATGGCATCCCTCTATTCCAATCAATATTCCTCATTATTGATTGGAAGCCATTATCTAATTTAGGAATATATAGATGATCAAAAAATTGATTATTCTTTATATACGTTTGTAAAAACACTTCATCACAACAACAACTATTTTTATAAATGTTTAATATTATGTTTTCATTTTGAACTAGTTCGCCTGCTAAATTATTCGTAATACTAAACCAATTAGCCCCATGATACAATTTAACAATTTCAAATTTCTTTAATCTATTAATATTTAATAATCTTTGAAACAGAATTTGCATTTTATCTATACGAGACATTATAGCTCTACTTTTTTTAACTGGAAGTTTATCATAATATTTTGTCAACCAATAATATTTTGCACGATCATTCACTAATATATTTCCTGTTTTATCCTTGCCAGAATAATTAACAAATTCTTTTCCTTTATTTAAATAAAAAAAATGATGTATTTCTTTTTGTGATTTCAATGGTAAATCCATTCCTGAAATTAAATGATAATATTCATATTTTTGTTGTCTCATTGCAAATTTCAATAAAAATATTTCCGTCGCAATTTGTGAAACATCTCCCCATTTAACATCTATCACACTTTTACTATATACTTTAGAACATTTACAACAATGTTGATAATTGTAATTTTTCATTTCATCATCAGCTGTTGCATCTATATGTATAAAAATATCATTTTCCTTATAATCTAAAAGCTTTAACAGTATTTTAAGTTGTTGTATATTTTTGTGTGCCATTATTAAATATGCATGCATTCCATTCTTCCCCTTTATTTTTTATCTTTTGGCAAATTTCTGATAAAACAATTGTAAAGCTTTTTTCCCACATAAAGAAATCATTGCTAATATTTTATATTTGTTTTTTGCATTAGGATCAAAGATGATTTTTATTCTATTCCCCTTTATATTATTCCATAGATTTGTCTTTATCTGTTCCTCATATTTATTTCTATTTATTACTTGACAATGAGCAATAACCATTATTGAACTTATTGATACTCTATATGTAGCTGCCTTAATAGAGCTACTTGCATTTTTAATTGCAAAATCTAGCATTTCTTCTGCTGCCTCAACCATATCCAATTGCTTTTTTACATTAACAGTTCCTAAAATACTATCTTCTCTGATCAAATAATGATATAATTTTCTTTCACTTTTTACAATACAGCGACTTCTGAATATCAATTTATACGTTGTAAACATATCTTCATATATTTTTCCTTTTGGGAATCGTATGTTATTAAATAAACTTTTTTTATATAATTTTCCCCATGCAGAATTAGTTAATTCTTTTTCATACAACATTTGTGTAAAAGCTTCTTGTTTTGTAAATTTTTTCACATTATCTTCTCTTATATTTCTCTCATTACATTCTGTATTATTTTCAAAAAATATTTTTGTATCACAACATGCTATATCTGCACAATTTCCTATAAGTATTTGATGTAAATACTCAATATATTCCAACGAAATATAATCATCACTATCTATAAATGTTATAAATTTCCCCTGGGCTATATCTATTCCAAAATTTCTAGCATCTGATAATCCACCATTTTCTTTGTGTATTACCCTTATTCTTTTATCATTTTTTGCCCATTTATCACATATTTGTCCTGAATTATCTAAACTACCATCATTTACTAAAATAATTTCTATATTTTGATATGTTTGTCTCACAACAGACTCTATACATTTATCCAAATACTTTTCAACATTATATACTGGTATAATTACACTAATTTTATCCATCAATCTACACTCCTAACAACTATTATTTTCTAATTTATAACTATATTCTATACTTGCAAATAAAATCAAATAATATATCCAAGCAAAAGCTCCTGTCATAATAGATGTAGAAGTATTTATATTAACAAATATATATGTCATTACAATCATTGAATAAATATTATTCTTTGTTATCTTCCAATACGAATATACTATACAAAATAATCCTAAAATTCCGACTTCCAGTAAAAATTTCAAACTTTCTATTTCCAATAAGCTACCTCTAAAATCGAATGTAGATCCTAAACCATATGATTTAAATCCAGATGCTGTAATAGCACGAACCATAACATCTCTTCCCATCCAAAAGTCTGCCATATTAATACCTGTAATTTTTTGAACAAATATTTCCGTTCGTATATCTGTTAATTTCTGAACTGCTATTGGTAATATCATAAAAATGATAACCATTATAATATAAATATTTTTCTTACATTTTTTTCTTAAAATTTCTTGTAATTTCGGAACATAACTAATAATCAATATAATTGTAGAAAATAAAATCAATACTCGCTTATTCATCAAAATAATCATAGCATATGTAATCCAAACCCATTTTATATTATTTTTTTTAAAATATACAAAATAACAAAATAAAGCCATTACTGGATCTGCAAAATAACTTGATTCAAAACTTGACTGAGAAGAAGCTGTATTTCCGCCTGCAAAAGAAATATTTTTTATTGTTTCTAAAATTAAAGAAAAATTAAAAAGAATTGACCCCTTTTCTAATATATATGATATACCATATATAACTGTAGAAATCTTCGCACAATTAAGAATCTGTTTTGCAGACAATACATTAATAGCTAAAAAAGCAAATACTATCGGTACCGTCATAAAAACAAACTCTTTCACAGATCTAAAAGCAAAATGATGTATACAAAAGCTATAAAACAAAGAAATTACTGCTAAACATATTATTCCTTTTATTAAGATATAATACTCTTTCACAAACACTGGCTTATATCCAAATTCCTTCATTTGTGAATATTCATGAGCATATATTACTATTCCAAATATTAAGATAATATACTTTACCATATTAAATGAACTATATGGATTTGATTTTACAATCAGTGCATCTCCAAATCCTTTACACATAATAGCTAATAAGAAAACTGTACTATTAAATTTTTTCGTATTTTTTGATATTTTTATTCTGCGATTCATTTATTTTTCCTTAATTATACACTTTGATTATTTTTAATTTGCAACCTCATATAATATTCATCCAATATATTACATGAATTCTTTATATTATAAATACTTTTACTAATAAAATTTAAATCCCTAATCCTGTCTGAATTCACTTTCTTATCCAATACAACATCTGCCCAATCTTCAGGCTTCTTCTCCAAAGAAACAAATTCACTATTCTCCGTAAATTTCACTTCCACTGGAACCTTATCAGAAAACACACACGGCAATCCAGAAAATTGAGCTTCAACTCCAACCACTGGAATTCCTTCAAATAATGAAGGCATCACAAACACATCCATTGCCTGATACAGCTCATTCACATCATCTCTGTTACCTAAAAATCTTACACTTTCATCTAAATTCAACTCATGAACCTGTTCTCTAATTTCATCTTCCTTCTCTCCAACACCAATCAATAATAATATTGTATTAGCATCTTTCTTATGAAGCTCACTAAAAATTCTAATCAATAATTCATGATTTTTCTGATAACTCAATCTTCCAACATGTCCAACAACAAATTCACTTGTCAATCCAAGATCTTTTCGTTTTCTATCTCTTACTTCTTCATTATACAAAAATTTATCTACTTCTATTGCATTGGGTATAAATGTAAATTCTTTTCCCGGAAATAAAAATTCTCCTGCTTCTTGACCACATGCACAATAATAATTAGCTGCCTTTGTAATCTTCTTTCTAAAATACTGTTTTAAAATATACTTAAAGTCTTTATCAATAGATGTATTATGACTATGTGCAATTCTAATTGGAACCCCTGCTTTCTTCGCAGCTAATAAAGGTAAATAACTCATAGAATCAATATGAGAATGAACTATCTGATATTCAGGATGTTCTGCAAAAAACTTTTTCATATATTTGAAATATGCTGGATAATTCTGTGGATATAATCTTGGTGCATAATAAACTTTCCCACCAAGACTCAAAATCTCGTCATCATAATCACTCTTATCTGGTCTGTGTGTCAAGAAATCAAATTGAATCTTTGTTCGATCGATATTTCGATAATAATTCATAAGCATCGTTTCTAATCCAGCTCGATGCATATCATTTACACACTGTAATACTCTAATCATTTTGTTTTCCTTTCACCTTAATAACCTCAAATAGAAGCCACACTACTATTCTCTACTAATTTTTCCTTGCAGCTTTTCTTTCCTCTATAAACCTCAACAGTTCTATTCACAACATCTTCCCAATTATACCTACCACAAATATACCCAGACGCTTCACTCTTATACTTCTCCACAAGCTCCACATCATCACAAACCATCTGTAGCTTTTCTTTAAGGTCTTCCACATTAGCCTTCTTAAACAATATCGCCTTATCCTCAACCACATCAGCAATCTCAGCAATATCAGACCCGATCACACAGTTCCCATAACTCATAGCCTCAAGCAGACTAAGTGGCATCCCCTCCAACTTAGAAGGCAACACATAAACATAAGCATTACTATAAATCTCTTCCAGCAACTTCCCTGAAACAAATCCAGTAAAGATAATATTCGGATCATTTCCAGCCATCTCTTTCAGCATCTTCACGTACCCATCCGTATCACTCGCAGCCCCAGCGATCACCAGTTTCTTATCTGTCTTAAGCTCCTTATAAGCCTCAATCAGAAAATGTATTCCCTTTTCTTCTGTCAATCGTGATAACGCACAAATATACTCATCCTTATGAAGTCCAAACTTCTGAGTGATCAAATTTGCTTTCCGATTCTCATGTGTCATAACCCCATTCGGAATCAAAACAGTATCTCTGTCATAAAACTTCTTAAAATACTTCTGTACTTTTTCACTTAATACAATCACTTCATCTGCATACTTTGCTGCAATATATTCCCCAAACTTAATATATCTGGAACCAAATCCGTGTTTCCATTTATCTCTCGCCCAGTCAATTCCATGAATCGTTACGATACAGCGCTTTCCAAACAGTTTCGGAATCCATAGAAATGCACTTGGTCCTTCTGCATGAAAATGTACAATATCATATTTTCCAAATGCTGCACAAATTGCAGCAGAAAAAGAGGATGTCATCGCTGCTAATCCTCTTTTATTGATCGTTATTACTTTCTTTAGCTGAACTCCCCTATACTTTTTCCTTTTTACAGTTTTTACATATTCATTTTCCACTTTATCGCCAGATCGGTTAAAGCATGTTACTTGGTGGCCTTTTTTTATCATTAATGGACACATAATCGTCAATACGCGCTCAATTCCACCTCTTCTAGATGGAACAACCTTATGACCGATCATCGCAATTCTTAAATTCTTGTTACCTCTTTTTTTCAATTTGATAGTCCCCTTCATTCAATCAACAATCAACTAATCCACAACTCCACACTCTCAAATCTACCTACTGTGCCCCATCATCCCCACAAACAACAAGCCACACTGTCTTAAACAATAT
>OCPX01001587.1_pt1 | contig 16857 bp, 19 predicted proteins | sample 1538771 | NCBI WGS metagenome assembly OCPX01 (sample SAMN04571725, study PRJEB22368) | human gut metagenome | biome: human gut; material: stool | host: Homo sapiens | place: Luxembourg | collected 2012-11-01 | reverse complement strand
GATTGATTGATAGATTGATTCTCTTGTATCTTGATTTATTTCTTATTAGTTAGAGCATGAATTTCAGTCCCGATGAGCGTCATGGAAACCGTCGTCCTGAAATCCGGTTGCGGTACGCTCCGGAGCGTCAGCTTGTCCACCGTCCGAAAAACCGGTGACGGAAAACCCACGTATGGAAAATCCCGTTGTGGTCAAAGCTCATCCTTTTGCCGTATCTTCAACAGCTCCCAGATTTCGGCCTGCCGTGCTTTCAGCTCGGCAACATCGTCTTCATAGCAGCGCCCGGTACTGTTGATGCGGCGGCAAATCTGGTTGATGTTCGAGGCGGCTCGGCTGACGGCGGCAGCCAACTTTTTCTGTTCGGTGTAATCCACCTTGATGATGTACCCGTCGATGAGCATTTTCCGGGCATACGCGCCGAAGTTGCGGGTGCCGAGTTGATTCATCTTGTGGCGAACTACGCTCAATTCCTGCTCGTTCAGGCAGATTTCCTTGCGGATGGGTCGTGTGCGGTCTGGCATATTGAAACACTCCTTTCACAATACAACGGACATTTTTTCGGCGGATTAGAGGGTCTCCACAGAGAAAATTTTTGAGGACGCGGGCATTGGCGATTCGCTGCCCCTCACTTTACAACAGACATTTCTTTGTCGAAACGCAGGTATCGAAATGAAAAATTTTCAAAAAATATGCGCCCCTGCTTTTGCGAAAGCGGGAGCGCGGTGTATCTGCGGATATGAGATTTGAGAGAGTAGCAAGCACATCCGGTGTCCGTACACACCGGAAAAATGAGCGGTTCAGCCCTGCGTCCGAACTGCTCATTTTGTTGTTGGGGAATCCACACACCCCTTTCATGTCGAATTTGAAAATACTTCCTGAACTTTTCGGGAAATCTCTTGCTTTTATTCGCTTTGACGATTATAATTATACTGTGATTTTATAAGCAGACGCAGAAATGAGCTGCGACAGGAGTACCGATTATGAAATACTTATCCATCACGCAAACCGCCGAACGCTGGGGCATCTCCACCCGACGTATTCAGATTTTGTGCGGCGAGGGGCGCGTTCCCGGTGCTATCCGCATTGGCTCGGTCTGGGGGATTCCAGAGGACGCAGAGAAGCCAGCGGACGCGAGAATCAAGAACGGGAAGTATATCAGGAAGCCCGCCGAAAACGAAAAATGAGCCGCAGATTATATCAGCGACTCTAACTCGAAATAATGGGGGCTATTCCACCTCGCGGGTGCGAATGGGCGCACTGACCCCTTGGTTACGACTCTACCTAAATCGTCGATTCGACAAACGATGACAGCGTTGGACAAAGATTTAGTCCCTCCGACACAGGATAGGTCTTTGTCCAATATAAGAATTTACATGTACGGAGGATTACGCAATGTCAACTTTTGAAATCATTATGGCTATTATCAATGTTGCTGCGATTATCACAGTTCCTATTGCCGCTGTATTTGTCGGTCAAAAGCTACAAGACCGCAATCAGAAACGCAAAGACAAGATGGCGATATTTCAATGTCTAATGACCCACCGGGCGACCGGCTGGGCACATCAAGATACCGTAAATGCGCTAAACACGATTGACATTATTTTCGTGGATGATGAATCAGTTCGTAAATGCTGGGCAGATTTATTTTCTAAATACAAACCGAATTACTCTACACAAGAGATAACCACCGCGCAGTGTAAGTTGCTCGAAGCTATGGCTGAGACTTTGGGCTATGAGAAGAAGATTACTTGGGAAACAATACAAAACCCCTATCTCCCAGACGGACTCGTTCAGCGCATGGAGAAAACTGCCAAATTTGAGCAGGGCCAGTTGGCGATGGCTGAGTTCATGACGAATATGGCTGGCAACCCTGCTCCTCTCGGAAATGCTATGCTAAAACAGGCCGCAAAACAGGAGGATACCCATGCCAACACTTGAATGGATTGGAAAGAGCAAGGTGATCAATCACCATCAGGACGTGCCGTTTCGGGTGTTGGAGCGCAAGTATAGCTTTGATGAAAACGGGCAGCACAGCGAGGACAACGGCAATATTTCATAATAGTGCCTATACATCTAAAAGTGAAGCCTATCAATCGCTGAGCAACATTACTGAACTTTATGTGGAGATACAAATATGACTTACGAATCTAAATCATTCAAAGAACATCACCTAACGCGACTGCCAGTGTTAGAAAGACTTCTTTTGCTGGGATGGGAACGAGAACAGATTATTTGTCCTTCGCCTAATTCTGATGATACCGAATGGCATGTTCCCAAAACTCCCTCTGAGGCGACTAATCGTGAATCAAAAAGGAGTTTTAAAGGATACCCTGTGGATATTGCCTTATTTGATGATGTTGAGTTTGTAAATGACTACGAACACATTGTGGCAATTATCGAATGTAAAGAACCTAACAAGAATGAGGGCATTAGCCAACTGAAGATTTACTTAGGACTTGAACCTCACGCGAGGCTTGGAATTTGGACAAACGGAACAGAATTTGTTCGTGTTTATAAACTTCCTTCTGCGGGAGACTTCAAGGTTGTGGAAGGTGCAGGATTACCAAAACCTACCGAGAATTTTATTTTAGCCGGTGATAAGAGAATCACATATTCTGATTTGCAAATTCCTTCCACGCGGGAGCTAAAAAGTGCATTTTCCTCTTTGCTTGGTGTACTCACTTCTCGTGATACTCGTTCTACCCGTCGAGAAGATCAGCTGAATCAAATGTCCAACATTCTGCTGATCAAGTTAGAATCTGACCATGATGGTCAATGGGATAAAAATGAATCGCTGTTGTTTCAATTAAGTGATTCTCCTGCTCAAACGCATAAGTCTGTTAATAATGCGTTTGCAGATTATAAAAGAAGACATCCCGTCCTATTTGCTACTGACGAACCAGATAGTATTGTACTTGATTCCGATACTATACAGGAAATCGTTCTAAGATTGCAGGGAATGAACATTGGCGAAATGGCCCCCACGGCGTTGTCGATGGCGTTTCAGGTTTTTAGAGATGCAACACTCAAGCTTGGAGATGGACAATACTACACGCCCCTCCGTGTTATAGAGGCAGGAACTGAATTGATGTGCATAACGCACAAAGATATAGTTATCGATCCAGCCTGCGGCACAGGTGGTTTTTTGTCAGCTGCTTTAATGAGAATTATTTCTACTGGCATTAGCGAAAAAGCCTCTACACAATGGGCTCATTACAACTTATTCGGTGTTGATCGCGACAAAACTAACATCAAGTTAACTCGAGCTTTAATGGTTGGCATGGGTGATGGATCAACAAATGCGCATCACGGTGATTCTCTCAGAGAAAGCAAATGGAAGGGTGACACAAAGGGGATTCAATCCGTACTAGGAGAAGAAAGATATACTGCGGTTTTGACAAATCCACCGTTTGGGAAAGATCTCGTTATCAATGCAGCTGATGCTAGAAGTTCTCATCTTGAAATATGCAAACACACTAAAGGCGGTCTAATGTCAGATACTTATGCTCCGACAACGGAGCTAGGTATAGCATTTGTTGAACGCGCATGGAAAATCCTCCAAAATGGAGGGCGGTTAGGTATTGTTCTTCCTGAAACGTATTTTTTCTCAAAATCATATCGATGGTTTAGAGAATGGATGGATACACACTTTATTCTCCGTGGAGCGCTTAACGTTCCTATGGAAGCTTTTCAGGGGTTCTGTCGAGCAAAGACCAATTTCTATGTTTTTGAGAAAATTGGAAAAGGAGAAAAAGCTGATACGCCAACATGGTTTAAAGATGGATATGTCTGGGTTTCTAACGCTCCCACAATTGGCTTAAACAAGGACGGATTAGATCTGTTTGTTGTTGACGAGAATGGTAGTCGGACAGATGTTATCGATAATAAAGCAATTATTGATGTACAAGCCTTAATGAGAGGAGAAAGTACCTTTACATCCGGCTATATCAAATCCGAAACAATGTCGAAATCTTACATCGCAGTTCCTACATTTTCTGGGAACAAATCAGAATCCGTGTTAGAGGAAAAGGTTAAGAAAAGCCTACCAGGATTTAAAATGCGTTCTCTTGGAGACTTAATCGATGACGGTATAATTTCAGTTCGCGGAGGACATGGAAGTCCCTCTTCGGATATAAGGATAGGAGATATACCATACATCAAGGTAGTTGACCTTCGAGCCGGAAGAGTTAATCCTAATAGTACAAATATGGTTCCAGAGGCTGTTGCAAGAGAATTCTGGCACGGTGAGTCAAGTGGCATTTCAGCATGGGAGATAGCCACTCCATCACGCGCATCTAAGAATATTGGCGAACCTTGCATGATTTTACCCGGACAAGAAAGAATGGTTTTGACAAAAGAAATTTTATTGTTCTCAGTATCACCAAATGCACCAATCGATCCATTTTATTTGTTTTGGGCAATGCGACTGCGTGACGTTCAGAATCAATGGCAGCGTGTCATTTTTATGCAAACTAATCGAGAGGACCTAGGGAATCGCTATCGCTTGATTGAAATCCCATATACAGACGATAAAATAGCTGCTAAAAATGTATCCCAATGTTATAGAGATTATTTTCTTGGATTATATGAGTTGCAAAGAAAATTTGATCACATGAGCGATGATTTCTGATTCCATCGAAACCACTAAGCAGAGCGCATCTAATGCCATTTACCAAAGTGGCAAGCTCATCTGTGCGGAAACCAAGGGCGAACACCTGAAAAACGATGACAGCCGGGAGAAAATCGCGCTGGGTCAAGCGTGGCGCACAGCAGCGGGCAAGGATTTCCGCTATTACATGGTATTTGAGAATGAGGAAAACCTCTTGCCGGGTGCGGTGAGCATGAGCCAGTTTATCGACACGGTTAAGGCGCTGTAAGGGAGGTGCGTGTTTTGAAACTGCCGTATGAAAACGAACTGTATGAGCTGCGAAAGTGGATAGACTTTACAAACGCAAACTTGCAGATGCAGTTTCTCCACACACCTCAGGAAATTCAGCGAGTCCACCAATGGATCAATGCAATTACGAGAGGAATACAAGCGGACTATCCTTTTTATGCGACTACGCTCCCCTGTGTTGCAAATATACTCTTTCAGCAAAACGAGATGGGTGCTATTTTCCTGAATCCTGCGGCATTTGGCGAGTTGGTAGTAATTGTTCGCCATATCGAAGCAGAACCCGTTGTTGTCCAGTTCTGGGCTGAGATTCACCCGCGAATTGTGAATGTCTCCCATGAGTTATATGTAGATGGTCACTACTCAACCGCAGCAGAAAAGGCGGTCAAAGAAGTAGAATCTCGTCTGCGTGAAAAGTTTTCAGAGCTAAAACCCGGTACAGCAGTTCTGCCGAAGATTGGTGATGTGATTGGCGCACTTATGAGCGAGAACGGCGCTTTCAAATTCTGTGACACAACTACTACCAGCGGCAAGGACTACCGACGCGGAATCCACTCTCTGTTTGAAGGAATCGTGGCAGCCTATCGCAACCCTGCAGCTCATGCTAATCTTCAATATGAAAAACGTGAGGCTATGGAGCAAATCATGCTGGCAAGCCAGTTGATGTATGTGTTAGACAAGCCACAATTATAAAGAGACTGATTCAAAGGAGAAGCAGATATGGATAAGATGACTCAGATTTTAGACATTCCCTCCATTAAAAATGATACAAACTTCTGGATGGTAAGAGCTAAGCGAGGCTTTTTCTTCGACGAGTTCATAAGGAATGAGTTTATTGCGATAGGTTGGAACTCAGTGACAAAGGCTATGATTAGTCAAAATCTTACTCGAAGTCAGTCAGACAGATTAAAAGCCTCGATAAAAGCTACATATGATGAAAGTAAGCCCGGAACGTCACTCAATAAGTGTATTCGTTTTTGCTACGAACTCAAAGCGGGAGACATTGCAGTTATTGTAGATAACAACAGGGTTGCTTTTGCATACATTGGAGAGTATTACGAAGAACAATCTCCAACCCTTACAGTCGAATTAGAAAAAGAGGTTCATCAGCAGATCGAAAAGGCAAATCCAAATACTGATACATTTACCTGCCCGTATATTAAACGAAGGAAAATCACACTGATTAAGGTGCTGACTGCTGATGATACAATAAGTCCGTATTTACAGAGTGCTATTGCGAGAAACTGGCATAGTTTAAGTGATTTGAACGAATACGCAGAACTGGTGTTGAGCGGATGCTTCGATACAGTTCTATTTAAGGATAAGCTTACTGTTACTTTTCGTGTAAAGCGAAAAGAAGAAATTAACGTTCTTGACCTCGCTAATTTTGTTCTGTGTGCTGCGCGATTATTATCGGACGATAAGCCGGAAACAGTTCAGGTCAAAACCACTCTTCATTCCCCTGGTGACGTAATTCTTCAAATATGGAATTTTGCACAGGAAAATGCGTTTCCTCTTTTAATATGCTATATGGCTATTTTTGGTGGAAAAGCGAGAGATTATGAATTTCACTCTATAATCGGCGTCATCAAAGGAATTATCAATCATAAATATGACGAAGACAAGAAAAAAATCGAACTGAGAAAGCTGTCCGCAGAGGCTGATTTGGCAGAGCAACAGGCATTGAAGCAGAAACTCGAGAATATCGAAACTATGCGAAGACTTCAACTTTCCTCTGTGGACGCTTACGCGGAGCCTCTTGCTACTGCTGCAAAAAATCTTGCAGTTCAGCCAAGTTCTGCGACTATTATAGATATAACAAAAATTCTTAAGTCTCAGCAGGAGGATCAGCCGCCGCAGTAATCTATATAATAGCCACTCAGTCAATGCTTACACAAACTCTTCAAAATCCGGGTTGACATCTGCTCGGATTTTGATTATACTATACTTAACCCGAATTGGAGGTTGAACAGCATGAAACAACTGGGTATGCGTCTTCGCGCATTGCGGGAAGGAATTGGCTTATCCCAATCAAAATTTGCCGACGTGATCGGCTCTACGCAGTCCAGCATCAACCGCTATGAAAACGGTCAGGCAACGCCGACTGTTGAGCTTCTGCGCAAGTATGCGGACTATTTTGACGTTTCAATGGACTATATTTTTGCCCGCTGCGATGATCCGCATGGCAAGCTGTATGAAGCGAAACCTCCGGTTGACGCGAACAATCCTGAACTGAGGAAGTTTGTTGAGATGTGTTTCGACCCGGAATCACCGATGAACGAAAAGCTGAAAGAAGCAATGCTGAAAATGCTGGGGGAGGCGAAGATATGAGCAATGAATTAACCCATAATCCGGGACAGTTCGATGAAGTCATCCATATCATCGACAACGCCCGCAGCCGCGCCATGAAAGCAGTCAATGCAGAGCTTATTCAGATGTATTGGAGCGTCGGTGCGTATTTGTCAGAGCTTTGTTCTGCATCAAGCTTTGGCGATAAGATCATTGACGAAGTTGCCGCATACATTGCGCAAGAGAACCCCAACATCAAAGGTTTCAATCGTCGCGGTCTCTATCGTATGAAGCAATTCTACGAGACCTACAAGGACGATGAATTTGTGACACCACTGGTGACACAAATCAGCTGGACAAACCATCTGCTTATTATGTCTGGCTCCAAGACGGCAGATGAACGGCATTTTTACATGGCGCTCTGTGCGAAGGAACATTATTCCAAACGCGAGTTGGAGCGTCAGATCGGCACATCGTACTATGAGCGTTCAATGATTTCTGCCAAGAAGCCGATGCCTGAATCCGTTTCGCATGATGTGCGTGAAAGCATCCTCGATACCTATGTGCTTGAGTTTCTGGACTTGCCGGAGCAATTTTCTGAAAAGAATCTCCGTAAAGCAATCATCGAAAATCTGAAGCAGTTTATACTTGAATTTGGTCGGGACTTTACCTTTATCGGTGAGGAGTACCGTGTTCAGGTCGGCAATACAGATTTCTTCATCGACTTGCTGTTTTATAACCGTGCGCTTTCCTGCCTTGTCCCGATTGAACTGAAAATCGGAAAATTCAAGCCGGAACACATCGGGCAGATCAATTTTTATCTCGAAGCACTTGACCGCGATGTGAAGAAGCCAAATGAAAATCCAAGTGTAGGCGTTATTCTTTGCGCCAGCAAGGATGACGCGGTTGTCGAATATGCTTTAAGCCGCAGTATGTCGCCCACACTTGTCGCAGATTATCGGCTTTGTCTTCCCGACAAGACGCTTCTACAAAACAAGCTGCGTGAATTGACAGAACTTGCTTTGGAAAGTGGCGAAGGCAACGAGGGTGATGAAGAATGAACGCTGTCATCTATGCCCGCTATTCCTCAGACAGCCAGCGCGAGGAATCCATTGAAGGTCAGCTCCGCGAGTGCCGGGAATATGCTGAACGCAATAATATGACCATCGTTGGAACGTATATTGACCGGGCATTATCTGCAAAAACAGCAGATCGACCGGAGTTCCAGCACATGATCAAGGACAGCGCAAAAGAGTTGTTCGAGATTGTGCTTGTATGGAAACTCGACCGCTTTTCCCGCGACCGTTACGACAGCGCACACTACAAGCACATTTTGAAAAAGAATGGTGTAAAGGTTGTTTCTGCGAAAGAGCATATCTCCGAAGGTCCGGAAGGAATCATTCTGGAAGCGATGCTGGAAGGCTATGCCGAGTTCTATTCTGCTGAGTTATCAGAGAAAATCCATCGCGGACAGAAAGAGAATGCTCTGAAAGGGAAAAACAACGGCGGTGGCGTTCCTCTCGGCTATCTGTTGGACAAGAAAGCACAGAAGCTTGTGATTGATCCCGTGACTGCACCATTAGTGGTTGAGATATTTGAAAAGTATGCTGATGGCAAATCGGTTCGTTCCATTGTTGAGGATTTCAATGCCCGCGGACTTAAAACGAAAAGGGGACAGCCCTTCAATATCAATAGTTTCAGCTCTCTACTGAAAAACCGCAAATACATTGGCGAGTATCGCTATCAGGATGTTGTAATTGAGGGCGGCGTTCCTGCTATCGTTCCGGAAGACCTGTTCAACCGTGTGCAGGAACGCATGGAGAAGAACCGCCATGCTCCCGCAATGGTAAAAGCAAAAGAGGACTATCTGCTGACAACAAAGCTGTTCTGCGGTAAGTGTGAGCGCATGATGGTTGGTGAAAGCGGCAAGAGCCATACCGGCGCTATGCACTATTATTACAAATGCAGCGGTGCGAAGCGCCTGAAGGATTGCGACAAGAAGGCTGTTCGCAAAGACTGGATTGAGCGTGTTGTTGTTCGCCTGATCATGCAGCGCGTCATGGATGAAGAAAAGATCAACAGGCTCATTGACGCAATTCTTGTTATGCAGGAGCAGGAAGACACAACAATCCCTGCGCTTCGCTCACAGCTTGCGGAAACCGAGTCCTCCATTGGAAACATTCTGAAAGCAATCGAGCAGGGCATTTTCACGCCGTCCACCAAACAGCGGCTTGATGAGCTGGAAGCACGAAAAGAAGAAATCCTTATGAATATCCAGACTGCTGAACTGCAAAAGCCAAAGCTTACCCGCGAACAGATGACGGCATGGTTTGAGCAGTTCCGTCATGGCGATCCAGCAAACCGTGAGTTTCAGAAACGCTTGATTGATACATTTGTAAACGCCGTGTATGTGTTCGATGATAAACTGGTCTTGACCTACAACTATCAACATGGGACGCAGACAATTTCGCTTGACGAGATCGAATCGGCGCTGAGTTCGGATTTTGATGGGGCTACTCCACCATTGGACGTATATCCGAACCCTACATTGCGTGGGGAACGGTATTTGTCCAAACAAAAAGACACTCCTTACCGTAATGGTAGGGAGTGTTTTCTTTGTATCTAAGGCACTTAGGTGAGTTAGGTGAGTAATCGGGCTAAAATCCCTATAACTTCTTCTTAGTACGCGCGTATATAGAAATAGTTATAGGGAAATGTACCCGATTACTCACCTTCCTCACCTAAACTTTTTAAATTTAGGGGCAATTATAGTCTTACTTCTTCCCCTTCACCACAAACCCGGCAAACCCCGCCGCTTTCAGCTTCTCCAGCATCCTGTCGGCGTTGGCGCGGACGGCAAAGGCCCCCACCTGGACCCGGTACAGCACCTGCTCGGTGTCGGCCTTGGGTTCTTCGGCAGGCTTCTGCGTCTGAGCCGGGACGAACTTCACGCCCAGGTACTTGCACAGACCCTTGGCGATGGCCTCGCCGATCTCCGTGGTGTGCTCCACGATCCACTTGGCACCCTCCACCGTGTCGTGGAATTCGCACTCACAGTATACCGTGGGAGCCGCCGGAGTCCGCACCTCGTAAAGGTTGGGGTTCTTCTGCACGTTCTCGGACGTGCCGGGAGACAGCGGAGCCAGCTCCGCAAACACCGCCTTGCAGGCGTCGTACCCCTTGCCGGGGATGGCGTAGCAGAACAGCCGGGTGCCCATGACCTTGCCGTTGCAGGCGTTGGTGTGGACGCAGTTGTGGACGTCCGCACCGAAGCTGTTGGACTGGGCGCAGCGCTGGGCCATAGTGGAACCCAGAGCCGCCACCTGCACCTCCACGCCGCTGCGGCGCAGGGCCGCCGCCTCCGCTTCGGCGATCTTCTGGCACTGGACGTGCTCGTTGGTGTTGCCCCAGGCGTAAGCGTTGCTCACCTGGTCGCTGGGGCTGATGTAGACCTTCTTACTCATCGCTATTCTCCTCTCCCGGCAGGTTCTCCTCTGCCGTGTCCTCGGTGTGTACCTTCAGCTTTTTCAGCAGGGCCTGCATAAAGCCCGGCACCGGTGCGCCAATGGCTGAAACGTTCTCCAGGATGGACAGCAGCTCGTTGATGACCAGCCAGATGATGACGATGCTGGCAAACAAAAAGTCCACCGGCCAGTTCCAGCCCAGGCTGTCCGCCCCGTAGCGCAGCAGCCAGTCCACCACGCAGGCCACCCCGACAATCACCAGATAGCCCACCTTTTTCAGGATGCCCCACAGGCCCACCCGGGAGGACAGCTCCCCGGCGTGCCAGGCCTTGGTCATGCCGGTGATGTAGTCCAGGACCATCACCACCAGCAGTACCAGCACCGGCACCAGCAGCTGGATGCCGTAGGCGCACAGCGCCCCCAGCGCAGCCGCCAGCGCGGCCTTGATCGTGTTTTCTTTCATGTAAAATCTCCTTTCCTGCCGCTTTGGCGGCGTGATTACTGCGTGAATGCCTTGGCCGACAGATTGCCGCTGTTGTCCACGGCGATGGTGTACAGGGTGCCGTTGGGGGCCTGCACAAATACGTTGGCCATGTTCTGCTTGACCTCATCACCAAACTGCATGGGGGTACCTACCCACACCTGCTTATAGATGATCTCCTGGTTCTTGGTGATGATGGCCCCGGCGGCATCACCATTGCCCACGATACGAATGAACCTCGCGCTGAGATCGTTAATGGTAATACTAAAGCCCTTGCCGTCGCTGTCGAATACTGCATCGTAGGAGGTCCCGGAGGTGGCTTTGTATGTCACAGCGCCAGTAGACTCCTTCAGGGCATTGTACTGTACGGCAATGGGCCAGATGGAGCCGCCGCCGCTCTCAAAGGTGCCATCCGGGCAGCGCACCCGGATCACGTCCCCGGCCTTGCACCCGATGTAACCGCTTGTCCACATGGTGTAGTTCCGCACGTCCGTGCTTTCTGTACCGCTCCCGCTCAGGCGGGTTTGAGATTTAAAATTCGAACTCGATTGGTCCAGCCGGTTCGTAAAATTCGGCTGCTGCTGGTATTCACCCTCGGCGGCCTGGACGAACGAGGTATCCGCCGGGGTGATGGGCGCGGCGACAGGCTGCCACCATCCGGAGCCGGTCCACCACTTGGGCTTGCCCAGGCTGCTGTCCCAGACGGACATACCCGGGTAATACTTATCCGCGTCCAGCGTTCCGCCCTGACCGGGCAGGGCAACGGTATCCGCCAGATACTGCCGGTTTCCGCTGGCGTAGCCATCGTAGGGCACCAGCCCGGAAGGGGTAGGATAGAAGTAGCCGTTAAGCCCATCTGTCGCAAGAAAAATCTTGCTGTCTGCGCTGGGGATCGTGGCCAGCAGGTCGGGCAGCTGCCCGGTACGACCGGCGGACCGGATGATGGAAAACCCGATCAGAGACAGCGCAATCTGCGCGGTGGGGCCGGTTACGTCCACAAGCGCTGTGTTGGTGTAGGTGTCGGCGCTGCGCTCGTAGAGCTGGAGCCCGCACACGGTGACCGTTGCGCGGTTGGCCATCATGATGGGCACGCCTGCCGTCTGCCGCCAGCCGTAAAAGCCGTTAATGGTGAGATTGCTGTCTGCCCCGGCGGAGACATACACCGCCGCGTCCTTGAACTCGGCCCCGCACCCGTTGAGCACCACGCCATTGCCGGTGATGCTGAAAATCGTCCCTGTGCCGCCGTCGCAGCACACCTGTGACAGGGTGCTGTAGGCGGACTGGATGATATACGGGTTGGCCGCGCCGCTGCAATAGACCCGTTCCAGGACGGTACTGGTGCCGTAGTCGATGTGGACGGCATTGGAGGCGCACACAAGATACAGGTCCGCCAGCCGCCGGGCCAGCTGTCCACCGTGGGCATGGTTTTGGCGGCATTGCCGGTTTTCTTGATGATGGCGGTGGACGGATTCTCGCCGATCAGCGCCGGACTGCGGCCCTCCCACCATTTGACGCCGTCGATGGTGGTCACCGCATCGCTGTAGGTCTGAATGACCAGCGGCGCGGTGATGATGTAGGTGCCCGCCGGGACATACACGGCCTTGGCCGGCGTCGACACAGCCCTGTCAATGGCCGCCTGAATGGCCGCCGTATCGTCCGCGCTGCCGTCGCCCTTGGCCCCGAAGTCCCGGACGTTCAGGATGCCTCCGGCTTTTTTCTTCCAGCTGGCAGGGCGTCCGTCCGCCCCGACGGTATCCACCGCAATCTGGTCGCCTGCGGACAGCCCCGACAGCCCCATTGCGCCGGCAATGGAGGAAGCCGTCACGCTGGCGTCGGACCCGGCGGGGCCTCGCGGGCCGGTATCGCCCTTGGGTCCCTTCAGATTGGCCAGAGCCACCACATTGTCCCAGTTTTTCCCATCGCCGGAAAACTGGATGTATCCGCCCTCCACCCGCATGGACGAGACCGCCGGGTGCTCCGTCAGATAATCCGCCACCGCCTGGGCGACGCTCTCCGGCTGCACCGCAATCAGCCGATTGAGCTTTTCCGTGAGCTGATCGTACACATCCTCCGCCGGGTCTGCCGGAGCGCCGCCGGGGGTGGTGACAGACGGCAGCACCCGCAGGTCCGCCGCCCGGCTGGTGTGCAGGTCCCCGGCGTACAGGCCCACGGACGCCCGCCCCGACGTGCTGAGCACCGGCAGGGCCGCCGTACTACCGGTGAACACCACGTCCTGATAGCTCCCGTCCGCCAGGTTTACCCCGCATGGTTTTGGTGCCATAGGGGGTCCACTCGTCGTCCAGGGCCCACACCACCGTGTAGTCGCTGTTGCCGCAGATCACGGTCCCTGTGCCTCCGGCCCGCTTGTCCCGAATTTTGATCTTGATTTCAGGCATTTGCATCATCTCCCTTCGGATACGCCCGCACGCGGCGGAAAAGTTGCCCCCGCTGTTGCCGTCTCCGTTTTCGCTGACAGTTGACAGCATGGCCCTGCGATGCTACAGCTTCGCCCGCACCGGCGAGGACGCCGCCTATCTGGCCTTTGACATTCCCCTGGAGCAGGTGGAGCAGGGCCTGGCTGCGCTGAAAACCCTGGGCGTCGGCGGCTTCAACGTCACCATGCCCTGCAAGACCGCCGTGGCGGGGCTGGTGGCCGAGCTGTCCCCCGCCGCCAGACTCATCGGCGCCTGCAACACCGTTACCGTCAGCCAGGACGGCAGACTCACCGGTCACAACACCGACGGCATCGGCTTTGTCCGCAATCTCCACGAAAACGGCGTGGAGGTCCGGGGCAAGCGCTTGGTGGTGCTGGGCGCAGGCGGCGCGGCTACCGCTATCTGCGTGCAGGCCGCTTTGGACGGCGCGGCGGAGATCGCCATTTTCAACCGTGATGACGAATTTTTCGCCAACGGACGGCACACCGTGGAGAAGCTGGCCCAGGCCGTGCCCGGCTGCAAGGCATCCATCACCCTGCTGGAGGACGGCGCAGCCCTGGCCGATGCGGTGCGTCACTGCGACATCCTGGTAAATGCCACCCGTGTGGGCATGAAGCCCCTGGACGGCGAGACGTTGGTTGATCCCGCCCTGTTCCGCGCCGATCTGGTGGTGGCGGACACGGTGTATAATCCCCGTGAGACCCGGATGATCCGGGAAGCCAGGGCCGCAGGCTGCCAGGCCGCCGTGGGCGGTATCGGTATGCTGCTGTGGCAGGGCGTGGCCGCCTTCAAGCTGTTCACCGGCAAGGATATGCCCACCCAGGAAGTGCTGGAGAAGTTCCTCTCCTGACAACGAGAAAGTGAGGTGCGACGATGAAATTCCCCAACATGTTTTCCCCCGTGCAAATCGGCACGGTGACGGTTCCCAATCGCTTTGTGGTGCCCCCCCCCATGGGCAACGATCTGGCCAACACCGACGGCTCCCTCAGTGAGCGCTCCCTCTCCTATTACCAGGCCCGGGCCAAGGGCGGCTTCGGCCTGATCACCATCGAGTCCACGGTGGAGAAGGACAGCGAGCTGGGCGGCAACTTCCGCATTGCCTCCTATCCTACCGGCAAGGGGCAGATCTCCGAGGCCATCCGCTCCATGATCGTCCGGGCGAAGCAGGTCGGGGTGAACATCCGGCTGAACACCGAGGCCACGGAGGAGCCCCTGCGGGCCCTGGCTCCCAACGCCGTGATCCTGGCCACCGGCTCCGTGCCGCTGGTACTGCCCATTCCGGGGCTGGCCGACTGCGGCTATGTCACCGCTCAGGACCTGCTGCTGGGCAAGACCGCCGCAGGCAGGCGCGCCCTGGTGGTGGGCGGCGGCATGGTGGGCTGTGAGGCCGCCGAGTATCTGGCCGAGCGGGGCCATCAGGTGGCCATCGTGGAGATGAAGGACGTCATCGCCGCCGACGTGACTCCGGAAAACCGCCGCTATATGTTCCGGAACTTCGGGGAGAACCATGTGCTGCTGCAGCCCGGCGCCAAGGCCCCCGGCAATGCCGTTCTGGCCACCGGCGACGCCCTGGAGGCGGCGCTGGCCATCTGAGGCCCACAGAACCGGCAAATTATGACGTGCTGTGTCTTGGAGCGCAGCGGAAAGGAGTCGTCCAAAATGGTGAAAATCCCAACAGAAAAGTGGAGAAGCTGCTGCCGGAGGAGCGGCTGGGAGGCAATGGTCTCTTTGCCCGCATTACTGTTTTCCCCGGCAGGGAGATCGACTATCATGAGCACCACGGCGAAACCGAAACCTATCACATCATCGCCGGCGAGGGCGTATACAGCGACAACGGCGCGGAGCGTGCCATTCACGCCGGTGACACGTTTTTCTGTGACGATGGCGGCGGACACGGCATCCGCAACACCGGGGCGGATGATCTGGTGTTCATCGCGCTCATTATCAAATAATGAAAATGTGATATGGCAGACATAAAAGGTACGCTTTTGCGTGCCTTTTATGCTGAGACTGGCTCTTTGACAGACAGAAAAAAGTCCGCGAAATCATAGGATTTCGCGGACTTTTTGGTACGCCCGACTGGATTCGAACCAGCGGCCTTTAGAGTCGGAGTTATCAGACCGTCAAGCCGGAAAGCCCTGCGGCGCAAGGGTTTGGTTGGTGTCGCACAAATTTCCGCCATTTTGGAGAAAAACCTCGGAAGCCTTGCAAGGTAGGGCTTCCGAGGTTTTTTGCGGTAGTAGTCAAACAGTAGTCTGAGCGCCCCACAGGTCATGCATCTCAGATGCAGCGGCTCCCGTTTTCAGCATAGCCCCGCCTTTCCATCATCTTTCGGAAAAGCTCCGTGATCTGCTCCGGCGTTTCATAAAAGCCACGCTTGATCCATTCGTCCAGGAAACCGAACAGGCCGTAGGAATAGAACCTCGCTTCGTAGTACTCGGCAGGATCTGCTCCGTACTGTGGCATCATTACCTGATAAAAGGCGTTATAAACGCAGGTCTGGAGTTCTTCCCTGTAAATTTCGGAAAGAAGCTCTTTGATGGAGTAGTTAAAAGCAAAGAAGTCCTCCGCATTGTCAAGCGTATAACGACGCCGCTCTTTCATGCCGTGCTCATCCGCCCAGCGATGCCATAGTTGTATCAGCTTATGGAGATTATTTCAAGCGATCTGATTTACGCATAACAAGCTATCGGAAAGGCTGCTGTCAAACGACGGCGGCTTTTCTTTTTCGGGAAGTATTCAAGAAGTCATAAAGTTCCGTGAGTAATGGAAGAAGGCAGCGTTTACGAAAATGTCACAATTCAACGCAGAAAAACCTCAAATATTTTAGATAGCCCCACCATCAGAACGGATTGACAATTCGACAAAATGTGATATAATCCCACTGTCTGGAAAAATATAAAGTTGTAGCACAGAGGTATCTGCTCAAAAGCAGATGAGAAGGGAATCCGGTGGGAATCCGGAGCGATGCAGTCACTGTGTACGGGAGCGGCCTTGCAATCCACTGGGAAACTGGGAAGGGCAATGCCGTGACGAACGAAGTCAGGAGACCTGCCTCTGTGTGGAATCTCAAACCTGCTGCCAACGGGTTGGTTTTCCTACAAACTTATGATCCGTCGCGGAGCGCCGCACGGATGTATATGTAGTAAGAAGCTCTGAGGGCGGCTGTGTGAAACACAGCCGCTTTTATATTTCTTTCAGAACAAAAACACAATAAAAATCTGATTATCCGCTAAAACACAGTATCTATCAGCATTTTCAAGGAAACAAACACATCAATTTACTACTTATTTA
>OCPX01001584.1_pt1 | contig 16872 bp, 15 predicted proteins | sample 1538771 | NCBI WGS metagenome assembly OCPX01 (sample SAMN04571725, study PRJEB22368) | human gut metagenome | biome: human gut; material: stool | host: Homo sapiens | place: Luxembourg | collected 2012-11-01 | reverse complement strand
GTCGGCGTCTACATTTACTCGTATGCGACAACCGTAGAGGGCGCGATGACGGAGGCTCAGTTTGCCATTGCAGCGATGGAGCCTTATTCGGTCAGCTATCCGGTCGTATATGACCTGGAGGATTCCATCCATAAAAACATGTCTCCCGATCAGCTGGCAGCGTTGACGGTGGCATTTTGCAGCACCGTACAGCAGGCAGGCTATTATCCGATGGTTTATTCCAGCAAAAACTGGATGGTCGGCAAGATCGCGGCAACCCCTTATGACAAATGGATTGCACAGTACAACACGGTATGCGAATATCCCAATCCGGCGTTCTGGCAGTATTCCAGCAGCGGTGTCGTTGCGGGCATAAACGGCAGTGTGGATGTAAACTATCAGTTCAAGGATTACTCCAACCTGATCGTTGCAAACGGCTTCGTAGACCGTGCGGGTGGCAGATATTATTATAAGAACTACAGAATGCAGTACGGCTTCATAGAGGATGGAGGTAAGCGCTACTTCATGAATACGGACGGCACACTGTACAAAAAGGGGTGGCTTGGTGACAGCCTTAACATGATGTACATGGATACCAAGGACGGCCATATGCTGACTGATCTGGTGGAAATCGGTGGAAAGAAATATTATTTTGCTTCCAATGGCCTGATGCAGAGAGGCATGATCCCGTTAAATGGCAAGATTTATCTGTTCGGAGCAGATGGTGCAATGCAGTACGGCTTTTACAGCGACCCGACCGCAGGAACCAGATACTTTAAGACGGATGGTTCTATGGCAGCCAACGAACTTCTGACAGTCGGCACAAACAAATATTATTTCAATACAAATGGCGTGATGGCGACCGGGCTGACCAATATCGGCGGCGTGACTTATCTGTTCGGAGCAGACGGCGCAATGCAGTACGGCTGGTATACGGATGCTTCCGGCATGCGTTACTTCCAGACAAACGGCGCGATGGCAGTCAATACGACACTGGCAGTAGGCGGCGTGACCTATGTGTTTGATGCAAACGGTCTGGCAACTGCAGTGCCGGTGATCAATCCTGCAACATGGGTAACGGATCCTGCGACAGGTGTGACGATTGATACAGCTACCGGAGCAGTCGTTCCGGCAGAGACCGTTGCAGCGGCAGCTGCAGCAGCGATTGCGCAGAAATAAGCGAAAAAGGAATAATCCGGGAGCAGGGACATAAAAATAGTGGTAAAACGGATGGACGGAGTGTAGGAAATGAGACAATCCTTCTGGAAAAAAGTCTTGGCAGCATGGCTGTCATTTCTGCTGATTTTTATGGCATCCCTGGTTCCGGGACTGGATGGAACAGCAGCAGAGGGGGCGGTAACGGTGTCGGCCCCTTCTGCCATTTTACTGGAAGCGCAGACCGGGACAGTGATCTTTGAAAAGGATGCAGACCGGATCTGCTCGCCTGCCAGTATTACCAAGATTATGACGCTGCTGCTGATTTTTGAAGCGCTCGGACAGGGGCAGATCCATCTGACGGATGAAGTGGTGACGAGTGAACACGCGCAGTCGATGGGCGGTTCGCAGGTGTTTCTGGAAGCAGGAGAAGTGCAGACAGTGGAAACGCTGATCAAATGTATTGCGGTTGCAAGCGGCAATGACGCGGCGGTTGCGATGGCGGAATACGTCTGCGGAAGCGAAGAAGCCTTTGTTACAAAGATGAATGAAAAGGCAAATACGCATTTTACGGACTGCTGCGGACTGACGGACGACGACAGCCACCATACAACGGCGCGGGATGTGGCGATTATGAGCCGTGAGCTGGTACAGAAATATCCAGACATCTATCAGTATACCGGAATCTGGATGGAGGATATTACCCATACGACGGCGCGGGGCAGCACGCCGTTTACACTTTCGTCCACCAACAAGCTGCTAAAGCAGTACCAGTGGGCGACGGGGCTGAAAACCGGTTCAACGGCGAAGGCGAAATATTGTCTGTCTGCAACTGCCAGAAAAGATGGGATAGACCTGATTACGGTCGTGATGACTGCACCGGATTCCAGGGCACGTTTTTTAGATGCGGCAACGCTGCTTTCTTACGGTTACAGCGTCAGCGCCCTGTACCGGGACGATAATAAAGACCAGCTTCTTCCAGTTTCCGTAAAAGGCGGACAGGAAGAAACGGTTCCGGTCGTCTATGCATCGGAGTTTGTCTGGCTGGATACCAATGGTAACGATATTTCTATGGTTCAGAAAAAAATTTCTGTTCCAAAAGAGGCAGAGGCACCGGTCGTTGTAGGCACAAAGGCGGGTGAAGCGATTTATCGCCTGAACGGAGAGCAGATCGGTACGGTTCCCATTTTGTATGCAAGCAATGTGGAAAAAGCGTTTTACAGAGATTATGTGAAAAAAGCGGTGACAGCGTTTTTGCTGTGAGTTTTGTGGAAAGAGGCAGTAAAAGGATGCTGCAGGAGCAGATGCGGATAAAAGCCGGAAATGGCTTTACAGATTCAAAAAAGAGAGGATGCCTATGTGGAAGATTCTGGTCGTTTTGTTGTGCCTGGCAGCACTTATACTGCTGGTTGTGATGATATGTGACAGCAATCGATTTGTGAAAGTTTCCTATCGAATTTCAGATCGGAGGCTGAAAAAAAACTGCAGAGTGGTTCTGCTTGCAGATCTGCACAACAAATCCTACGGCAAACACAATGAAAAGCTGCTCGCTGCGATAAAGTCCAGTAATCCGGATCTGATTCTGTGCGCAGGAGATCTGATTACCTCCCGGTCAGGGAAGTCAATGGAACATGCAAAGGAGCTTGTCAGGGCGATTTCTGCAGAGTATCCGTTTTATTATGCAAACGGCAATCACGAATACCGGATTTATCGGGAACCGCAAGCCTATGGGAAAATGGGGGCATCCTATCGTGCGTTTTTAAAAGGAAACCATGTGCGGATTCTTGAAAACGGCAGCGTTTTGCTGCCGGAGTATGGAATCCGCATTACCGGTCTTGACTTGCCGCGAGAATATTATCAGAAGCTGGATCGCACAAAACTGGAATCGAAAACAATTTCCCGGATGGTCGGACATGCTGACCGAAATGATTTTCAGGTGTTGCTTGCCCACAATCCGGTTTTTTTTGACGCCTATGCCGGCTGGGGCGCGGATCTGACGCTTTCCGGACATATTCACGGCGGAATTGTGCGGATTCCGGGCATCGGCGGGGTGATTTCCACGTCCTATCGGCTGTTCCCGAAATATGACGGCGGTTATTATGAACAGAATCAGAAAAAGATGATTGTCAGCAGAGGGCTGGGCAGCCATACAATTCCGGTACGGCTGTTCAATCCGGCGGAGCTTGTGGTCATTGATCTGGTCACAGAAGAGTAAAAAGATTCCGATTATCTGCCTGTCGGCAGATGGAATTTTTAAAGGCACTTACTGGAGAAAAATATGGCGCTTGAGGTCAAACTGGAAGTATTTGAGGGTCCGCTGGATCTGCTTTTACATCTGATTGAAAAAAATAAAGTCGATATTTACGATATTCCGATCGTGGAAATCACGGAACAGTATCTGGATTATATCCGTCAGATGCAGACGGAAGACATGAATGTCATGAGCGAATTTCTGCTGATGGCGGCAACACTTCTGGACATCAAGTGTCGGATGTTGCTTCCTCGTGAGGTCAATGAAGAGGGCGAGGAAGAAGATCCGAGAGCAGAGCTGGTGGAAAAGCTTCTGGAATACAAGATGTATAAGTATATGTCCTTCGAGCTGCGGGACATGGAGCTGGATGCGGCGAAGAGCTTTTACAGGGAAAAGGATGTTCCAAGAGAGGTGGAGGCGTATCGTCCGCCGCTGGATTACAACGAACTGCTCAAAGATATGACGCTGGCGAAGTTACAGGAGATTTTTGAGGGAATCCTGAAACGCCAGGAGGACAAAAAAGACCCGGTGCGCAGCAATTTTGGCAGAATCGAAAAGGATGAGGTCAGCGTAGACCAAAAAGCGGTCTATGTGGAAGATTTTATCCGGACGCATAAACGGTTTTCCTTCCGGGCACTTTTGGAAAAGCAGCACAGCAAGGTCGAAGTGATCGTGACCTTTCTGGTGGTGCTGGAGCTGATGAAAACCGGAAAAATTACGGTAGAGCAGGCTTCGATCAATGATGATATGACGGTGATATCGAGGGAGGAACAAATGGCATGAAGCTGACAGAAAAGGAAGCAGCGCTGGAAGCAATTCTCTTTACGATGGGGGAAGCAGTGGAAACGAAACGACTGGCAGAAGCAATTGGCGAGACGCCTGAAAAAACGCGGGAACTGTTAGAAAAACTGCGCGCAGGCTGGGAAAAGGAGCACCGGGGGGTGAACCTGATTTCGCTCGAAGATTCCTGGCAGATGTGTACCCGGTCGGAATTTTACGATTATCTGATCCGCATCGCCAAAGCTCCGAAGAAATATACGCTGACCGACACGCTGCTGGAAACCCTTTCGATCATCGCCTACAAGCAGCCGGTGACCCGTCTTGACGTTGAGAAGATCAGAGGCGTCAATTGCGACCATGCAATCAACCGTCTGGTAGAATACAATCTGGTAGAAGAGCTGGGACGGCTGGATGCGCCAGGACGCCCGCTTTTATTCGGCACAACAGAACAGTTTTTGCGGTCGTTTGGCGTAGGCTCTCTGGAAGAGCTGCCGGAGCTGTCCGCCGTACAGGTTGAAGAATTCAAAGAGCAGGCAGAGCAGGAGGCGGTGCTGCAGCTGCAGACGTGATTCGCATATCACAGCTGTCCTGCGGCATATAATAGGAAGAAATCCCGGAAAGGGGAATAAATATGCCGATCGGGAATCGAAACTGGAAGTCTGCAGGAGCACTGATAGCGCTCGTGCTGATGATGTTTACGACTGCGGTTATACCAGAGATTGCTGCGAACACCCAAAATAGCTATGCAGCGTCCACATCTGCCGCAGAAACCGCAGACGAACGAAAAAATGAGACAAGTTTAACCAATGAGCTGTACGCCCGTGCCGCCGTCCTGATGGACGCGGAGAACGGGCGTATTTTGTTTTCCAAAAACGGGGATGAAGTCCTGCCGATGGCGAGTACGACGAAGATCATGACATGTGTTTTGGCACTGGAAACTGGAAATCCGGAGGACGTCCTGCCGGTTTCTTCTTATGCGGCGAGGCAGCCGAAGGTACATATGGGCGTGCAGAAGGGCGAGTATTACCGGATGGAGGATCTCCTTTACGGGCTGATGCTGGAATCCTATAACGATGCAGCAGTGGTGATTGCAGAGTATTACGGGAGTAAGGCGGCTGGGCTTTCCATGGACTGCAGCCTGCACACAGAGGAAGAAAGCAGGAAGGCAGTGCTTACCTTTGCCCGGAAAATGAATGAAAAAGCAAAGGAAATCGGCTGTGAGAACACGTTTTTTATCACGCCGAACGGACTGGACGCAGAGCTTGAAACAGACGGCACACAAAAACAGCATTCCTGTACGGCGACAGACCTCGCCGCTATCATGCGCTACTGTGCGTTTATGTCTCCTCAAAAGGAAACGTTTCTTACAATTACGAGGACGGCTTCCCGGCAGTTTTACAGCCTGAAAAAAGCACAGGATGGAACGTTTGAAACCGGAACCAGGGCAGTCAGCGCTGCAAACCACAACGCATTTTTACAGATGATGGACGGAATGCTATCCGGGAAAACCGGATTTACCGGAAAAGCGGGATATTGCTATGTGGGCGCGCTTACAAAAGGGGAAAAAAGTTTTACCATTGCGTTGCTGGCGTGCGGCTGGCCGAACAATCGCACATGGAAATGGCACGATGCGAGGCTGCTTTTGGAATATGGATTGGAAGCATTTGACCAAAGAAGCCTGCAGCAGCCTGACCTGCCAAAGACGCTTTTGGTGGAAAACGGACAGCTTGCGGAGGTTTCGTTAAATTGCCCCAAAAAGGAAATTCGGATGCTGCTTTCCAGAGGTGATCAGACGGATGTGCGCGTGAGCCTGCCCGGACAGTTGACTGCCCCGGTCGAAGCGGGTGAACAGGTCGGGACGGTGAGCTATCTGGTAAATGGCGCGCTTTATGAGCAATTACCTGTTACAGTGGCATTTGGGGTACCGAAAATCACCTATTGTTACTGCTTGAAAAGACTCCTTGCCCTGGTGTTGTTGTAAAAACCGCTGTAAAAGAGAAGCAATTTAAAAATAAATAAGTAGAATATTTCTAAAATATATCTGGCAGACTGCACTTTTTCGTGTTATACTTCTAAAGTACGGATCTTAACTGGTCTATTATATTACCCAATATAACATGGAGGGCTGAAAAAATGAGCAATACTTCACAAGCGAGTCAAAGAATTACAGCTTTACTCGACGAAAACAGTTTCGTTGAAATCGGCGCGAAGGTAACTGCCAGAGCTACAGATTTCAATCTGAAACAGACAAAAACCCCTTCCGACGGTGTGATCACCGGCTACGGGGTGATCGATGGCAACCTTGTGTATGTGTACAGCCAGGATGCTTCTGTTTTGGGGGGAAGCGTTGGCGAGATGCACGCCAGAAAAATTGCAGGCCTTTATGACCTGGCAAGTAAGACAGGTGCGCCGGTGATCGGACTGATTGATTCCACAGGCTTACGTTTGCAGGAAGCAACGGATGCGTTAAACGGTTTCGGTGAAATTTACCGCAAACAGGCTCTGGCATCCGGCGTGATTCCGCAGATCACAGCAGTATTTGGCAGCTGCGGCGGCGGCCTGGCACTGATTCCGGGACTGACAGACTTTACCTTTATGGAAAGCAAAAAAGCAAAGCTGTTCGTAAATTCCCCGAACGCTATGGAAGGCAGCTGGACAGAGAAGGACGATACCTCTTCTGCAAAATTCCAGAGCGAGGAAGCCGGACTGGTTGATTTCGTGGGCACAGAGGAGGAAATCCTTTCCCAGATCCGCGAGCTGGTATGCATGATCCCCGGCAATAACGAAGAAAACGACGCTTACGGCGAATGCGAGGACGATTTAAACCGTGACATCGCAGATGCTGCAGGCTATAACGGAGATACCACGATTGTCCTGTCCATGCTGGCGGATGATCAGAACTTTGTAGAAGTAAAGAGCGCTTACGGCAAGGATATGGTAACTGGCTTCCTGCGCTTAAACGGCGAGACAGTTGGCGCAGTTGCAAACCGCAGCCGCATCTATGATGAAGAAGGCAAGGAAACAGCAAACTTCGGTGAAGTCCTTTCTGCGGCGGGCTGCGAAAAGGCTGCTGATTTCGTAAGCGCAGAGGGTGCTGAGAAGGCAGCAGAGTTCGTAAACTTCTGTGACGCATTCAGCATCCCGGTTCTGTCCCTGACAGATGTTGCAGGCTATGCTGCAAGCAAATGTGAAGAGAAGAAGATCGCAAAGGCTGCTGCAAAGCTGACCTATGCATTTGCAGGCGCGACCGTTCCGAAAGTAAACGTTGTAATCGGCAAGGCTTTCGGAAGCGCTTATACTGTTATGAACTCCAAGGCAATCGGCGCAGACATTACATATGCATGGCCGGATGCGAAGATCGGCACAATGGATGCGAAGCTGGCAGCTAAGATTATCTGTGACGGTCAGGATGCTGCAGCGATCGACGCATGCGCAGCAGAGTATGAAGCACTGCAGACCAGCGCAGAGAGCGCAGCACAGAGAGGCTATGTAGATCAGATCATCGAAGCAGCAGACACCAGAAAATATGTGATCGGTGCGTTCGAGATGCTGTTCACCAAACGGGAGGACGGTCCTGTCAGAAAGCACGGCACAGTCTAAGAAAGGAAGCTGTTTCATATGAAAAAATTTTTGCTGCTGTTAGGTATGGTGACCTGCCTGATCGGTACAGCCGCGTGCGGCAAAGCAGACCAGGTGCAGGAAAGCCAGCTGCAGATCGATGAAGCAAGCCTGATCAATTATTCTGATCAGGTGGTAAACGCACTGAATGAGATTGTAACCGGTGGCATGCAGGATCAGTATGCAAGCGACGCGGTTATCAGCGCCGGTATTTCCAGCTGGGAATCGGCGATGTCCGATCTGGGTGCATATAATGGAGTGACAGATCATAAAGTAGAGATTGGTTCCGACGAGGCGATTGTGGAAGCGAGCGTTTCCGGTGCGAATCATAATGCGGTTGTTACCTTGATTATCAATGACCAGGGCAGCCTGTCTTCCATCACAGTAAATGTAGAGCGTTCCATGGGTGAGCTGATGTTAAATGCAGCCCTTAACACCCTGATGGGTATGGGAACGGTATTTATTATCCTGATTCTGATCAGCTTGTTAATCGGCTGCTTCAAGTTTATCCCGCAGATTCAGGAAAAGTTTTCCAAGAAGAACAAACAGCCTGCAGCTGCTCCGGCAGCGGCACCGGTTGTTGCAGCGCCTGTTGAAGAAGAGGAAGAAACCTCAGATGAAGAGCTGATCGCAGTAATCGCAGCGGCGATTGCGGCAAGCGAAGGCAGCACATCGACAGACGGATTTGTTGTAAGAAGTATCAGACGGCGCAGCGGAAGCTGGAAAAATGCCTGAGCAAAAAGCATATTACTCACAGGAGGATTGAATCATGAAGAATTATACCATTACCGTAAACGGAAACGTATATGATGTTACAGTAGAAGAAAGCGGTGCAGCACTGGTTGCAGCACCCAAGACCGCACCTAAGGCAGCTCCGAAAGCAGCGCCCAAGGCAGCTCCCAAAGCAGCAGCTCCGGCAGGTGCAGCAGGCAGCATCCGCGTAGAAGCAGGCGCAGCCGGCAAAGTATTCAAGATTGACGCTGCGGTTGGTCAGGCTGTAAAATCCGGCGATCCGGTTGTTACCATCGAAGCAATGAAGATGGAAATCCCCGTTGTAGCTCCTAAGGACGGTACTGTGGCAAGCATCAATGTAGCAGTCGGCGACGCGATCGAAGCAGGTGCATTACTGGCAACCTTAAACTGATCCGGATTGTCCGGCCCTGATTACTGACACAGGAGGTCAACGAAATGTCTTATATTACGACTACGATGGACAACCTGATTCATCAGACTGCATTTTTCAATATGACATGGGGAAATGTAGTGATGATTCTGGTGGCATGCGTGTTCCTTTACCTGGCAATCGCCAAGGAATTCGAGCCGCTGCTGCTTGTCCCGATTGCATTTGGCATGCTGCTTGTAAATATCTACCCGGATATCATGCTGAGCTTTGAGGATTCCTCAAACGGCGTAGGCGGTCTGCTGTATTATTTCTACAAACTGGATGAATGGGCAATTCTGCCGTCCCTGATCTTCATGGGTGTCGGTGCGATGACAGACTTCGGTCCGTTAATTGCAAACCCGAAGAGCTTCCTGCTGGGAGCTGCAGCACAGTTTGGTATCTTCGCTGCATACTTCGGTGCGATTGCGATGGGCTTCAATGACAAAGCCGCAGCTGCAATCTCCATCATCGGCGGTGCAGACGGCCCTACCTCTATTTTCCTTTGCGGTAAGCTGGGACAGACCCAGCTGCTTGGACCGATCGCAGTAGCGGCATATTCTTATATGTCCCTGGTGCCGATCATCCAGCCCCCGATTATGAAGCTTCTGACCACAGAAAAAGAGCGGAAAATCAAAATGGAACAGCTCCGTCCGGTTACAAAGCTGGAGCGTATCCTGTTCCCGATCATCGTTACAATCGTTGTCTGCCTGATCCTGCCTACCACAGCTCCGCTGGTTGGTATGCTGATGTTAGGAAACCTGTTCAGAGAAAGCGGTGTGGTTCGTCAGCTGGCGGATACCGCATCCAACGCCCTGATGTACATCGTTGTAATTCTGCTCGGTACTTCCGTTGGCGCAACGACAAGTGCAGAAGCATTCTTAAACTGGGATACCATCAAGATCGTTGTGCTGGGTCTGATTGCATTCGCATTCGGTACCGCTGCAGGCGTTCTGTTCGGTAAACTGATGTGCAAGGTTTCACATGGAAAGGTAAATCCGCTGATCGGTTCCGCAGGCGTATCTGCTGTGCCGATGGCAGCCCGCGTATCGCAGAAGGTTGGCGCTCAGGCAGATCCTACCAACTTCCTGCTGATGCATGCGATGGGTCCGAACGTAGCCGGCGTTATCGGTACTGCAGTAGCAGCCGGTACGTTTATGGCGATCTTCGGTGTGTTCTAAAGAATATCTGATCTGAATTTCGGAACCGACCGCGCATGCTGCAGGGCAGGATGGCGGTCAGGCTCCGCCTGTTGCCGGATACAGATGCTGTCCGGTAAAATAGAACAGTATGGAGGAAATGACAATGCCTGTACAAAAACCGATTAAAATTACGGAAACTGTACTTCGTGATGCACATCAGTCGCTGATTGCGACCAGAATGCCTACCGAGTTAATGCTTCCTATCGTAGATAAAATGGATAAAGTCGGATATCATTCCGTAGAATGCTGGGGCGGCGCAACCTTTGATGCGTGCCTGCGTTTCTTAAAGGAAGATCCGTGGGATCGTCTGCGCAAGCTGCGTGACGGTTTCAAAAATACCAAACTGCAGATGCTGTTCCGTGGACAGAATATCCTCGGATATCGTCACTATGCAGATGATGTGGTAGAGTATTTCGTACAGAAATCTATCGCAAACGGTATTGATATCATCCGTATTTTCGACTGCTTAAACGACCTGCGCAACCTGGAATGCGCAGTAAAAGCCTGCAACAAGGAAAAAGGACACGCTCAGGTAGCTCTTTCCTATACGCTTGGCGATGCATATACTCTGGATTACTGGACCAATATCGCAAAAGAAATCGAAGATATGGGTGCAGATTCCATCTGTATCAAGGATATGGCAGGTCTGCTGCTTCCGTATAAAGCAACCGAACTGATCAGTGCCATGAAGGGTGCGACCAAGCTGCCGATCCAGCTGCATACTCACTATACCTCCGGCGTTGCAAGCATGACCTACTTAAAGGCTGTTGAAGCTGGCGTAGACGTTATCGACTGTGCAATGTCTCCGTTTGCACTGGGTACTTCTCAGCCTGCAACAGAGGTTATGGTTGAGACCTTCCGCGGCACACCTTATGACACCGGTTACGACCAGAACCTTCTGGCTGAAATCGCTGACTACTTCCGTCCTTACAGAGAAGAGTGCTTAAAGTCCGGTCTGATGGATCCCAAGGTTCTTGGCGTAAACATCAAGACACTGATGTATCAGGTTCCTGGCGGTATGCTTTCCAACATGGTGAGCCAGCTGAAAGAGCAGAACGCAAGCGATAAGTACGACGATGTGCTGAAGGAAATCCCGAAGGTTCGGAAAGACTTTGGTGAGCCTCCGCTGGTTACTCCTTCTTCTCAGATTGTCGGCACACAGGCAGTATTCAATGTCCTGATGGGCGAGCGCTACAAGATGGCAACCGACCAGACCAAGGATCTGCTTTCCGGCAAATATGGCCGCACTGTAAAGCCCTTCAATCCGGAAGTTCAGAAGAAGGTTATCGGCGACAGAGAAGTGATCACATGCCGTCCTGCAGACCTGATTCCGAACGAACTGGAGAAGATCGAATCCGAGATGAAGCAGTGGAAGCAGCAGGATGAAGATATCCTGACCTATGCACTGTTCCCTCAGGTTGCAACCGATTTCTTCAAATATCGTCTTGCACAGCAGGAAAAAGTGGATTTAAAGCAGGCTGATACAAAGAACGCCGCTTATCCGGTATAAGGATTCCATAAAAAGTACAAAGGGAAGCCATCTCTGGCTTCCCTTTTTGCCGTCTATTGACAGTCCGGCGTCCAGCCGCTAAAATGTTAAAAGAAGGTTTTTGCGTGTGAGAATCCAAAACCAGAGGGGCGAGAAGGAAACGAAAAGATGGAGAACAGACACGATATTATTTCCCGGATTAACGAGAAATATGCGGCGATGAGTAAAGGCCATAAGGCGATTGCGACTTATATTATGGAGCACTACGATCAGGCGGCTTTTATGACGGCGGCGAAACTCGGCGCAGAGCTTGGAATCAGCGAATCGACCGTAGTCCGGTTTGCAGCCGGACTGGGATATGAAGGCTATCCGCAGATGCAGCAGGCGATCGCGGCATGGGTCAAGGGAAAGTTAAATACCGTGGATGGCGTTGGCGCAAAATATGCGGGCAGTACCCAGTCTGAAATTCTGACCTCTGTTTTAAACAGCGATATCGAAAAGCTGCGGCATACGATCGATCATCTCGACCCGGCAGCATTTGAAACGGCGGTGGATCTGATCCTTTCCGCAAAACGGGTTTATATTCTCGGAATCCGCAGCTGTGAGCCGTTAGCCGGTTTTTTGAGCTTTTATCTGGGGATGATCCGGGATAACGTCATTCAGATCAAATCCACGAGCACAAGCGAAATTTTCGAACAGATGCTCCGGATCGACGAAGAGGACTGTATCATCGGAATCAGCTTTCCGCGCTACTCCATGCGGACGTTAAAGGCGATGGAATTTGCAAATGACAGGAGCGCCAAGGTCATTACGATCACGGACAGCGTCCATTCTCCGATGAATTTATATTCTTCCTGCAACCTGCTTGCCAGAAGTGACATGGTTTCGATCGTGGATTCGCTCGTTGCGCCGCTTTCTGTCATCAATGCGCTCGTTGTGGCGCTCTGTATGAAAAGTCCGGAGCAGGTTCGTAAAAATCTGGAGCAGCTGGAAAATGCCTGGAATAATTATCAGGTTTATATGAATGATGAGATCAATTTTATCAATGAGGATTCGGTTCTGACAGAATCCTTTTTAAATCCGAAGGAGACGGAAGATTGAAAAAAAATATCGCGGTAATCGGCGGCGGAGCAGCCGGAATGATGGCGGCTTATGCGGCGGCAAAATCCGGCGCTCAGGTGACGCTTTATGAAAAAAATGAAAAACTGGGCAAGAAAATCTATATTACCGGAAAAGGGCGCTGCAATGTGACAAATAACTGCAGCAGGGACGTCTTTTTCGATCAGGTTGTAACGAATCCGAAGTTTTTATACAGCGCATTTGAAACGTTTGATAATCAGGCGGTGATGCAGCTTTTGGAGCAGGCGGGTTGTCCGTTGAAAACGGAACGCGGCAACCGCGTGTTCCCGGTATCCGACCATTCTTCGGACGTGATCCGCGCGTTGGAGCGCCTGCTGCAGAGAGAGGGCGTGAAGGTTCATCTGCGCAGCAGCGTGAAGCGGGTTCTGGAAGAGGACGGGCAAGCAGTCGGTCTGGAGCTTTCCGATGGGAAAAGGATACAGGCAGACAGCGTGATTGTAGCGACGGGTGGTCTGTCCTATCCGTCTACCGGTTCGACCGGAGATGGCTATCGGTGGGCGGAAGCAACCGGGCATAAGGTTGTGGCATGCACGCCGTCATTGGTGCCGTTTGTGACGGAAGATACCTGGTGCGCAAAGCTGCAGGGACTTGCATTAAAAAACGTCAACCTGGTGCTTTACTTCGATGGAAAAGAAATCTATCAGGGCTTCGGGGAAATGTTGTTTACGCACTTTGGTGTGAGCGGACCGCTGGTGTTGTCCGCGAGCAGCTACTACAGCGCGCAGCTTGCAAAATGGACGAAAAAGAACGAAAAGAAAAAAATTTCGCGTCCGGAATGTCGGATAGAACTGAATTTAAAGCCTGCACTGACTGCAGAGCAGCTGGATAAACGGCTTTTGCGGGAATTTGACAGTCAGAAAAATAAAAATTTCGGGAATGCGATAGACGGGCTGTTCCCGGCGCGGCTGATTCCGGTCATGCTGGAATTATCCGGAATCGAACCGGAAAAAAAGGTACATGAAATCACGAAACAGGAACGGCAGAAATTTGCGGCGCTGATCCGGAAGCTGCCGATGACAGTGGAGAAAACCGGGGAGTTTGCCGAAGCAATTATTACGCGCGGCGGCGTCTATGTAAAGGATGTCAACCCGTCCACGATGGAATCCAAACGCCTGCCGGGATTGTATTTTGCAGGCGAGGTGCTGGATGTGGATGCACTGACCGGCGGATTTAATTTACAGGTCGCGTGGTCGACCGGCTACCTTGCCGGGACGAGCGCGGCAGGCAGTAATAAAGGAGAATAAAATGGGATACAGCATTGCAATTGACGGACCTGCAGGAGCGGGAAAAAGTACAATCGCCAAAAAGGTGGCGGCAAAGAAAGGCTGCTGTTATGTGGACACAGGCGCGATTTACCGCGCGATGGCATATTTTTTGCTGGAAAACGGCGTAAAAGGGGAAGAAACCGACCGAATCGCAAAAAAATGTCAGGAGGCGAACATCCGGGTCGCATATGAGGCAGGCGAACAGCAGGTATTTTTAAACGGAGAAAATGTAAACAGTAAAATCCGTACCGAAGAAGTCGGACAGATGGCGTCCAAGAGCGCGGCTGTGCCGCAGGTGAGAAGCTGGCTGATCGATCTGCAGCGCGATCTGGCGGTGACGCAGGATGTGATTATGGACGGCAGAGATATTGGAACCTGCGTTCTTCCGCAGGCGACAGTCAAAATTTATCTGACCGCATCGGCGAATGTGCGTGCAAAGCGCCGTTATGACGAATACCGTGCAAAGGGCATGGACTGCGATTATGAAGAGATTTTAAATACCGTCAAAAAACGGGATATGCAGGATATGACACGGGCGATCGCACCGTTAAAGCAGGCGGACGACGCAGTGCTTCTGGATACCTCCGATCTTTCAATTGAAGAGGTTGTTGACCGGATTCTGGAAATCTGCGCGGAAAAAGGCTGCTGAGAATCAGGAGCGAGGAAGAGATTGAAAAATAAAATTTTTCAATCGCGGGATTTGTGTCTGCGCACACTTGACACAAACTCGACATGCGCAAAATGCGTGCGCAGAAATGAGGAAAAGATGGAAGTTTTGCTTGCAAAAAGCGCGGGCTTTTGCTTTGGCGTAAAGCGTGCGGTAGACCGGGTGTACGAGCTGGCGCAGACCAGCGCAAAAATATATACTTACGGTCCGATCATCCATAATGAAGAGGTGGTCGGTGACCTTGAAAAAAAAGGCGTTTCTGTAATTGAAACAAAAGAAGAGCTCAGCCAGATCAAAGAGGGCGTGATTGTGATTCGCTCCCACGGCGTAGCAAAGGAGATTTACGACCAGATCGAGCAGCAGGGGCTGGAATGCGTGGATGCGACCTGCCCGTTTGTCAAGCGAATTCATAATATCGTCGAAAAAGAGAGCGCAAACGGAAAACAGATTTTGATTATCGGCAACGCAGGACACCCGGAAGTAGAGGGGATTATGGGGTGGTCAAGTACCCCTGCGATGGTGGCGGAGTGCACCGAAGAAATCGAACAGATCCACTGTAATCCCGATCAGCCGGTCTGTATTGTGTCGCAAACGACATTTAACTACAATAAATTTCAAGAACTTGTTGAAATTTTCGGAAAAAAAGGTTATGATATTAGTGTTGTGAATACGATCTGTAACGCAACCGAGGAAAGACAGACCGAGGCAAAAGAAATCGCTGCCAAAGTTGATGCAATGATAATAATAGGTGGCAGGCACAGTTCCAATACCAGGAAACTGTACGAGATATGCAGTCGGGAGTGTGCAGATACCTATTTTATACAGACACTGGATGACTTGCATTTAGATCTACCTAAATCTGTCCGACTAGTGGGTATTACAGCCGGGGCATCTACCCCGAACAAAATTATCGAGGAGGTTCAAAATTATGTCCGAATTAACTTTTGAACAGATGCTTGATGCATCACTGAAAACAATACATGCAGGAGAGGTAGTTGAAGGTACAGTCATTGATGTGAAGCCTGAAGAAGCCGTACTGAACATCGGATGCAAATCTGACGGCATTCTGACCAGAAACGAATATTCTAATGACTCCAATCTGGATTTGACAACTGTCGTAAAACCTGGTGACACGATGGAAGTTAAGGTACTGAAAGTCAATGACGGTGAGGGACAGGTTCTGCTGACTTACAAGAGACTTGCTGCTGACAGAGGCAACAAGAGAATCGAAGAAGCCTTCAACAACCATGAAGTTCTGAAAGCAAAAGTAACACAGGTACTGGATGGCGGTCTGATTGTTGTTGTAGATGAAGTTCGTATCTTCATCCCCGCAAGTCTTGTTTCCGATACCTATGAGAAAGATCTGACGAAGTATGCAGATCAGGAGATCGAATTCGTTATCAGCGAGTACAATCCTAAGAGAAGAAGATATATCGGCGATCGCAAGCAGCTGATTGTTGCCAAGAAGGCAGAACAGCAGGCTGCATTGTTCGCAAGAATCCATGAAGGTGACGTTGTAGAAGGCGTTGTAAAGAACGTTACCGATTTCGGTGCATTCGTAGATCTGGGCGGCGCAGATGGTCTGCTTCATATCTCCGAGATGTCCTGGGGACGTATTGAGCATCCTAAGAAAGTCTTCAAGGTTGGCGAAAAACTGAAGGTCCTGATCAAAGAGATCAACGGCAGCAAGATTGCTCTGAGCCTGAAATTCGAAGATCAGAACCCTTGGAAAGATGCAGCAACCAAGTACGCAATCGGCAATGTTGTAACCGGTAAGGTTGCAAGAATGACTGATTTCGGCGCATTCGTTGAGCTGGAATCCGGCATCGATGCTCTGCTTCATGTTTCCCAGATCGCAAAAGAGCATATTGAGAAGCCCTCTGATGTTCTGCAGGTAGGCGAAGAGATTACCGCAAAGGTAGTTGACTTCAACGAAGCGGACAAGAAGATCAGCCTGAGCATCAAAGCGCTGCATGCTCCTGAGAAGAAGGAAGAGCAGGAAGACGGCGATGTAGTATCTGTTGATATCGACAAGGTAATCGCAGATCAGGACGCTGAATAATTGAAACGATAAGAAATAGAACGGGATGTGCGTAAGTTGCGTACATCCTGTTTTTTATCGTATAGGAAACTTCGTTTCCATACGATAAAAACGCTCCGCGAGGAT
>OCPX01001565.1_pt1 | contig 17050 bp, 10 predicted proteins | sample 1538771 | NCBI WGS metagenome assembly OCPX01 (sample SAMN04571725, study PRJEB22368) | human gut metagenome | biome: human gut; material: stool | host: Homo sapiens | place: Luxembourg | collected 2012-11-01 | reverse complement strand
ACACAAAAGAAGGAGCTATGAAGAAATGAATCTTCATTTCTTCACAGCTCCTTTTGGCTTTGCCTTCATTTGGTTCAAGGTTCAGGGGTGAGGTGGCGGCTTCGTCGCCTTTTTTTATTGGGCGATGCTCGAAAGTGGCATTTAAGTCACCAGTCACTAGTCACTCCTACGATACGAGGAAAGGAATCGTCTCACATGCGTGGTATGAGATCCTTCGGCTCAGTCCCCACTTGTGCAGGCTGGGGCTTTTCACACATGGGGCGTTTTCGTCCGCTCAGGATGACGATACGCAAGGGCGGAAGGGCTCTCATCTGGGAGATACGTTGCGTGTTTTGGAACTATCGGTGTTATATACGATACGAGTAGGCCCTTGGAGACGGAAGTCCCGCAGAGGGACTTCCGAGTTTGGCCTAATCCAAAGAGGCGCCTAGCCTGCCCATTAAGGCGCCTTCCTGTGAGGCCAAACGGCCCGCGCCAAAGGTGCAGGATGGATCCACGAGGCGGTGTGAAAGACTATGTGAGACTATCCGTCTTCCACCTGTCATCCCGACCGAAGTGGAGGGATCTTTTTTGCAGACCGGTAAATCGTGAGCGAGGGAAAGGCGAAAAAGGAAGCACCAAGGTGTCGTTTGAGTGAGGGCGTATGTATGCATATGGCGGCAGTGCAATAAAGATCCCTCGGCTTCGCTCGGGATGACGGTACTTGGGGAGCGGATAGGTTCACAAGGGTGGTGTGCCGCCTTTTTAGAAGATGGTATTCTCGTATCGCAGCCTTCCCCTCTAGGTGAAGGTGCCCCGAAGGGGCGGATAGGGTGACTATGGCATGAAAGACAGCTGGGATAAAGTTTCCCGGTCACTTTGTTAAGGATATGCCTTTATCCGAAGCATTCGGTGCGCAGCAGATGCTGTTTCCCTTGTGCGTGATTGATATCACCGCCAAGGTTGCAGAGGATGTGCATTACGCCGTAAGGGTGGAGGACATCAAGGCTTATGAAGCGGAATACGGACCGATTCTCGACGGCGCCTTTGTGGCATTGCGTACCGACTGGTATAAAAATTGGCCGGATATGGATAAGCTGAGCGGTATTGCTGACGACGGCAGCGAAAACTTCCCCGGCTGGTCCTTGCCGGCGCTGCAATATATTTATGAAGAGCGCAACGCTGCAGCCAATGGTCACGAAACACTGGATACCGATGCTTCGGCAGAGGCTGCCAAGGCAGGAGATTTGGCGTGCGAGCGCTATGTGCTGGGCAAGGGTAAGCTGCAGATTGAAGTGCTGCAGAACCTGGACCGTGTTGCACCTGCGGGAGCATTGCTTGTTGCTGCCTGGCCGCGTATTGAAGGAGCGACCGGCTTGCCGGCACGTGTGCTGGCTATTACACCGAAAAAATAAGAAATTTGCATGTTTTAAGCTGACAGATTAAGAAAGAAGCGTACATATGGAGTGTGAGTATGTACGCCTTTTTATTGGCGTGAAAAGTAATGAAGCAAGCAGGAGAAATTACCGATTACAGGAGAAAAAATAGATAGAAGTGTGTGCAAAAGCTGAGTTTGCTTTTACGTTAAGCTTGTAAAATTTTAATCACAATAAATTGTCTTAATTTGTATTATAAGGTGAAAAGGGTAAGGGTTTAAAATAAATCGGACAAAAACCAAAAAAATGAATTTAAACTCTCAGGTTAAAGACCTCTGTGTATACATAAAATTTTCGGTACCCCATGGCCTTGCATTATTGATAATTAAAAATGAAAATGGTAAAATATCTTTAAAAGGACGTCGAAATCGGTAGCCTTGACCGGTTTGGCGAATTATTTTATTAAAATTTAAGAGAGAGGGGTTCATCATGAAAAAGATGTTGGCAAAAGCTGTTGCACTCAGCTTAGTATTGGGTGGCGTTGGTTTTATTGCAAATGATGCACAAGCTGCAGAGATCAGCGATGGCGTTAAAGTATTCTCTGGCGTAAACGTGCTTAATGGTTATGAGGTAAAAACTGAAACAGAATTGGAGAAAGATACTGCTTTAGCTAATCAAAAAGATTTGGTTGCAGTAAATAAGGGTGTTGAAACCAATAAAGCAAACATCGTTGCTAACAAAAAAGCAATTGATAACGAAGTAAAAGCTCGTCAAGACGCAATTACGCAAGAAAGAAATGCACGTACAGTTGCTGAATTAAACTTGGGTGAACAGATTACTCAAGAGAAAAATGCACGCGTAGAAGCTGACAACAAACTTGGCGAAGATATCAAAGCAAATAAAGAAGCAATTGGTAACGAAGTAAAAGCTCGTAAATATGACAGCTTAATCTTAGATGATAAGATTACTCAAGAGAAAAATGCACGCGTAGAAGCTGACAACAAACTTGGCGAAGATATCAAAGCAAATAAAGAAGCAATTGGTAACGAAGTAAAAGCTCGTAAATATGACAGCTTAATCTTAGATGATAAGATTACTCAAGAGAAAAATGCACGCATTGATGCTGATAAAGCAGAAGCAGTAGCTCGTGAAGATGCTGACAACAAGCTGAACGCTAAAATCGACAGCAACGCTGCAAAAGTTCAAGAGCAACTGGACGCTCAAGACGGCAAAAACAAAGCACAAGATGCTTCCATCAAAGCAAACGGCCAGGCTATCGCTGCTAACAAAGACGCAATCAAAGCTAACGCTGATGCAATCAAAGCAAACAAAGCAGAAGCAGATGAGCAACATAAATATCTGAACAGCCGTATCGAAAACAATACCGCTAACATCGATAAAAACAAAGTTGCTATCGAAAACGAAGTAAAAGATCGCAAAGATGCAGACAAGAAACTGCAGGCTAACATCGATGCAGAAGCAACAGCACGCAAAGACGCAGACACGAAGCTGCAGACTAACATCGATGCAGAAGCAACAGCACGCAAAGATGCAGACACGAAGCTGCAGACTAACATCGATGTAGAAGCAACAGCACGCAAAGACGCAGACACGAAGCTGCAGACTAACATCGATGCAGAAGCAACAGCACGCAAAGACGCAGACACGAAGCTGCAGACTAACATCGATGCAGAAGCAACAGCACGCAAAGACGCAGACACGAAGCTGCAGACTAACATCGATGCAGAAGCAACAGCACGCAAAGATGCAGACACGAAGCTGCAGACTAACATCGATGTAGAAGCAACAGCACGCAAAGACGCAGACACGAAGCTGCAGACTAACATCGATGCAGAAGCAACAGCACGCAAAGATGCAGACACGAAGCTGCAGGCCAACATCGAAAAAGAAACCGCAGATCGCATTGCAGGCGATAATGTGCTGAACAGCCGCATCAATCAGGTGGAATCCGATGCGAATAAGGGCATCGCCAAGGCATCCGCTCTGGCTGCACTTCACCCACTGGACTATGTTCCGGACAATAAATTCGACATTGCTGCCGCAGGTGGTTTTTATAAAGGCGAGAATGCATTTGCTCTGGGTGCATTCTACCGTCCGAACAGAAATGTCATGCTGAGCATGGGAACGACCTTGACCAGCGGTGATAATGCTTACAATGTCGGTGTGACCTTCAAAATCGGTAAATCCGGTAAGCACACGGAAACTGGTCTTACCACGGCTGACCTGTACGCAATGATCGGTGCTATGCAGGACAAGATGGATCAGCAGCAGAAGAAAATTGAAGAACTGGAAGCAAAACAGGCTAAGTAATCATTTCCCTGAAGGCTTCGAAGAGGCTCAGATAAAGTCTGGGCCTTTTCGTGTACATAGGGAGGCTATCCGAGATAAGACTCTTCTCTATTTATTCCAATAGCACCCATCTAGTTGTTTTTGAAGACCTGCTATGGCAAGCAAAAACACCAGTCTTTATGGCTGGTGTTTTTTGCTTGCTGGTATGTCATCCGCATCGGGGGCGCTGCCGTTTTATGGGAGGGTAGGTCATTTGCTCTGTAGCCACCAGTTACCAGTTTGTGTTACGGGAGAGTGGTCTTTCCTGCAAGGCACGCAGGCTTATCAGCTGTCAATCACGCACAAAAGCGCGCCCTGTGCTTGGGAAGGCGATATGAGAAAATGCTCCTTACCCATTCCTTTTTATTCCGCTGTGTGAGCCAACCTCCGCCCCTTCGGGGCACCTCCTTCCATAGGAAGGAGGGAGAGCCATGTCCCTGCATAGCTTTCCCATACTGTCATTTCGAGCGCAAGCGAGAAATCTTTTTCGTTTGCGGTCAATAAGAAACGGGAGGGCATCGGAAAACGGGAAACACGGTACTCCATACGCTACTTCCTGCGCTCCGGGATCACGGCGTTTCATTTGGGCATTGAAAATCCCCTAAAGCAGTTTGATTATTTACGTTGTCTGCTTTAGGGGGGGATCATATCAGTGTGAGGGCGCGCTTTTTGTGAGTGATTATTTTCCTGTATTGCTGTCTGCACTCCCCGTCGATGTGCCGAAGGAGGAGTAGGTGACGCCATTAAAGGTGCAGGTGACTTCGCCTTTACTTCCTACGGTATAAGCACCGGCACCCGTGGGCGGTTCGGGGACTTTTTTCAGATAGCCGTTATCGCCTGCTAGAGTGGAGAGGTCGGCGGGGTAGGTGCCGCCTTTCTTGACGTGGTAGACTTCCATGGCGGTGCCGATGGTGGAAAGATCAGACTGGATCTTGGCGACCTTCGCTTCGTCGGTCATGCCGACGAGGTTCGGAATGGCGACGGCGGCGAGGATGCCGATGATCGCGACGACTATGATGAGCTCCAGGAGCATGAAGCCTTTTCTTTTCTTGAGCGTTCTCTTTTCTTTTTCCATGGGACCTCCTTGTTGTGAAGTGACGGGGGAATCGTTTCATTCATTATGCGCTTTCCGCTTTTAATTTACCAATATGAAATGCGAATGTTTACTCGGGGTATCGGTGAGCAAATTAGATGAGAGGGGCTTTTTCCGGAAACACTCCTCCGTGAAGATCAGCACCTCTTCTTGGCGAGTCGTCATCGCTCACTGGCCGCCGATCCCCTTGCATTTTTCAGAGCACAATGCTAGAATAAGCCGGAACGAAGATCCTGAAAAAGTCAATAGAAAAAATGACGCATAAAAACTTTTATATGGTGTATGATAATTTCTATAAAAGAAAATAAACGATATGCATTATAGAAGAAATCTTTATGCGGGTTTTCGCGGGAAATGTTGCGAATATTGACTTCGTATGATATAATTTTTATTCGCAACGGTTCTTTTAATAGAGTGTATATAATAGGTGATGTAATGCTTCCGGAGGCAGGCAGGGACTCGATGATTGGTTCGATTTCCTGCTTCTTTTTTCCGGAAGGAAGAAAGCCATGTTGTTTTTATGAAAGGGTGAGGCAAGGAATGCCGAACAGCAAGATGTTCAGACCTGTCGTGGTGGGGAAGAAGAAGAGATACACCTATGCCAGATCGCAGGAAGTACTGAAGATGCCCCATTTGCTCGATCTGCAGACGAAGTCGTATGAATGGTTCTGCAAGGAAGGGCTGAAGGATGTTTTCGCAGATATTTCTCCTATCGAGGACAGCGCTAAGAAATGGGCGCTGCACTTTGGCGATTTCTATTTCGGCAAGGGCAAGTACAATATCGAACAGTGCAAGGCGAAGGATGTGAACTACTCCGCTCCGCTGTACGTGAAGACGCGTCTGGAAAACAAGGAAACCGGCGAGCTGAAAGAGCACGATCTGTTCATGGGGGATTTCCCGGTCATGACGGACACGGGCACATTCATCATCAATGGTGCCGAGCGTGTCATCGTATCCCAGCTGGTTCGTTCTCCTGGCGTATACTACAAGCGCGAAAGAGATGCTTTTGACAAGGAGATTTATACCGCGCAGCTGATCCCGAATCGCGGCGCGTGGATCGAGCTGGAATCGGATCCGGCCGGCTCCGTCTCCGTCCGTATCGACCGCAACCGTAAGATGCCGGTCACTGTCCTCATCCGTGCGCTGGGCTACTCTTCCAATGAAGAGATCCTGGAGCTTTTCGATCATGATATCCATATCGAAAAGACGCTGGAAAAAGACAGCACCACGGACAAAAAGGCCGCTCTGATCGAGATCTATCATAAGCTCCGCCCGGGTGAACCGGCTACCGAAGATAGTGGTACGACGCTGCTCCATAATTTCTTCTTTGATCCGCGCCGTTATGATCTCGCGAAGGTCGGCCGTTACAAACTGAATAAGAAGCTGGCTTGGAAGAACCGTCTCCTCGGTCACAAGACCGAAGGTCCGATCGTCAATATGGAAACGGGTGAAGTGGTCATCGAAGGCAACAGCACCATCGATGAAGAAGCGATCGCAAGGATCGAAGAAAGCGGTGTATTCTCTTCCTATGATCAGGTCGAAGTCATGACACAGAAGGATGATGGCACCCCGGTCAAGGTGATCTGCTCTTCCGGCAACCGCGAAGACAATTACCGCACACTGGAGATCTGCGATATCATCGCCTGCATTGACTATCTCCTGAACATGATGCAGGGCTATGGCAAGAGTGATGACATCGACCATCTGGGCAACCGTCGTGTCCGCTGCGTCGGTGAGCTCCTGCAGAACCAGTTCCGTATCGGTCTCACCCGTATGGAAAGGGTGGTTCGCGAGAGAATGACCACCCAGGACCAGGATAAGATGAGCGTACAGGCGCTCGTCAATATCCGCCCAGTCGTAGCTGCTATCAAGGAATTCTTCGGAAGCTCCCAGCTGTCTCAGTTCATGGACCAGACGAACCCGCTGGCAGAACTCACGCATAAGCGTCGTCTTTCCGCTCTGGGACCTGGCGGTCTTTCCCGTGAACGTGCAGGCTTCGAAGTCCGCGACGTACATTACTCCCACTATGGACGTATGTGCCCGGTAGAAACCCCTGAAGGTCCGAACATCGGCTTGATCTCCTCTCTGTCCAACTACGGCGTCATCAACAAGTACGGTCTCATCGAGACACCGTACCGTCTGATCGATGAAAAGACCCACACTGTCACTGACAAGTGCGAATATGTCACCGCTGATATCGAAGAAGATAAGATCATCGCACAGGCGAGCGAACCGCTCGATGCAGAAGGTCATTTTGTTCATAAGAATGTAGCGAGCCGCCGCGGCCCGGACGTACTCGAAGCGGAACCAGAAGAAGTCGTGCTGATGGACGTATCTCCAAAGCAGGTCGTCTCCATCGGTACCTCCCTCATTCCATTCCTCGAACACGATGATACGAACCGAGCTCTGATGGGTGCGAACATGCAGCGTCAGGCTGTACCGCTCCTGCGTCCGGAAGCACCGCTCGTTGGCACCGGCATGGAATGGGTCGCTGGTCAGGACTCCGGTGTCTGCATCCTCGCTAAGCGTGCCGGCACTGTCGAAAGAGTCACGGGCCGCCAGATCATCGTCCGCGCTGACAATGGCGAGCTTGACACCTACGACATCATCAAATTCATGCGTTCCAACCAGTCCACCTGCATCAACCAGCACCCGATCGTATCCAAGGGCGACCGCGTAGAAGCGGGAGACACGCTGGCAGACGGCATGGCAACCGATGGCGGCGAGCTGGCTCTCGGCCACAATGTACTCGTAGCTTTCGTATCCTGGGAAGGGTACAACCACGAAGACGCCGTTCTGATCTCCGAACGTCTCTGCAAGGATGACCTGTACACCTCCATCCATATCGAAGAATATGAATGCGATGCCCGCGACACGAAGCTGGGCGAGGAAGAGATTACCCGTCAGCTGTCCTCTGTTTCTGAAGATGCTGTGAAATACCTCGACGAAAACGGCATCATCATGGTCGGCGCTGACGTCCGCCCAGGCGATATCCTGGTCGGCAAGGTCACCCCGAAGGGCGAGACGGAGCTGACGCCGGAAGAGCGCCTGCTGCGTGCGATCTTCGGCGATAAAGAAAGAGAAGTCCGTGATACCTCCCTGCGTGTGCCGCACGGCGAATTCGGCAAGGTCGTCGATGTTAAGGTCTTCACCCGCGAAAACGGTGATGAGCTGGCACCGGGCGTGAACAAGCTCGTCCGTGTCTACATCGCGCAGAAACGTAAGATCCGTGAAGGCGATAAGATGGCAGGCCGTCACGGCAACAAGTGCGTATGCTCCCGCATCATGCCTGTCGAAGATATGCCGTTCACCCCGGATGGCCGTCCGGTCGATCTGGTACTGAACCCACTGGGCGTACCGTCCCGAATGAACATCGGTCAGATCCTGGAGATCCATCTTTCCTGGGCCTGCCACATGCTCGGCGAAGAGATCCATGCGGCGATGGCTGCCGGTGTCGGCTCTCCGAAGTACGAAGAAATGAAGCAGCGCCTCATCGACTGCGGCTATGATTTCGAAAAATACGGTATGCCTGAACCGACCGAGTCCGGTATCCATATCGCGACCCCGGTCTTCGACGGCTGCCGAGATGAAGATCTCGCAGCGACCCTGAAGGCAGCAGGTCTTCCGGCCGGTGCGAAGACGGACCTCTATGATGGCCGTACCGGTGAAAAACTGGATAATCAGGTCACGATCGGCTGGAAATACATGTTAAAGCTCCATCATCTCGTCGATGATAAGATCCATGCCCGCTCCACCGGCCCATACTCCCTCGTTACCCAGCAGCCACTGGGCGGCAAGGCACAGTTCGGCGGCCAGCGTTTCGGCGAAATGGAAGTCTGGGCTCTGGAAGCCTACGGCGCGGCTTACACGCTGCAGGAAATCCTGACTGTGAAGTCCGATGATGTCATCGGCCGTGTCAAAGCCTATGAAAAGATCGTCAAGGGCGAAAACATCCCGAGTCCGGGCGTACCGGAATCCTTCAAGGTCCTCATGAAGGAACTCCAGTCCATCGGTCTCGACGTCCGTATTCTGAATGAAAATGGCGACGAAGTCGTCTTGAAAGAGCTCGATGAAAGCGATCTGGAACAGGGCTACGGCGGCGGTCAGCCATGGCATAAGGATGAGCTGAAAGAAGCCATGGAAGGTGATGATGCCGTTTCCGATTCCAGAAACGACATGGAAAGCCACATGAATGGCGCTGTCGAAAACGCCGGCGATGATGTCGCATCCTTCAATGATACACTCGAAGCAGAAGCCAATGCACAGGCTCCCGTAGAAGCCGGCTTTGGTGAAACTGATCTTGATACAGAACTTGGCTTTACGAATGACAGCCAGGATGACTGATTCCGGAAAGGAGCGCTAATCAATTGTTAGATGTAAATGAATTTGATTCCATGAAGATCGGTATCGCTTCTCCGGAAAAGATCCTTGAATGGTCTCACGGGGAAGTGACGAAGCCGGAAACCATCAATTACAGAACCCTGAAGGCAGAAACCGACGGTCTCTTCTGTGAAAAGATTTTCGGACCGACCAAAGACTGGGAATGCAAATGCGGCAAGTACAAAAAGATGCGTTACAGAGGCACCATCTGCGATAAGTGCGGTGTCGAAGTCACCTCTTCCAAAGTCCGCCGTGAACGCATGGGCCATATTTCTCTGGCCTGCCCGGTTTCCCATATCTGGTACTTCAAGGGTACGCCGTCCCGTATCGGCCTCATCCTTGAAATCTCTCCTCGCCAGCTCGAAAGAGTCCTGTACTTTGCAGCTTATATCGTCCTCGATCCGGGCGATACGAACCTGTCCAAGTGTCAGGTCCTGAATGAACAGGAATATCAGGATGCCGTAGCTACCTATGGCAAGAAAGCATTCAAAGCCCAGATGGGCGCAGAAGCCATCCAGTACCTGCTGAAAGAGCTCGATCTGCCAAAGCTGGAAAAAGCACTGCAGAAAGAGATCGAAGAAGGCAGCGGCCAGCGCAAGGTCAGATGCATCCGTCGCCTCGAAGAAGTCGAAGCCTTCCTGCACTCCGGCAACAAGCCGGAATGGATGATCCTCTCTGTCCTGCCGGTCATTCCCCCGGATCTGCGTCCGATGGTCCAGCTCGATGGCGGCCGTTTCGCTACCTCCGACCTGAATGACCTTTATCGCCGCGTCATCAATAGAAACAACCGTCTGAAGAGACTTCTGGAACTCGGTGCTCCGGAGATCATCATCAGAAACGAAAAACGTATGCTTCAGGAAGCTGTCGATGCCCTGATCGATAACGGCCGTCGCGGACGCGCCGTCTCCGGCCCGGGTAACCGTCCGCTGAAATCCCTCTCCGACATGCTGAAGGGCAAGCAGGGCCGTTTCCGTCAGAACCTCCTCGGCAAACGTGTCGACTACTCTGGCCGTTCCGTTATCGTCGTCGGTCCGGAACTCAAAATGTACCAGTGCGGCCTGCCGAAGGAAATGGCGATCGAACTCTTCAAACCGTTCATCATGCATGAACTCATCAAGAGAGGTGTCGCAAGCAACCTCAAGGCAGCACGCAAGAAGGTCGATAAGCTCGCTCCGGAAGTCTGGGAAGTCCTTGGCGATGTCATCAAAGAACACCCGGTCCTCCTGAACCGCGCACCGACACTGCACAGACTCGGTATCCAGGCTTTCGAACCGATCCTTTGGGAAGGCCGCGCGATCAAGCTGCATCCGCTCGTATGCCCAGGCTACAACGCCGACTTCGACGGCGACCAGATGGCCTGCCATCTGCCGCTGTCCGTCGAAGCGCAGGCTGAAGCACGCACCCTGATGCTCTCCATCAATAACATCCTGTCCACAAAGGACGGCAAGCCAGTCGCTATTCCTTCGCAGGATATGATCCTCGGCTCTTACTACCTCACCATCGTACAGACTGCCAACGATACGAAGGTCGATTTCACCGACGAAGAAAAGAAAGCAAATCCGAAGGCGAAATTCGATGTCATGAAGCAGTGGAAGAAAGCCGAAGATGAGATGGATACCTCCGAGCTTCGCGCTTACACCGGCTATGACGAAGTTATGCTGGCGTACAACCTGCATCAGATCAAGATCCATGATTTCATCAAGGTCTTCATCCCGAAGGAAGATCGTCCGGATGGATTCAATGAATCTGATGATGATCTTGTCATCACCACCCCGGGCCGCCTGATCTTCAACTATGCGATCCCGAGAGAACTGCGTTTCTTCTATAAGCGTCATGAAAAGCGCCTCGATGAAAACGGCAATACCTATACCGTCGAAAATAATGGCCTCGGCGTCACCATCGGAAAGAAGCAGATGGGCAAGCTCGTCAATGACTGCTTCAAAAAACTCGGATTCAAGGCGACCGGCGACCTGCTCGACTCCGTGAAAGCCCTCGGCTTCCACTACGCTTTGATCTCTGGTATTTCCATCGGCATTTACGATGTCGCTGTACCACCGGAAAAGGATAAGATCCTGGAAGACGGCGATGAAAAAGTCGAACAGATCAAACGCTTCTTCCGCCGCGGACTCATGACCGATGACGAAAGATACAGAAGAGTCGTCGAAGTATGGAGCAAGAAGACCGATGAAGTCGGTGCTGCGATGAAGAGCTCCATGGTGAAGTTCAACCCGCTGACCATGATGGCCCAGTCCGGCGCCCGTGGTAACGATAACCAGATCCGTCAGCTGGCCGGCATGCGCGGCCTCATCGCCGATACCTCCGGTAAGACGGTCGAACTCCCTGTAAAGGCAAACTTCCGTGAAGGTCTGACCGTCCTCGATTACTTTACCTCTTCCCACGGCGCTCGTAAGGGTCTTGCCGATACCGCACTCCGTACCGCAGACTCCGGTTACCTTACCCGTCGTCTGGTCGACGTTTCCCAGGACGTCATCGTACGCGAAGAAGACTGCGACGTACAGGTCCTGAATTTCGACAGAGAACAGAGCCTCATCGCCTCTCAGCCGGAAGTCAAGAAGACCATCATGGGTCTCAAGCAGACACTCCTCGGCGCAGTTCTGGATGAAGATGTCCTCGACCGCAGAAATGGAGATATCCTCCTCGTCAAGGGCAAGACACTCGATGCGGACGATGTGACCCTGCTGAACCGTCACCTCATAGAACATATTTCCGTCATCATCCCGACTGCTGACGGCATCGAAGCCGCAGAGCCGAAGACCTTTGACCTCGGCACACAGGATGCTGTCGCTGAATACAACCGCGCTATGCGCCATCATCTGACTGTCCACTTCGCAGGCAAGAAACTCGAAGAAGATGCCTATGACCGCCAAGGCAATGTCCTCTTCCCGGCAGGCACCGTCATCGACAGCGATGTCGCAGAGAAGATCCTTGTTTCCGATATCCCGGTGCTCAAAGTCCGCATGGATGAAGCGGAAGGCGTCGAAGTCTCCCTCATCGAAGAAAAAGGCCAGCCGATCGAGTCTCTGGCTGACCGTATCGCAGGCCGCTGCCCGCTGGAAGATGTCGTGAACCCGACTACCGGTGAAGTCATCGCGAAGAAGAATGAAGAAATTTCCGATGCCCAGGCAGAAGAAATCCAGAAATACTACGACAAGCTGAAGGTTCGTTCCATCCTCACCTGCCATTCCGCTCACGGCGTCTGCGCGAAGTGCTATGGCAGAAATCTGGCAACTGGCCGTCACGTAGAAATCGGCGAAGCAGTCGGCATCATCGCGGCACAGTCCATCGGCGAACCGGGTACCCAGCTGACCATGCGTACCTTCCATACCGGCGGCGTTGCTTCTGCAGAAGATATCACACAGGGTCTTCCACGAGTCGAAGAATTGTTCGAAGCCCGTAAGCCAAAGGGCAATGCGATCATTTCCCGTATCGACGGCACGGTTTCCATCACCAGTGCAGAGGATAACCCGAATGTCAAGATCATTACCATCACCAGCAATGATCCGGAAATCGCCCCGGAAAGCGAAAAGATCCCGGTAGCGAAGAAGATCTCCGTCACAAACGGCGAATTCATCAAAGCCGGCACCCGCCTCTTTGAAGGTAACGTCAACCCGCACGATATCCTTGATGTCCTCGGCGTACAGGCGACCCAGAACTATATCGTCAAGGAAGTCCAGAAGGTTTACCGCAGCCAGGGCGTAGAAATCAACGATAAGCACATCGAGATCATCGTTCATCAGATGCTGCGTAAGATCAAGATCACCGAACCGGGCGGCTCCGGCTGGCTCCCGGGCGAGACTGTCGATATCGTCGCATTCCGTGCGATGAACCAGCGTCTTGACGACGAAGGCAAAGAAAGAGCCGTCGGCGAAAACCTGCTCCTCGGTACCACCAAGGCAGCTCTTGCGACCGACTCCTTCCTCTCTGCCGCTTCCTTCCAGGAAACCACCCGTGTCCTCACTGAAGCAGCGATCAAAGGCAAGGAAGATCCGCTCCTCGGCCTCAAGGAAAATGTCATCATCGGCAAACTTATTCCGGCTGGTACAGGCATGTCCCGTTACCGCAAGCTGAATGTCATCCATAAGGGTGAATCCTTCGAAACCGGATCCGATGCGGAATAATTGATGCATCAGGTATAGCCAAAGCAGTCCTCACATCATGAGGACTGCTTTTTGCATGGAGGGTATTCTGCACGATCCGGCGTATTTAATGGGCAGCAGCTACTTGCTGCAGGTCACCGTGCTTTCCTCTTGCGAATTTCTTCGAGATTCTCTACAATAGAATAAATATGATAGTGACTGGCGACTAGGAGACGTCAGACTCTTATCGTCATTTTTAGAGCAGCTAGGAATCTTTGTCATTCGTGGTCAGGCGATCGTTGTTTGGAACTACCAAACGGAAAACCTGCTACCCGCTTACCTTCGAGCAGAGCTTTCAATCGTAGTCAAGGGGCGGCATGCCTCCCGGGGCTCACCCTGTACTTTTTTCAAGGAGACGCCATGATAAAAAAACTGTTTCCACTCGCGCTTTCCGCGGCGCTTGTCTTTGGCGGCTTCCTGCTGTCTTCCGCGGAGGATCTTGTGATCGATGGGCTCGGCCGCCTGCCATTTCCCAAGAACGTGACGGTCACGGATGGCGGCGGGTCAGAGCTCTCGCGGTTCATGATCGAAGGGACACACCGGAAAAATTATGGGAGATCGGCGCGTGCTGCGATGTGGTCGATCCTGACGGTACCGCCAGGTATGCAGCTGTATCCGGAGAAAGCACCGTATCCCTACGACTCGATGCACATGTACCAGATACGCAAGACGGATGTGCGCGGGACATACAGCGCTGGCATCTATGTCATCTCGGGGACGGAGAAGGATTTCTTCCATGAGGGGCATCCGAAGGCAGCCCGCTTCTGGTCTACGGCTTTCCTTGAGGATGCCAAGCGTCCGACCTCGCTCTTTGGAATGCCGAAGATCCGGACATCGGAGTTCCAGGCATTGGTGGATCAGGTGCTCGCTGAGAAAAAAGGTCCATCTATACAGGTGAAGATCTTGAGATTCGTCCCCTGGCGTGCTTTCAAAAATGAAGACGGTACCTACCGCTGGGGACAGGAGGCGAAGGTCATCCTGACGAATGAAAAGGGCTTGTCGTTTCCCCTCTGGATCTCTGCCAATCTTTTGAAAGCGGGGGATAAGTACTATCTGATCGAGGTGAATGGCAGCCATGCGGCGGCCGAACAGCTGTCGGATCTCCTGCTGTATGGATTCTATCGAATGAAGAGATGAGATAGCAGCGAAGGGGTGCGATGATTTCAAAATGCGCGGTGCTTCCGCTTTATGATGTGCGCTCCATCTAGGCAGCACATCGTAAGCCTTTTTCACTGCTGCATTTACTTTTGAAAGGGGATCTTCCATGAAATGGAAATGTTTGCTTCTCACGCTCGCGCTGGCCTGCGGGATCTCTGCGGGCGGAGAAGCGTATGATATGAATGCCGTCGCAGCTGCTTCGCTTCCCAAAGGCTTCACCTACCGGGAGGCAGCGGGGACGGAGACACTCCATTTTATGGAGAAAGACATTCCTTATCAGATGGGACAGCTGCAGTATACATTGGAAAAACAGCAGAGCTTCTCATCCGGCTATATCATTCGCGCGCTGCTCCCTGTAGAGATGGCGGAAGCGCTGAAGCCGTATTTCAAGATGAATCGTGATGAACATGTCTGGCGCCGGCTGACGCAGATGAACCGCGCGCTCTTAAATCCTGCATCCCCTCTTCGGAAGGGGATCGAAGAGACGGTACTGAGTCTGGCTCGCAATGCCATCGGCCCCGCTGCGGATTCTTCGATCAAGGTAGAGCTTTCTCGGCTGGAGCCTTTCCGCCGCCTGGATGTCGATGAGGCCTATGTCTATACCGCAGGCGGTCTGATCACCTACAATGCGGAGGGGATGAAGCTCCCCATGTACTGCCGCTCCTATTTCTTCCCCGGAAGTGAAGGACTCGATGTCCTGATGCTTTTCACCCCCGACGAAGGCAAAGCGCCGCTCCTATATGCCATCGATGATCTGGTGAATGCGGTTGCGAAGGAAGAGCTCAATGGGGCAGCAGGATATAAAGACCTTGGCGTGGTGCTGGGGAAGAATCAATAAGAAAAGGGGCTGCCAGTGACTGGTGACTAGGAATTAACAGCTAGGAATTAGGAAGCTCGAGGGGCTAGTGACTTGAATACTACTTTCGGGCATCGCCTCATACATCATTGCGGCGAAGCCGCCACCTGAACCTTGAACCATAAACCTTAAATTACGTATTTCCATACAACCAACCCAATTACAGGAGGACCTATGAACGTATTTGCTGCGCTTGGCGTGAATGAGACGCTGACGAAACTTTTGAAAACACAGGGGATCAAGACCCCGACGCCCATCCAGATGTCCGCGATCCCAAACGCTTTCAAGGGACGTGATCTGATCGGCCGTTCGCAGACCGGGACAGGGAAGACGCTGGCCTATCTGCTGCCGGTCATTCAGCGCGTAGAAACAGACAAAGCCATGACGCAGGTGCTAATCATGACACCGACCCGCGAGCTTGCCAAGCAGGTCTTTGACGTGATGCGTCCCTTTGCCATCGAGTGCGGTGTGGATGGGGCAGATATCATCGGCGGACGCACGATCGAGAACCAGCTGCAGAAGCTGAAGCGTGATCCGCATGTCATCATCGGGACACCCGGGCGCCTTCTGGATCATATCCGCAGAAAGAGCCTCGACCTTTCGAATGTGAAGACGGTCATCCTGGATGAAGCCGACCAGATGCTGGCGAATGGGTTCCGCGAAGATATCGAAGCCCTGATCGATGAGACGCCGAAGAAGCGCCAGCTCCTGCTCTTCTCTGCGACGATGCCTGACGATGCGAAGCGCCTCGCCAGAAAGTATATGCACCACCCGGCCTTCCTTGATGTCGCAGAAAAAGCGACTGCATCGACGGTCGAGCAGCGCATCTATGAGACGACTCTCCCGCGCAAGTTCAAGCTCCTCGTCCGTCATCTGACGGAGATGAATCCGTACATGGCCGTCGTTTTCACGAATACCCGTGAGGAAGCGCATGAGCTCGCCGGCAAGCTGCAGGAGGAGACGGACTTCATCGTGGATGAGATCCATGGGGATATGAGCCAGAGCCAGAGAAATCAGGTCATTCGCGAATTTGAGAAAGCACGCATTCAGGTGCTCGTTGCCTCCGATATCGCGGCACGCGGGCTTGACGTCGAAGGCATTACGCATGTCTTCAATTACGGGATCCCAAGAAATCTCGAATACTATATCCATCGCATCGGCCGCACCGGCCGCGCCGGTACGAAGGGGATCGCCATCACCTATGCGACGCCGGAGGATGGATTCCTTCTCCGGAAGCTGGAAAAATCCATTGAAGAGACCATCACCCGCTATGATGAGAAGGGAAATGTCCGCCGCGTGAAGGCAGGCAAACCGAAGAAGAAGGTCGTGACGCCCGGCATGTACAAGCCGACCAAGAAGAAAGAGCATAAAGCGCTCGGACATAAGGGCAGAAACATGAGACAGAAGCGCAAGAAGGAAGATGGAAAGAGGAAATAAAACAAGGCGATGTGAAATAACGATCATCTCATTTTCGCGTTCCATCTACGGCAGGAGACTTGCAGCTCTCATAGGAGTGACCGGGAAACCTTATCCCAGCTGTCTTTCATGCCATAGTCACCCTATCCGCCCCTTTCGGGCACCTTCCCCTAGAGGGGAAGGCTATTAAGTTAAGGAAATCGTTAGCTGCGTAACGTCTTGCTTCCCCCTTCGGGGGAAGTGCCGAAGGCAATAGGGGCATGCCAGCGGTATAGCGTGCTATGTT
>OCPX01001553.1_pt1 | contig 17133 bp, 21 predicted proteins | sample 1538771 | NCBI WGS metagenome assembly OCPX01 (sample SAMN04571725, study PRJEB22368) | human gut metagenome | biome: human gut; material: stool | host: Homo sapiens | place: Luxembourg | collected 2012-11-01 | reverse complement strand
GCGGTCCTCCCCATTGTCATGAATACAAGCTTTCGGCATTTTAATTTGTTTATTCAAACTCTATAATTGGTACTGTATTTAGTAACCTTGTCTTTCTTTTGGTACTATATCTTGTATAGGAATTCCAATTATTCCATGGATTATTTGGTTTTTTGAGAATTTTTGCAACCATGGTGCAACCAATTACATCTCTTTCCACCTCTCCAGAAAGCCCATTGTATTAATATCTTAAATATATCAGTTCCACTATCTCTCTTTCATTATTGTTACTTACTCATATGGAACAACTAAACTGTACCTATCCAAATGCCATGTTATCTAGGGCATTCCCATCTTTAAAATTCATCTTTACCCTATGCCGCCTTTTTGAATACCTTAAATACTTCTCAATTAAATCTTTATCTCTAATGTTTTCTGGACGTTTCATTTGTCTGGCGTATTCCCTTTGTGAATTTATATCTTTTTCAACCACATAATATTTTAAATAATCAGAACCCAAATCACTATTATTAAACTCAATTTCACTTATATTAGTAAATTGTATTATTTCTTCCTCACCATCCATACCTATCGCATTTACCAAGATAATATATCCCAAACTAGACCTTTCAACTTGATGGCTTTTATATTTCCATTCTTTTTCACCTGGGACATCCTCCGGATACAAACTTGTAACAAATGAGCTGCATCGCATTATATCGCCTAAAAAAAATACAAAATCCGAATAGCTATCAGTTATCTTTTCTATCCCAGGTAAATATCTACTTCTAATTTCAAATTCGTTTTCGACTATCCTATTTTTTGCAGCTTTCTTTCTTATTCTGAAATATATTTCATTACACGCATTTACAATAGTTTTTTCTTTTTCCGGATATTTTACAATAGCAAGCAATCTATTAACTATATCATCAAATTTATCAAAAGATTCTAATGCATTATCAAATTTCTTTTTATCCTTAGATAAGATATTCATTCTACTTTTTTGTTCAATAATTTTTTCATAATACACTCTTCTTTTTTCTATATCCTCTATCTCTAATTCATTCATATAAATTGGAAATATTTTTTTGTGTTTCAAAAAACATTTTATTACTTCATACATACAATATGCTGACTCGAAAAATGAATTATTTAAAATCATAATAACATACTTACATTCATTAATTCTATCCATAAAATGGATAAAGCTCTTTTTTTCATCTTTATCCATTATAACTTCAAAATCATTATTGTTAAAAAATTCTCTGACTACTTTTGCCTCCCCAATTTTATAAGAAGAATAGGATATAAATATCTTATTACCATACATACCATATTACCTCCATTCAACGATGAACAGTTACTTATTTTTTTCTAATTTCTTTATTTCAACTTACTAGCCCTCAAGTATGTTTCTCTATGTATACCTATATTTTTAACCATTGCATAATGTATTTCCACTTATAGCATAGGTACTAGCATTCCCTTCACACGGTATAAAGTTTCCAACACACTCGAAAATTCCTTTGGTTCTAATATCAAATAGCTCTAATAACTAATCCCAACCACGCATGTTCCCAGATAACACTTCATACTTCCTTATATATATCATATGCCTCTATATTATTTTGTCTTTCACACGCACTTTGTATGTATGCACTATAGTTTCTAACAAACTCATTCCACTTTACAGCTTTAATATAGCTATGTTCCCCATACCAAATAGTTGAATTTGTATCACACACATTTTTTTGTGCCTGTTTTAAATTAAATTTATTATTTCTAATTATGGCAAACAATCTATCCGTATGATGTGTTACACAACCATCTCCACAACAATTTTTGCTTTCTAAATAGTACGAGTAAGAACCATTTTCATCTGGTAAAACAACTGCAACCATAGCATTTGTTCTACTTGTAACGGCATCACCATTTTTGTTTTTTCTAGAAATCTCTTTTAACGAGTAGGAAACTTCCCAAGGTATCCACTGATTTCTCTCTGATTTCCATACATCTTTCATACCAGGCGAAATAACCGTCACCGAACTGTCATATATTCTATCCTTCAGCTTTTTCCAGATGGTTTCTTCTGATAGACTGCTTAAATCTTCCCCATCACTCTCTCCTTTATATATGTTATCCGAAGGATCTAATATTTCTTCAAATCTTGTTACATAGTCTCATACTGTAGAATTTCTATATAATGATAAGTTTTCCACTCGATCATCAGCAAACTTATACGAAACAAAAATCTTTTTCCCCATAGCTTGTCTCCTCTATAACCTTCAAATTTGTGTTATATAAATAATACCTGCACAGACCAATGCTAACGGAAGATAAAACCCCAATTCTGTTCCTGAAAAAAAGCAACTATAATAACAATTTCTATTACTATTAAATTCTTCCGTTGTTGCTTTCATCGAAAAATCTATATCATCCTCATCAATAGTTCTGACTTTATCATATAAGGAACGATACAACTTTTCTTGCAATAAATAATAAGTATCTAATCCCCAAAAAACAATTATTGGAATATATGCAACGAGAAAATATAACTTATCTGTTGCCTCCCCTGATAAAGCAAAAATTCCGGCCACTAATGTCACTGCCCAGCCTTTCAACATAAACGAATTATTTGCCATACGATTTATTACACCTTGTACCATTTCTAAATGCTTAAGCTTCTTTTCCATAATTCATACCTTTCTATAAATTATTTTTGCAACACCGGAAGATTGTATAACACATCTAACGGATGTACATCTTCATATCCTTCAACATAATAACCATTTTCACCATCTACTTTGTGCGTAAAAATTGCATATTTACTCTTCCACAATTTTAGTTCTGATGCAGTTACAGCAACCATATTCTCTAGATACTTATCAATGTCATATTCAATGTTAATGCTGTTTTTCTCACTAAATGACTTGTGAACAAGAACACCTTCCAATAACTGTATGGTTCTATTAGGAATTTTACTTCTTATCAATGAAGTCATCGCCAGTTCATGATATATCCACGGAGATAATGTTATCCTCTTTTTAGATGCTTTAATAATCCCCAAATCTTCCTCCAACGAAACCGAGTTAGGAGTGTTATAAAACATGATACACTCTGTATTATCTATCATTTCAGATAATGCAATTGACAGCATCATATGCACATGACTTGTCGAATAATTTCTAAGATTATAATTGTAAGTTTCTCCGTCTTTCTTTTTACAGTACTTATCATCTATTTCCCTCAACAAATCATCACAATATCCCCATGCACATGAATCAATGAACGTAGTTAGATTAAATTCATCGTACAACCAACCTGCAAAAGCTTTAACTTTAGTTATGTCTTGATGTGAATGTGATATAAATATATCAACATCTTCCATCTGAAACCAATTTTCTTTCATTGAACTTCCATCAACATGTCCATTCTCATACAAAAACTCTTTTAAGCTCTTTTTAGCAAGTGCGCCGTGGTGTTCATATATTTTTTTACCGCTTTCAAGATGTTTATTTATCTCGTTATTGTAAAAAAAATCACTAATTTCTAAGTTGAATCTTGAATACAAATTTCATCATCCCTCCAATTCATCGTTAATTTCATCAATCCATCCCGCATCACCACTTCCGAACAACTCCATAAACCTTCCAAAATTACTGCTTCCTACAACAGTATCCCTTGTTTCCAGACCACTCACTCGCTCACGCATATCGAAATAATTTTCTGCCGTAACATGCTCCATAACCGCCGCTATCTGGTCCGCTCTACCTTTATAATTTTTCACACCGGTAAATTCTTCTATTAACGGTGCATTTACCGGTTTTGCGGGTGATTTAATGAGTGTTTCTGTCCAATGCTTTGTTATAATCTGCATTGTACATGGATTACCAAACATAATCACGTCATCCGTAGCAGTCTCAATTCCATGAAACTCATTAATCTTGCGCTTTATATCCTCGTATTGCTCGTATGGTTTCTTCTCCGTGTCACAAAATACAAGTACTAATTCATAGGAACCATTCTGATAACTGTCCTGATATCTCGCCGGAATATTTCCATTTCCACCTGCATTATCGGGAATGATTTCATATTGCGCATCCCACACCTTTAATGCTTTTAACCGTTCAAGATATTCAAACTCTTCATTTCCTTCACAGATAACGCATATTTTATGCTTATCAAATAACTTAGGAAGCTTATTCTGCATCAGCCATCACTCCCTTCGCGTTACCTTTGATACTTAAGAGTGACTTTATCAATTCAGGATCTGGAAGCGCACCAAGTGCCCCCTTCCTATATTTTTCCATAACATCAGTAGTATCGCGTACTCCCTCTTGCGCTGTAAAATCTGCAAGAGAATACACATATACACCTTCCTCATCCTTATGCACAAACCAAATTTGCTCTTTTCTAAACATTCTCTTGCAATCCATCAGATTAATATCGTGAACCGTGAATATCATCTGCGCACTTGTATTAAGCTCATTGTTGAACAATGCAACAATAGCTCTTGTCAATTTAAAGTGAATACTGCTATCCAGCTCATCTACAACCAAGAATCTGCCTTCTTCTAATGCCTCAATCACATAGCTTGCAATAGCAGCTATCTTCTTGGTTCCGGTGGAGTCAAACAGCATACTAGGTACATGAACGCCCTTATATGTTGACACCAATCGAATTTGATCCATAATATTTTCAGGAATATCTAATGCTTTTTCTTCAGGTCTTTCTTCCTCATCACTTGCCTTTACCTGAATCTTGTCTACATCAACATACTTAAAATCATCCATGTATAAATCTGCATTTTTTATAAATTCAACAATCTTTTCCTGCAGATTATTTCTATTTTTCATTAGTTCGATAGTATGCTTCATTGGAATATTATTCATATTGATAATATCAATCTTTTCCGCAAAACCGACTAAAATATCTCTCATCTCTTTCAAGCATTCGAATTTACTAATGTCTACCAGATAGCAAAACAGATTATTTTTAGAAATAATTGCCATCATAGCCTGAACATCTTCGTCCGTGCAGTAATATACATCATTTATTGTATCTCGCTTTAACCAATTCACTTCTTTCTCGTTGCCATAGTGGTCTTTGAGCATTTCAGAAAAAGATTCATATACATACTCATTAGTCTTAGCATTATACCAAAAATCATATGAAAACTTTCTTCCATAGGCCAAAAATGTAACACCTAATTGGCACACTTCATTATCGGAAAAAATATTAGGAACCAGACCGCTCTTCTTATCTAATAAAACATGCTTAATTGCTCTAATACATTTCACAAGACATGTTTTTCCTACATTATTAGGTCCATAAACTCCAACCGTCTTAAGTACATTAAAATTATTTTCTCTATGAACATTGGATGCAAACTTCTTATTTCTCATATCTGCTTTCATGGAAAAACTAATTTCCTCTTCAAATACAAAACAATTTTTTGCTCTTATCTCTATAATCATTGCATCTACCTCCTGCCAATCTTACATATTAATATTATAGCACGAAATATTTTTTATGCAAGTTTTTTGCGCAAAAAATATTTCGTGGTTCTTATCCACATATTTTAGAGTAATAAACAAGCTCCCCTTAGTAAAATCACCAAAGAGAGTCCCCTACTTACCACATATACCATATCAAATCAAAATGAATCAAAATCGCAAACACTACCACTGCAAATAGTACACAGCCCAACGGAAATAGCACCTTTTCCACAAACCAATCGGCAAATCTCTTTTTTGCATAATAATTTCTATATCTCTTTTTAGGTACCCGCATGTGATGCTTTTCCCCAAACTTATCCCAAGCACTCTTCCCTCGCTCCCTATCGAGCTCTTCTTCTGTTTCTCTTAGCCTGCTGTTCAAGTATCGGTAACTGCTCCTCTCGCTTTCTATCTTCCGTTCCAGGCGTTCTTTTTGTTCTTCCTTTTGTTGCAAGAGCCTCGCGTATGCTGCGTCTTTCTCCCGGAGCGACTTCTCCAGCTGTGAAATCCTCGATTCCTTCTGCTCTATCACCTGTGCCTGTTCCTTCAAGAGCGTCTTGCACTTGCTGATAGTATCCTGCAAGCTCTGCATCTTCTGCTGCTCTTCGGATTCGCTCCTCTTCATCGACTCGCAGGACGCCGTTCCTACGTTCATTGTTTCTAATAAATTCATCTAACAATTCTCCCTTCGTTACATTGATATTAAAGGTTTTGAGGATATTTCTATCCCTGACCTTCTTGCCTTCCTCATTTACAAATGTGATATTTTTTCGTGTGGGCTTCCATATCACATGCCAGCCCTTTTGCTTCATATTCCGGATGAAATCATCCTGACTGCATGCATCTGCCTTCGCTTCCAATATTGCCAGTGCGCAAGCGGCAACATAGCTTTCCTTGACATTATGTAGTAGCATGTGGTACTTGTCCTTGCTCCAAGCACGAACATGTCCCATCTCCAAATCATTTCCGTGATAGTCCTTACCTTTCTCTGGGGTGCTCCAGCCTCTGCTCTCACACATCCGGTTGGTAAGCTGCTTCATCTCTTCCAGCTCGTTCTTGGTGGTATGAAGTTTGTGACCGTCAATATAGCTGACAGTGTTCGTAACCATATGCAGATGGATGTGGTTACGATCCACATGCACTGCCATTAGTGTCTGGAATTCTGCAAACCATTGCTCCACAAATTCCTTGCCAAACTCATACGCTTCCTCCGGTGTGATTTCCTCATCCTTATGCCACGAAATAATATTGTGGGCATACATTCTGCCGGAGTCTTTGTTCCAAAGTTTCTTCTCCTCCAAGAAGCTGCGGTACACCGTATCGTAAGTGATTTCCTCTGCATCAAAGGGGCTGCTTACATACACCAAAGAGGAATTGATTTTGCTCTCGCGCAAAACATATTCCATGCAGTTTCTCATGGCTCCGTGTGTCTTTGTCGACTTATTGACTGTCTTATTAATTGCCATATCGTAGCTGCCTCCCTTCGTAGTGCTTCTGTCTGTGTGCCATATTCCTTAAGCTGTCGCTCTGTGCGAATCTCTCCGTATGCATTTGCTTTATATGCCAGCTGATTAATATTTACCGCCATTCCTTTTACCTGCTCTAATAAATCCGCCAATTGCATACTGATATCCTTTAGTAACTTGCTATCCTTTGCTGTCAGAATAGCGGCTCCTTCAATTGCATTTAAGATAAAGGACTGCTGTGTTTGCTTGGTTGCTTGTATCTTTTTCTGTATTGATTCGTATTCCTGCTCCGATACTCGGATGGATATCGTTCTGTTTCTTTTACGCATAATTTTCTGCTCCTTTCGTAGATTGCGCTCGCGGTATTCCAAAAGGTGCGAAACCTTTTGGTGGGGTGCAGGGGCGATGCCCCTAACTGATAGGATGGATGGGATGGAAGAACTTCCGGTGGACGTTCTGTAATTCCAGCCGTACTATCTGTGTGCTCCAGTGTGCAGAGAGTGACACTCTTGCCGTAGGTTCAAAGGGAGTAGCACTCCCTTGCAAGTTTAGGAACAGCGTCACCGCTGGTCCGGTGCAAAAGTGGCTTGCCATTTTGCGAAACTTGCCTATCATCTGCCACAACCGTAAATACTTGACAGAAGTGCGATGATGAAAAGAAAATACCGGTCCGGGATTTTCTTTTCTATCTGAGCGCTCTGGAAAGTGGATTCCCCTGCATCAGATGATAGTGGTCTTGCGATGGGCCCACTACCAAGAAAAGGTATACCTTGGGTAATCCTACTTTCACATTTGCATGATGTGGGATTACCTGAGGTATACCTTAGTATTCATATCAAGCCCATCGCTCGTAGCATTTCATCAGAATCCGATGCAGAAATTGCCGGTGAATTTACCGGTTCTGCTTCGGGTTCTGTGTATGCTACGACAGGCAGGGAATTGTCAGCCACACTACAACTTTGTGATGCCGCAGGAGCGAGTCGCATCCTGCGGCATTAATACAATATCCAACTCATTTCAAGAACAATCGATTATAAATCGTATTCTCACTCGACACTTAACTCTCTCCATACAGACACAAGCCATTCCGTCATCTTTTTGTTGATTTCAAATATTTCTTGGTACTTTTCCTTCCCTTCAAACCAGGCAAGTGCAATCAACTGATTGGACAAAACCACATACGGCACTGCTTTTTTCTCTGCAACTGCAAGTTTTACTACATCATCATATCCGTAGATGATGTTTTTATATATCTGAATCCACTTCGCTAATTTGGATTCATTTCCAAACTCAAAACTTTCTGACAGAATAGCTGTTGCCGCATAGCAAGGGTCAAAAATTCTGATATTTCTTTCGCTCAATTCAAAGTCAATGAATCCCCATTTATCTTCAGCTACAATGATATTTCCGGGATTAGGGTCCCTGTGAATCACTTGTACAGGAAGATTCTCCAATATCTTTCCAAAGTTTTCTACATAATCCGCAAAAACCTCTTCCGATACATTAATCTTTCCTCTTAGTTGCGGAATCGCCCAGTTTTTGACACTCTCATAGATATTGGCATCTTTCACCAATACCTCCACATTTTCCAATGCTTTACTGAGCTGCCCTATCACTTCGCCTACGAAACGAGCATTCCCTACCAAATCATCTTCATACATGTTGTTAATCTTTATCTGCTGACCTTCCAAGCGTTTTGATAAGCAAAAATATAGCTCTCCATCTGCGATATATTCCTCTCCTTCCAAAGTTTTCACCAGTGTCGCTGCAAACAATCCCGCATTTTCCAATGCTTTCGAAATGGTAATGTGATTCTTAAGTTTACCCAAGTTTGCTGAAAATTTTAAAACATAGTCCTTGCCAATATAGAAAGCATTCTCATTCCTGTTACCGCTTCCTCCGTAGTAAATATCAGAAATGGTTTCATTCTCCAATCCCCACTTCTTTAAAATACTTGTCGCTTTTTTATGTGTAACCATTACATGTTCCTCCTTAACAATATTGATTCTATAAGGCTTTTTCACCCTATGCAGTTTCAAATACTGTGCAGGTGTACATCCAAATTCACGTGCAAATGCTTTGTAAAAACCGGCATGGGTTTCAAAACCATATAACAATGCCACATCAATCATTTTATTTCCACATTCTATGTCATAAATGGCATTCAGCAATCTGCGCCTTAATATATACTGCATTACAGGCATTCCAACTGCAGTCTGAAACAATCTATAATAGTGGAACAATGAAAATCCGGCTTTTTCGCTCAATTCCGCTGCCGAAATATCACATTTGATGTTTTCTTCAATATAGTCAATACTATCTTGTATTATTTCTCTGTACACGCTTACACTCCTTTCCGTTTTTTTGTAGCTACACTTATATAATAACGCGACTTTTCCGAAAAACCTTTCCGTTTTTGCTTTTTTACATCCTTCTAACTGCAAGAAATGCCGCAGATACACTCTGCGGCACTCACCCTATACCAATTTCCTCTAATACACACATAATACGACCGATACTATCTTCAATGCTTTTCGTACCATCTAATCTCATTTTCTTACAATGCAACCTATTGGCACTTTCTTCAACCCGTTCGTTGCTTCTATTACCAATAATTTCTCTAAATGCCTTTTGCTGCTCATACATATCTCCGCCAGACATAACACGTGAACCAAACCTAACCTCTTCCCGATGTTGTACCCGCTTCAGCCGTTCCTCCGCAGGAACCTCAAGAATAAATGCTACATCTATCACAGACAATATATCCTCATCCCAATTCATTGTTACGCCAGAAATAACAAACTGCGGATGCTTTTCTATGTCATTACGGATCATTTCCTGCACTTCTTTTGCTGAGCGTGGCATAGAATACGGAAGTTCCCCTTTATACTCACATTTAACATCATATTGTTGTTCCAGAACAGCTTGGCGAGAGTTCTTTTGTTCCGGAAAATAATAATCTTCTACATCCATCTCATAAAAATCAAGTCTTTTTGCAATAGTATGTGCAAGTGTAGATTTTCCGCACCCGTTCAATCCCATAATGGCAATGCCACGTATCATATATGTTCACTCCTACATTTAAAACTCTTTATTAAATTCGTTTTTATAACATTACTTCAATCTCAATATCTTGCGACAATTCCATGGTTGCTCTTTTGAATCTATCCCCAACCTCAGACTCTCCAATTACATCCGTGTAATGAGTCGGTATAACCTTTTTAGGTTTAATCTTTTGTGTAAACTCAGCAGCTTCCTTAACGTCAAAAGTATATTTTCCGCCGCAAGGCACAAGCAAAATATCACACTGCACATCTATGTTATCTTCATTCGCATCAGTATCTCCTGTCACGAAATATGTCTCACCATCAAGGGTTACAACATATCCTACCCATCCCATTTCCCTTGTATGAAATGGCTTGTTAATATTATACGCTGGTACCCATTTTATCAAAATGTCCTCTCGATTTAATTCGGTTCCAGACTCCTCAGCGTTAACATACTCTACACAACTTACCATTTTACCGACTTGTTCACATACAACCTGTTTCATACTATATGGTGCAACTAATATCGTCTGCTCTTTAGAAACTTTTCTAATATCTTCCGGTGAAAAATGGTCATAATGCTCATGCGTCACAAAAATAAAATCTGCGTCATGTCTCTCCTCCGCAATCTTAAACGGATCAAAATATACCACCTTCGTTCCTTTAATTCTGATACTGCTTCGCGCGTTAATCGAAATTATTGACATATCAAGTTTCCTTTCTATCATTTTACTTATAACTTCATTCTAGCACACTAATCTTATTTATTCCATGATATCATCTACCTACAACAAATGCCGCAGATTCCTCTGCGGCATTCCCTATCTACATATTAAAATCATTCTGATAACACTTTTTTGCAACCACGCTTCCTGTTAATCCAGTGTTTTCGGTCATTCCGAGCGTTTTTTCCCTATTCAAACTCTTGGGCGGAGAGATTTATCTGGCTGTTTCTTGGTACACATTTGTGCGTTTTATTCTTCATATTCATCTTATTTCGCATTTTTGTATACCTCGTCTAACATTTTTAGAGCCATATTAGAGCCATCTTTAATCTTTCAAGACTTAATACAAATATCTTGAAAATTTTTTTATTAAAATCTATACAGTCTTACATACCCTGTATTGTGGAACATCCTTTTGTGCTTGGAGTGCTTTATTTAAATATGTATCGCAATTGTATTTAAAGTCGTCCCATTTTACAACGGGAATGTATCCTATCTTTATGTTTTCTTCCATTATTTTAAACAGACTCATCGAATCATAATATCCATATCTGTTATTTCTATCAGGTAAAATCACTCCCAAAACAGCATTTGCATGGCTAGTATAATCGTTTCTAGTAGTTTCTCTAACAGAATATGCAATTTCCCATGGAATCCACTGTGATCTATCCCACTTATATGCCTCTTTCATATTAGGAGAAATAAGAACTATCGTTATTGTACTGTCATATATTTTATCTTTAAGCTTCGCCCAAATATATTCATCAGATTTATCTGATAAATCTTCATTATCATGTTCACCTTTATATATGTGCTCAGTTCTATCTGTAAATTTCTTTTCTAGCCAAGTCACATAGTCTCTAACCTTTGGTTGATAATCAGAAATATATGGCACTGGGTATACATTTCCATCCGCATATTTATATGACACAAATATTTTTCTTCCCATCTTTCATTCCTCCTAAAATAATAAAGCAAAAGCAATAACAAGTCCAACTATAACAATTCCATATAATGGAAAAATCGTCCTTGAAAACAGAACATTGAAATAACAATACTTTCCACATTGATATTTCTGTATTGGCATTTCAAATTCTCTAACATTTATCCTACTATCATCTGGTGATAATCCAGCCACATCATTATATACTCCTCGAAATCGACGTTCTTGTTGCAAATAGTATGCATCTAAAAACCAAAACACAACTGCCGGTACAATTGCTATAAGAATATATACTACCCTTTCACTACTAGCATAAAGTGCTAATAATGCAGATACCAATGTAATCATCCACCCTTTAATTTGAAAAGAATTTTGATTCATTCTTGTTATCGTAGATTGAATAAACTCCAAGTGTTTGATTTTATTTTCCATCATCTCCACCTCCTAGTGTTTATATGGTTCTTTTCCATTAAGCCACTCTCGTAAAGTTGCATATTCATCATTTTCTTGATTATCCACCCAAAATTCATACTGATTTTTATTACTGTATTCTGCATATTCTAGATAAGGATATAATCCCAAATATTCCTGTCCATGGAAGTTTTGGCTTTCCATAATTGGTAAAATACAACATCTACTATTTTTCTTTCCATCAAAATAGCCTAATTCCCAAGGACACCATTTTGAGTTTGTGGCATTAGTTGTAGCTACATAAGCCAACCCTTTTGAACTATTCATTCTATTTCTTAAAACTTGCGCAGTATTCTTATTAACCTTGCTCCTATCAAGTTGTGTGTCTTCTATCCAATCAACATACACAGAATAACCAGCCTCATTAAACAAATCAACAAGAGTAAGAACTAGTTTTTTATCTAACGAACTATGAGAAAGGAAAATATCATATTCTCTAACTTTCATATTATTCACTGAATCATATCTCGTAGATAGCTCTACATTTTCAAATAGTATTTGTTCTTTTTTAGTTCCATATTCTGATATATTTCTTTTTTCTGCTTGCTGCATCAAAAAACTTTTGCTTAAGATCATACGATTCACCTCCAGTACCATATAAATCTTCAAAACAACGCACTACAAAACCTATATTTCATATTATATCATATTTGTACTGTTTTTTCATCAAAATGATTATATAGTCAAGAACAAATTAAGCCATCACATTCAGCTCTCATACCTAAAAAACTCCCTAGCCATCATCTCCGCCGTAGCCCGGTTATACCCCTTCTTCAGATACCCCTGCACAATCGTCCCAAACATTCCCTTAACCATATCATCTCAATATCACAATATGCCTGCATCTCCCCAGACAAAGCCATTGTCACATACTCTATCGGCTTATTATCCAACAACTTATGCAGCTTCGTCAGTGACTGCTCTGTTGTCCTCAGAGCAGCCTCCACTTCTTCACACCTTATCCGCAGCATATTTCCATCCTTAAACCACACCTCAACATAGCCATTATCCATGTTATAAGCACATTCTACGATATTATCCATTCGATTATCTTTCATATCATCAATCCATCCTTCCCATTATCTTGTCCCATAAGACCTGTCATACCGCCTTATCTGCTGTTCTGTACGCTCCTGTTCCTTTACCTTACGAACAATCGTATCAATCTGCTCCGCACCGGCATATCTCTTCACACGCTCCAGATCATCAACCTTTTTCTGCAACATTTGTGTCTTATCACTCATATCCTTAATCTTGCCCTTGTAAAACTCCACATCATCGGACAATCTCTTCTTTTCCTTCCGAAGCTGTAATACTTCTTCTTTTAGCCTTACACACTGGATTGTCAAATTCTTTATCAGTGACTTCAGTTTATTCACAAATGGCATTACCACCTTATCCCGAAATGACTTAGCACTTGCAAATGCTCCCGGCTCCGGCAATTGCCACTCCGGTGCTTCATCATACTTTCTTACATCACGCTGTAATAACTGCTCTGACTGCACCATCTGCTCTATATTGCGTTTAAGCTCATTCTGTTGCTTTTCAAGCTGAACATTATCCTGTTGCAAATCATTGTATTTCTGTCTTAATGCCTGATTATCCGATTGCAACGCATCATTCCTTTGCTCCAGGGAATAATTATCAATGGACAACTGATCATTCACATTCTTTAATTCACTATTCGTGTATTGTAAATCTTCATGCCCTGTTCCAGTTCTTCATTATCTGTCCGCAACTGTAACTGTTTCTGCTTCAAATCATGATTTTCCATGCGAAGTCTGTCCTTGCGGCTTTCAAGCCTTGAATTTTCCATTCTCAAATCCTGATTACCTGCAAGCAATACTTCCTTCTCCTGTTGTGCTATAGTTCTCTCTTCATTTGCCCTTTGCGTAGCCTCCTCTACCAGTTCTTTTTCAGCAGCAGCATTCTTTAATTCCTGTTTCTTTACAGAAACCTCTTCACCAAGCCGTATAACCATCGAAGATATTTCCTGCTTCTGACTATCCAATTCTGCCACTTCCCTTGCCCGCTCTTTCTTTTCAAATTCAAGCACTGACAAATGCTTCTCATGTATTCCCTTTTGCAGCCATTCCACACCATATTGCTCCATGACTGTAGCAAGTTCCTGCTTCTCTGATGCAATCCACTGATTTAATTCGGTAGCACCTCTGGTGCCACCAGTGAAGCCTTCTGCCGCCAATGCAGATTTTAATGATACCCTTGTATCAAGTCCTCGCTTGCTTTCTGTAATATATGGCACAAAATCAATATGCAGATGGGGTGTTTCTTCATCCATATGCAAATGTGCCGAGAATACATACAAGTTGGGATTTCTAGCTTGGAACTCATCCATAAATTCCGTTAAAATCTTTTTTGCCAACAATCCATCTTCACTTTTGGCATTCATATCATCTTTATTTCCAATCTGAAATATCACTTCATGAAATAACTTTTCCTGCTTTCCCCTTCTGATTTTTTCATAATAATTATCAATCACCCGATCTTTCCTTTTCTGTTTTGCATTATATCGTTCCAAAGCTTCGTCGAACAACTTATGATAAACATGTTTAATATCTTCCTGGCGAAACTCCACATTATCAACACTTCTGTTTTTATCTACATTCTTAGCTGTAAATGCTCTGGTGTTATGGTTCACAGAACCTTTTCCAATCATTGCACTTATCGTTCTCTCCATAGGCAATCTTCCCCTTTCTTTTATCTGTCATATTAGCGCCGGATACGGCGCAGGCTTTGTTACTTTCGTCGAAAGTAACGCAAAAGCACTTTTGACAGCTACGCCATCAAAAATGCAACCTGACAAGTCAGGTTTTGCGCCCTGCCGGGAGCCTTTCTGCCTGCGGCAGTCAGTGTACACAAGCCTCCACTGTGTCAAGCACACTACATTTTCCTTATCGATTCTAACGGAAGCGTGACACGCAGCCGTTATATATGTTTAAGAAAAAACTACCACCGAAAGCTCTCCGGCACACCTCGTCTATCCAAATATTCTTTTCGAGCCTTTTCCTTTTCTTCTTCCGTTGGTGCAGTCTTATATTTTGTATATAATTCTCTCATTACCATTGCATCCAGTTTCTTCTCTAGTCCCTGTTTTATCTGAGGCAACAATTCCTCCTGTTCCAACATAAAATATCTCATTATCTCAACGAAAAGTTCTTCTGAAATCTGTACATTTTTCATATCAATCCACCATCCCTTTCCTAATTCATTCAAGACCGCAACACTGCAAAGTCTATATGCTTTGCAACCTTGCAAAGTTTATCTCCGCAATTTCTATATAGCCTGCAATGTTGCGTTCTTGCCCTATCTCTGTTTTACTGTATCCAGTTCCCAATACCACGAGTTATTGATTTTCTTTGCCCGGATGCCCAATTCTTTCTTTGCATTTTCCAATGTTCTCTTTGAAATGCCCTGTTCATCAGCCATTTCAAAAACTTCATTACTCTGCACCATATTAGTTGTTTCTGCCAATTCACGAAGCATTTGCTTTGCCTGTTCCAACTTATTTGCTTTTGGTGCTATACCGCCAAGTACTTCATCTGCTGTAATCTCATAATCTCCCAACCAATGAAAGCCCGTTTCTGATAGCATAAATGCCTTCGGATGTCCAAATGCCGCAAGATTATTCTTTATCTGAACAACTGCTCTTGTATTAGGTTCTCCCTCTATTCTGCCGACCAGAAGCACACTCCTCGCCACAGCAAAAAAGTCAATGGAGCCCATGCCCCTGTATGCTGCTTTATTACCAGATGCCTTATTCATATGACCGATAAGAAGAATTGCACACTGATATTTCTCTGCTAATGCTCCCAACTTCTTTGTCATATCTCTTGCCTCATTTGCCCGGTTCATATCCATGCCACCACCGAGATACGCCTGTATAGGGTCTAATATCAATACTTTTGCCCCTGTCTTAGCAAGTGCCTCTTCCAGTCTTTCATCTGCCATAGACAGGGATTTATCTCTTTCATCAATAACCAGTATCTTTTCACAATCCGCCCCAGCAAGTTCAAGTCTCGGCTTTACTGTATCTGCCAATCCATCCTCTGCTGTCTGATAAATGACATTTACCAGCTCCTGCACATCCATATCACTGTCGAGACTTTCTCCCTTTGACAGCTTTGCTGCTATATTTAACACTAATGTGGTCTTTCCATCACCCGGATCTCCCTGAATAATTGTCAGCTTCCCATATGGTATAAACGGATACCACAGCCATTTCACTTCCTGTGACTCAACCTCCGACATCCGTATCATCTTTAATTCTGTCTTCTGTCCTTCCATAAAAGTCCTCCATTTTCAAATCTTTTATTTGCTCCTAAGAAGAACCTCTGCTATACTCTAATTGTATTTACAAGTGTAACAGAGATTTTCTTTTGTTACCGCAAGTCCTAACAATTGCCGCTGTCAGGACTTTTTTCTTTATCAGTCTGTGTTCCCTGCCAAAGATACTTTGCTCCATCCAGCATTGAAATAATCGCCTGTAACATATCCATACAATCATTTCGCATATCTGCCAGACCATCAGCCGTTAGCGTTACCTCCTGCTGTTCCAGTTGCTTTACAAGTTCAGAAATATTTGTCTGCATATTCTGTAATTCCTCTACAAGCTTGTAAATGACCTCTTTCTTGCCTACAACACATATTCTGTTATAAATGCAGGAACGGACAAAATAATCTTTTTTCTGCATACCGCTTGCAAGTATCTTGGCTTCAATCATTTCCCGCTCTCTGTCCGATACACGAAAGCTGATTGTCGGATGTTTGTGTACTCCGCTCATAAATTGTCCTCCTCATTCTCCAGTTCTAGCCTATTTGCCAGTTCTGCCTGTTTATTCGGATATAAATGTGAATAAGTATTTAATGTTGTTTCTATCTTTTCATGCCCCAGCCGCTCCGCTATTGCCAAGGGCTGAAATCCAAGTTCCACCAGAAGTGATGCGTGGCTGTGCCCTTACGGTATAATTACGACAAACCGGAAAA
>OCPX01001535.1_pt1 | contig 17274 bp, 13 predicted proteins | sample 1538771 | NCBI WGS metagenome assembly OCPX01 (sample SAMN04571725, study PRJEB22368) | human gut metagenome | biome: human gut; material: stool | host: Homo sapiens | place: Luxembourg | collected 2012-11-01 | reverse complement strand
GAAGGTTATTAGGGAAGATTTTGTAAACAGAGACAAAATGTAAGAACAAACGCAAGTCATAAAATGCAAAACAGTGAACGGCACGAAGGGATACCCTTCGTGCCGTTCGTTGTGTGAGGCCAGTTATACAGTGCCAAATCGTTTGCAAATGTTTGGATTACACGTCGATCTTCCTCGTTCTTATTCGGCATACTCGCTGTTGTCAAAATGAACTGAACTCGGCTGCGATCAATGCCAAGGCGATGGAACAACCGCCTAATCAGAAACGAGACTTCTCCACCAGCCGAACCACGATACATATGCGCTTCGTCGATAACAAACAAAAGTTTATTGTTAGAGTCCGCATTCAGCCAATTCTGTGTATCTGCCCATATTTTGGACTCGATAGGGCGAAGGAGCATATATTCAAGCATAGAATAGTTCGTAATGAGAATGTCGGGGCAAAACCGTTGCATCTCAAACCGGGTAACCAATTCTGCATCCTCATCATCGGGGATATGATTGCTATCATAAAGTTTCCTAAGAAACTCATGGAAATCCTCTTTGACAGGAAATTTTCCATCTTTAATCAACTTTTGCAAAAACGCCTTTTCTTCATCCGTTTCTGCATTAAGCATTTCGGAGTAAGTCGCAACAAGTGAACGATCCGCACCGCGTTTTGGTTCCTTACCAGCATAGGGCGTCCTACCCGTATACATACCAAACTGGGGGCGGCGCGAATCCTCTCCGCAGGTCTCTCGAAAAACATTTACGAATCTATGCTCGGAATCGCCAATCAATCTCCGCAAACGACTAACCTGATCTGAAACAAGCGCATTCATCGGATACATGATGATCGTTCGGACACCACGCATAGACCAATTGGCAGGTGTATTCCGTGCCTCGGCCGCAAGCTTTGCCAGTAAAGGCCACATAAAGCACTCCGTTTTACCGGAACCTGTTCCCGTGGAAACAAAGAGATCTTTTCCAGCAAACGCGGCTTCCAATGCCTCAACCTGATGGCAAAACGGCGAGGAATAAACCCCGAGGTCTGCGTTGGCCAGAGCGTCAAAATAAGCCTTTACCCAATCTGGCAGTTTAGAAGACTTCTGAATGCCATTTAATTCGCTCTTATATGCTGGTGAGGACTCGATATAAGGTTTTTGATATAGAATGCCCTCTTGATCCAGTTTATTCTGTACTGCCGAAAGCAAAATGGGAGATTTCCCAAAATACTGAGACTTAATGTAGTCTTCCAGAGCTTCGCGTAGCTGTAGGTGGACTCCATTTGCACCATTTGCCATAGTTACTCCTCCGCAAAACAATACCCAATCGATTCCAGCATATGCCTAAAAACCGGGTATACTTCCTTTGCCATCTGTCTTGTAAATACCTGTGGTGATCTAATAATTGGAAAATCATAGCGTACAGGCCAGCTGTATAGTTTGAAAAAATCCTCCTCGGATGGTGGTAGGCGGTAACCAATTTTGATATCTACAAGGTCTCCTGCGCTACTTACTCGTACAGGGGGGAGCATGTCATAACTCTTCAACAATGCTGACATGATCCTTGCATGTTCGCCATAACTTCCCGGATATGAATGTGAGAAATCTTGCGTTTTCCATTCTGGGATAGCCTTTTGCTGATATTGTCCATTATAGTAACGGTAGAACGCATATACTTTACTCGGCTCCCCGTATCGAGCGAGGGAAATCCTACCATCTTTATCTGGGGTTTGCTTCCAGTATCCCAGCCTAAACGAGGGTCCCAAGTACATAAATTCTGCGCTATCAGGCCAATCTATTGGAACCCACTCGCCATCCCCCAGTAGGCCTCCGAGGTAGTCCTCAAGGCCTTGATTTTGTAAGCCAAACACTTCTGCTATCGACTTGTCAGCGGAACTCTTTTGTCGGGAATAGTAGCCTAACCCACTCATAAAGAGCTGCACATCAGGTGAACTCCCGCGGCAAATAGTTAGATTGTTATATGTCGCAAACGATGGCACAGCAGGTGAAATTCGATAGGCGGAATGATAGAAGAATCCACTTCGCAGATAGATGTGATATATTTCGTCAATTAAGTCGCTCTTTTTCTCAGGAAATATGAACTTTATACTCGGATAGAGTTCTTCATAGGCGGCAAAAATCTCCGCAATGCGTTCTTTAAAGTGCTGGATAGAAACTGTATCCTCGTCTTCATCATAGTCCCAAAGCGATGCAAGTCCCATTTGGCCCGCAATACTGTAAATCACTCGACACATCCACTCATTGTCGACCTTCCCTGGAATGTTCAATTGGCGGCCAATCGATATAATCAGTTCATTCCCCATATATCATTCATCCTTGAGATACCTCTCAGCTTCAGCTTTCACGGCACTGGAAATCCCACTCTCCGCTTCCAAGACCTCTCTCATCACATCAAGCTGTCCAGTAAGCACGCAAATCGGCATCACCCCGAAAAGCATCTCCATATCTTTTGCTCTCTCGGGGCTATCGACCATCACCTTCGCATCCGAAATAACACGGCTGAGTTGGCGCAGCAGTGCCTTACTAATACCTAACTTTTTAAATGCGGCAATACGCAGCGGATGTGTATCCTTTGGAACATAACCGATAAAATCTTCCGATCGTTTTCCTGCATATGGTTCAAGTGCGGAAACTGTTCCAACGAAGCACTCACTGATAACGGGAAGCATATAGTTGTACAGACCTTGCGGCTCTATGGCCAAATCTTCTACATAGGGGTGCGTCCAAACGATGTGCTTTCGGGAATTAGCAAGCATTTGCGGGATTATATCCCCCCATCCCTTGCCAAACATATTCTGCGCTGCAACGATATGTTCATTGACATTATTTACCGCATCCGCTATATCGCAATCGAATTGCTCCCCGAACATCAATTGTCCCGCATTGTCTGCGTATAGGGAGACAGATAATGCATTAGCAATATCCTGCCCACAGGGACCTGCAATTAGGATTGGAGCGTTGTGAATGTGGGCGGAGTACAGAAACGCCGCAAGCATTGTAGCAAGATCCGGTTCTACATTCAAAGAATAAGATAAGTTTTGAGACAATTCATTAAGTTCATCTTTCCAATCTTTGGATACCCCGACTTCATCTTCCGGATACACCGCTGATATATGCCTATATTTCCAACCCGATTCATTGGAAGTCGCCTGAGGGAGTAGTATAGAAAGATCAGCTATAAACCCGGCCACATTCTTTTGAGCCCCGGCAATCTTTTCACGAATTGCCGCTACAGTTTCCTTTTCGAGTATCTTATAACGCGCAATCTCTGCTTGTAAACGGCATAGATCATCTTGAGCTTCAGCTACCTCACGCAGTATATCACCATGCTTCTCCTTGGCTGAAGACACATCATTCTCGGCCTGTGCCACCTTGTGTTGAAGCGCTGCCAGTTCTTCTTGCGCCGTATTTACTTCGTTGGCATGGTCAGCAATCCATTTATTATAGGCGATGTCATTGCATTTTTACCAAAGTCCTCCATGTTTGCTAAGGATACGCGTAATGACTGCAGAATCCACATCTTCCACCGTCATATATTTTTCAACCATCTGTAAGAACTCATCCACATACGTTTGGGCTTCTTGGATTGAGATTCCATAGGTGTCTGCCACTCTTTCCAAAATGGATTCCTTGGGTATAGATGCTAAAGCCTCACGGAATTTCAAATAATCGTTTTTGAGGATGGCTTGTGCCTTGAAAATCGGCCATCCCATACTGGAAAGAAAAATATTCTTTATTGTTTCGCTTATTGGATATATCGGAATTCGCTTCTGCGGTTCCCGAAGTGAAATGTATTTATATATTTTTCGAGACTCCCATTCATATTTCCATTCAAAAATATCGCTTTTGTTTAATTTATAGTATGGCAATGTATAAATGTCATCCCGCAATGCCACTAACTCAGGATTGCGTTGGCGAAGCAAAGACTCACCAGTATCACATAGCACACCCTCAAAACCTGTGTCGTTCTTGGCGGCAAATATAATTTTGCCATGAGCATACGAAGGAATCTTCAAGCCGCTTTTCAGAGACATGATGACGCCTTCTATATTGGAAACTTCATCGAGAACAATAACCTCGACAGGGGATGCTTGCTCCATGTAGGTGGACGTTGTTTTCCATCGTCCAGGCTCACTCTCAAATTCTTCCCACTCCCAAAAGCCGATGCGACCGGGTTCCGTTGGGCCGTCATCGCAAAAAACGAACAGGCGATTATCATGTATTTGCTCTTTTTGCTTGTCGAAATAAGGAGCCACAAGGACACCGCCAACAGCGTCCGCCAGTCTTAGCATCCAAATGTCTCTGTTCTTGTCCGGGCGGTTGACCTTGCACAACGAAATCCAATGTTTATCCATTTTATCCTCTCCTGCATTAAGTGCCTGCTCCTTTGCGGCACGACATTCATCTATTCCGAATACAGGTCCTACATGCTGCTGATAATTTGTAGCATGTAATACTTCGCCATTTGCTGTGCAAATCCATTTTTCAGACGATATCAACATTTCTGCTAACTTAGGCAAATTGAATTGCGGCCTGGGTGCTCGTTTCTCTCCGTTACTCGCAATATCATCGTATCTAACAGAATACGATATGTCTGCACTTTTGTCAGAGGTTTGCTCGTATCCAACTTCAGTTGCCCATCTACGAGGAGCAAATTTCCCCCATCTCTTTGGCGGTTCCATAACTTTGCATGCCCACAAATTATGTTGAGCATATTTTACATCTTCGTAATGTACCGTTTCAACGAACAACCCATTGGGATCTCCGAATTCGCTATCTGACAGGAGCGATTTACATGCAGATATGGCGCGCTTAGCAGCAACACCATATTTGCTCTCAAGCCATGTCAAAACATAATTGGATAATTCTTCCTCAATCTGCGTTTCTTCTTTCGCAGTAATAGAAAACTTGATTTGGAAAAAGACTTTCATGATGCACTCTCCTCATTTGTTCCTTTTGAAAAACAGTTCTCTTTTTATCAGTTTGTATGCATCGAGAGATATTTCTCCGCATTTCAGAGTCTTGCGAATCCATCGAATTGTTTTGGGGTAATCCTTACTCGTAAAAGCAACTGCGCCAATCGTGTGCGGAACTGGGATCAATGGAGCCTTACATGTTTTTAGCATTCTAACCAAGTGCTCATCTTGGATCGTAATTTTTCCATGATCTGCTTCTCTTTCAAACCGAATCTTCCTAACACAGTCGCATCCTTGGTATACGAGCAGCTCCGTATCAAAATTAAGACCGTCTATTTCCAGTTTCTGTCCTGCGGATAGCTTGTAAATGTGATTTATTCTCCCGTGCTTTTGGATTACCACTTTTCCGTCATATCTACAGAAAACAGATATGCTCTTGAATTTCGGCAGCTTTACGCAGCTGTCTCCATCAAGTACATTCCCATCATAATCCGAAACCTCAATTGATGGTAAAACCACTTTCCTATTTAAGGGTTGGCGAATTAAATATGAGAATCCTAATGCACCAGATTTGCCGATAGCAACCAGTTGCTCGCGATTCCGTGCATATAACTTATACAGTCGTCCAGTTGTGGAGTTTATTAGATTTTCCGAAGCTGGATACGCTCTTAGTTCTGCATCATCACCATCAAGATAGAAAAAGAACTGATCCGAATTATGATATATAAAATACGGTTCTTTAATATATGCAGGCCAAATAGGATAAAACTTTGTTGGATGTTCAGTTAAGAAAATTGCATACTTGAGAAAGAATTTGGCTGTTATCTCTGAAAACCGTTTGATTTGAATTTTGTAAAGATACCATGTCGCAAGTGAGCCTGTTTTTGTTCTCAGCACCTCGGAGACTTCGAGGCCTGTAGGAGGATCTCCCAATGGTTTGGATTGTAGTAAATAGTAGGAATCACCAAAGTACGCTTTTGCCCCAGACGGTAGTATCTGCCCCGTCCTTTCATCAAAAAACGAACCCGATGAACTAATCCCAGGCACTTTTGAAGGCCAAAATTTAACCAAATCAGCGGCTGCATTTATATATTCGAGGTTGTATTCACGACTTGGCGTCTCTCCGATATTTAAATATGTAGTCCCTCCTCGTTCGATGCGCTCAAAGGAATATTCATAGGCTTTGCCAGAATTCGTGGTTATTCTAATTTTATCGCACCGTGCTTCAGAATCGGGTGGGCAAAAAAAGCCCATTTGCAAAGCAAAGGATTCTTTTGCTACTGTGATCCGTAACGGCATTAGATGGCTATTGAGATTTCTAAGCCGCCGGCCATATAAGGGATCGAAATGAGCCTGGCGCTCATCACACTCTTTATTTGGAGAAGACGGATCATGACGAAAGTGTCGTACATTTACGCCCGGTGCCGTAAGCAAAACATTTTGCGCACATAGCTCGCAAACAAAGTAACCACTTTTGGCAGATGCGCCATTTGGATACATTTTACATGCACTCTCGAGACTGATTCGCTTATATCCGATGTCAGCGTCCCATACACATACATGTGATAAAGGCATACAGCTTCACCTCGTAAAAAATATACAAATGCATTATAGCAGAAAATAATTAAATCTGCAACTTTTCAACAATTTTCGAGCGTTTAGAATGGTAATACACTGTTGGATGACCTATGAATGCATCAAATAGATTGCACTTTGATCTATTGTAGATTTCAGCAGCACAAGAGCCGGCGCAGGGAATTCCCTGTGCCGGCTCTTTGCTATACTCACTTGATCGCCTCACCGAGTACCTGACGCAGCAGGTCTGTCACACCCTGCGCTGCCTGAATGGTGGCGATCATCAGCAGGTCGCCATCCACCTCCGACCAGTTGAGGTCATGTCCCGCGCTGCGGATAAGCTGCGTCAGGAACGCCCGCTGGGTGCGGCCGTTGCCCTCGCGGAAGGGATGCAGGTAGTTGGTGATGCAGTAAAAATCGGTAATCTCCTCCACGAATGCGTCATGGGGCAAGCCCTTGAAGTAATTCTGCTCCTTTAGCCGGTCAAAAATCAGCTTGGCCTGCGGTTCGATCTCCCCAGCAGGGCAGAAATTCGTTCCCTTCTTGCTAAGGTTCACCGTGCGGATCTGCCCTGCCCAATCGTACAAGTCAGAGAAAAGAAATTGCTGGATCGCCTTATAGTGGGCAAAATCAAAAACGCCTTCCAGCGGGCATTGTTCCAGCTTGGAGGCGTTGACATAGGTGGCGAGAGCCTCCGCCTCTTGCAGCGCGGCCTCGTCATGGATATGCAGTTTGTTCACCAGCACCGTTGTGCCGGGGTAGCAGTTGTCCTGAATGGGATCGATGCTGTACGCCATATCATCGTCACCTCTCGGCTGGTTTGGAAAAACGCCGCAGCAGCTCTGCCGTGGTCACCTCGCCACGCAGCGCACGCTGGCACTGCTCCCGCATTTGGGGCGTTACCTGACAGCCCTCCATGCGGACGGAGGCCTCCGCGTTCTTCATAGGAAGTGTATATCGCTTATCAGTGTTCTTGTACATAGAAAAACTCCTCGCGTCATCCGCGAGGAGTCTGGAGCTTGTGGCCGGATTCGAACCGGCGACCTGCTCATTACGAGTGAGCTGCTCTGCCAGCTGAGCCACACAAGCATCTCTATGAGAATCGGCTCCTCGCCGCACTCTGTTTGTTAGTTTACCACACCTGTGGGTCGGAATGCAATAGCCGCCTTATATAGCATCAGCGACCTGCTCATTACGAGTGAGCTGCTCTACCAACTGAGCCACACAAGCAAAATAGGAGGGGCCGCACAAACGCACCGCTACGCAGAGTGCAGCCACGCATTGTATTGTGCCACATTTTCGGGGATTTGTCAACTAAAAATTCCGGGGTGAATAATACATAACGTAATCGGCACCAAAGTTTTGCGACAAAAGAAACCCCGGTGCGTACAGAATCCACAAAGCCCGTCCAAAACACCCCAAAAGCCCCTTTGGAAAATGGTGCGGAAAAGAGGAGAGAATCCATGAAAAACCGGACTTTTTTACACGGCGACAGGATGGGGGAGGATTCGCCTGAGTTTTACATAATTCATTTGTAAATAAACCTTTACAAAGAGTTATTCACATTATCCACAGACTTTTCCACACCGGGAAAAACCTTGTCGGAAAAAGGATTTCCACATTATGCACCGGTTTTTCCACAGGGCGCAAACGCAGTTTTACACCGGAACAGAAAGGTGAATATAATTTACATAATGTAAAAATGTAAAGGCGTTTTTCCTGTGAGTAGACGGGGAGTTACCATAACTTAGAGAGAGCCGAAAAGAAGGGGAGCGGCCATACAGAGGTCGCTCCCTTTCGTGCAATTTTATCCACGATCCAGATCCCGTGTGGCGTAGGCGTTCAGGGAAAGATCCGCCGTATGTCCCGCCAGATACTCATAGTAGCCCTGTGCGCCGATCATAGCCCCGTTATCACCGCACAGCCGCAGAGGCGGCAGGTACAGCCGGCAGCCCGCCTGACGGCAGGCCCGCTCCAGATCGCCCCGGATGATGGAGTTGGCGGCCACGCCTCCGGCGGCCGCAATGGTGCGCCGTCCGGTACGGCGGGCGGCCTCCATGGCACGGGGGATCAGCTCGTCGCTGACGGCCTGTGTGAAGTCACGGGCCAGCGCCGCAGCGTCCAAAGGCTCGCCCTTCTGCTGGGCATTGTGGGCCAGATTTACCACCGCCGTTTTCAGGCCCGAAAAGCTCATATCCAGCTCCGCTCCCTCCACATGGACACGAGGCAGGGGATACTTGCCACCGGGGGACTGCTGGGCCAGAGCGTCCATGGGCTTGCCGCCGGGGTAGGGAAGGCCCAGCACACGGGCTGCCTTGTCGAAGCACTCTCCGGCAGCGTCATCCCGTGTGGCTCCCAGGATCGCCATGTCCGTATAGTCCCGGACATCCACGATGAGGGTGTTGCCGCCGGAGATGGCCAGCGCCAGAAAGGGCGGCTCCAGCTCCGGGAAGGCCAGATAGTTGGCGGCGATGTGGCCACGGACGTGGTGGACCGGGATCAGCGGCACGTCCAGCGCATAGGCCACGGACTTGGCGAAGCTGACCCCCACCAGCACGGCGCCGATGAGGCCGGGGGCATAGGTGACGGCCACGGCGTCCACGTCGCTCTTGGTGAGCCCGGCATCGGACAGCGCCTGATCCGTCAAACCGGCAATGGCCTCCACGTGCTTGCGGGAGGCGATCTCCGGCACTACGCCGCCGTAGAGAGCGTGCATATCCGCCTGAGAGAGGATGGCGTCGGAGAGGACCGTGCGTCCGTCCCGCACCACGGCCACGGCGGTCTCGTCGCAGGAGGATTCAAAGGCCAGAATGTTCATTGCGCCGCCTCCCCGTCAAACCGCCGGGTGAGGATCAGGGCATCCTCCTTGGGCAGGTCATAGTAGTTTTTGCGGCGGCCCGCCTCCTGAAAGCCGAAGCCCTGATACAGAGCGATGGCGGCGGCGTTGGAGGGGCGCACCTCCAGCGTCAGGAAGGCCAGACGGTTGGCCTCAGCGAAGTTGAGAAAGACCTGCAGCAGCTGCCCGGCGATGCCACGGCGGCGCTGCTCCGGGAACACCGCCACGTTGGTGATATAGCCCTCGTCAGCGGCCACCAGCAGTCCTGCATAGCCCAGCACGTTGCCGGTGACGGCGTCCTCCGCCACCAGAAAGGCGGCGCACTGATTTTCCAGCTCCTCCGCCAGCATCTTCCGGGACCAGGGGCGGGAGAAGCAGATGCGCTCCAGCCGCTCCAGCGACTCCAGATGATCGGCGTTCATGGGTACGATCTTGATGTTGTTCATAGGATGACCTCGATATCTGTCAAATTGTTCAGCCCTTGGCGGAGAGCCAGTCGGGGCCGCTGTGGGCATCGGCGGGCAGGGGGACGGACAGCCGGGCGACGCCCTGCATCTCCTCCTGCAGGAGGGCCTCGACACGGGGGGCCTCCTCTGCCGGGCACTCCACGATGAGTTCATCGTGGACCTGCATGATGAGCCGGGCGGCCAGACCCTCGCCGGAGAGCCGCTGCTCTACCCGGATCATGGCCAGTTTCATGATGTCCGCCGCCGTCCCCTGAATGGGCATATTCAGCGCCACCCGCTCCCCGAAGGAGCGGAGGTTGAAGTTGGAGCTCTTCAGCTCCGGCAGCGCCCGACGCCGCCCGAAGAGGGTGACGACGTAGCCCTGCTGCCGGGCCTGCTCCACCACCTCCGTCATATACCGGCGGACGCCGGTATAGGTGGCGAAGTAGCGCTCCATATACTCCTTGGCCTCGGCCACGGTGACACCGATGTCCTGAGACAGGGAGAAGGGGGAGATGCCGTAGACGATGCCGAAGTTCACGGCCTTGGCCCGTGAGCGCATCTGGTGGGTCACCTCCTCCGGCGGTACGTGGAACACCTTGGAGGCGGTGAGGGTATGGAAGTCCTCCCCGGAACGGAAGGCCTGCTGCATCACCTCGTCGCCGGAGATGTGAGCCAGCAGCCGCAGCTCGATCTGGGAGTAGTCGGCATCCACCAGCAGGTTCCCCGGCGCCGCCACGAACATCCGGCGCATCTGGCTGCCCAGCTCCGTGCGGGTGGGGATGTTCTGGAGGTTGGGCTCCGTGGAGGACAGGCGGCCGGTGGCCGTTACCGTCATCTGGAAGCTGGTGCGGATGCGGCCGTCGGCGTCGATGACCTTCAGCAGGCCGTCGGCATAGGTGCTTTTCAGTTTGCTGTACTGCCGGTACTCCAGCACGTCCGCCACAATGGGGTGCTGCCAGCGGAGCTTTTCCAGCACGTCGGCGTTGGTGGACCAGCCGGTTTTGGTTTTCTTGCCGTGGGGCAGCTGGAGATCCTCGAAGAGCACCTTGCCCAGCTGCTTGGGGGAGTTGATGTTGAAGGGGGCCCCGGCGGCGTCATAGATCCGCTGCTCCAGCCGGCGGATGGTGCCGGTAAGGCTCTCACCGAAGTCCGACAGTGCCTTGGCGTCCACCAGAAAGCCCCGCTGCTCCATCCGGGCCAGCACCGGGCAGAGAGGCAATTCCACGGTGTGATACAGCTCCTTCATGCCCAGCTCCTCCAGCTTGGGGGGCAGGGTCTCATACAGAGCCTCCACGGCGGAGCAGTAGCTGTGGAGGGCCGCCCACGCCGAAGCGGTATCCGCCAGCGGGGCAAAGGCATCCGGCTCCAGATGCAGGGGCTTGGGCAGTTCTTCATTATAGTAGGTCACGAACAGCCGCTGGAGGTCGTAGCTTCCGGCGGTGGCATCCAGCAGATAGGCGGCCAGCGCCGTATCAAACAGGTAGCCGTCGGTGGGGAGCTCCTGTTCCAGCAGCGCCCGCATGGTGTCCTTGATGTGGTGGCCCACCTTGCGGATATCGGCGGAGAACAGGGCGGACAGCAGGGCGTGCCAGTTGCCGGTGTAGCGGCTCTGATCCAGCTCCGCTGCGGCGGAGGTGTGCGCTCCGGTATCCCACTGGACGGAGAGGACGGAGAGGTCCGGCAGGGCGTAGACGGTCACATGGTCCGCTTGACGCCACTGGGCCAGCAGGGTCTGAGCCTGCTGCTCCGTCTCCAGCGGCTCCACGGTGACGGTATACTCCGGGGCGGCCTCGGTGTCCCGGTGGGGGGTGAGGCCGTACCGGTCGATGAGCTTCTGAAACTCCAGCTTCAGCAGCAGGTCATAGAGCTCCGGAGCAAAGGGGCGGCGGAGGTTGTCCTCCGGGGTGAAGTTCAGCGGGGCATCGGTGACAATGGTGGCCAGATACCGGGAGTGCTCAGCGCTCTCCCTGCCCTCCTGCAGCTTTTTGATGATGCCGGGCTTGGCGTCGATCTCCGGCAGCAGGCGGTACAGCTCCGCCAGGGAGTGATACCGCTGCACCAGCGCCATGGCGGTCTTTTCCCCCACGCCGGGGACGCCGGGGATGTTGTCGGAGGCGTCGCCCATGAGGGCCTTCAGGTCGATCATGTGGATGGGGGCGAAGCCATACTGCTCCCGGAAGGTCTCCTCCGTCATGTCCTTGGTGGTGGTCTGGCCCATGCGGGTGGACACCAGCTTCACCTTGGTATGGGGGGTGATGAGCTGGAGACTGTCCTTATCGCCGGTGACGATGACGCAGTCCCAGCCGGCCGCCTCGCAGCGGCGGCTGATGGTGCCGATGAGATCGTCGGCCTCGTAGCCGGTGAGGTCGTACTGGGGAATGTTCATGGCGGAGAGCACCTGCTTCAGATACGGCAGCTGCATGGCCAGCTCCTCCGGCATCCCCTTGCGCTGGGCCTTGTAACGCTCATCCGCCTGATGGCGGAAGGTAGGCTCCCGGCGGTCGAAGGTGACGCACAGCGCCTCCGGCTGCTCCTCGTCCAGCAGCCGCTGGAGGGTGGTGAGAAAGCCATAGATGGCGTGGGTATATAGCCCGTCCCGTGTGGACAGGGGGCGGATGCCATAATAGGCCCGGTTGACGATGCTGTTGCCGTCGATGACCATCAGTTTCATGGAGGGTCCTCCTTATACTTCTTGGCATATTCCATTTTATTATACGCCAGTTTCTCCCATAAAACAACCTTTGGCGGAGAATGGAACGGAGGTTTTCCGGTATTTTGCATGGAATGGGGAGGAAAAGAGGGAGAATTTGTTTTTCCTCTTTCTTTTTTCGGCGAAATACGCTATAATCTATATTTGACTGAAATTTGACCGGAAGGGGTATGTAGATATGTCCGCAGAGCTGTTACAGCTGCTCAACGGCGTTCAGACCATGTCCATCGTGGGAATGTGCAAGAATGCCGGAAAAACCACCATGCTCAACTGGATGCTGCACCATGACCGCCTGCAGGGGACGCTGGGCCTGACCTCCATCGGCCGGGACGGCGAGTCCACCGACGTGGTCACCGGCACGGAGAAGCCCGGCATCTTCGTGCGGGAAGGGACTCTCATCGCCACCGCCAAGGATATGCTGCGGCTGGGGGACACCACGCTGGAGATCATGGAGACCACCGGCATCCCCACGCCGCTGGGGGAGGTGGTGATCTTCCGGGCCCGCAGCGACGGCAATGTCCAGCTGGCGGGGCCGTCCATCACCACGCAGCTCAAGGAGGTCTCCCGGCTGTTCTTCGAGATGGGGGCCGACAAGTCCATCATCGACGGCGCTCTGGGCCGCAAGTCTCTGGGCGCACGGGCCGTGGCGGAGGGGGTCATCCTCTGCACCGGGGCCTCATACCACATGAGCATCGACAAGGTCGTGGCCGACACCGCCCACGTGTACCGGTTGATGAATCTGCCCAAGGCGGAAGTCATGCCCCCGGAGATGGAGGAGGGGCTGGAGAAGTGCCTGAAGGATCACGGCGAGGCCCTGATCTCCGGGGCGCTGACGGATACCATGGTGATGCCCCTGCTGCGCTCCGGCGTGCTGCGGAATACCCGGCTGGTGGTGAAGGATCCCAGCAAGGTGCTGCTGAGCAGCGATGCGCTGGATAAGCTCCAGACCCGTCAGGTGCGGCTGGAGACGGAGGAGGCCGCCCGGACCCTGTGCGTCACCATCAACCCGGTGTCCGCCTACGGCTGGAAGTTCGACAAGGATGAATTTATGACCCGGATGCGGGAGGCGGTGGATGTCCCCGTCATCAATGTGAAGGAGGAGCTGACATGATCAATATTCGCTTTGAAGAGAGGGAAAAAATCGGCTTGCAGTATGCGCTGGAGACTCTCCACGGGTGCAGCCCCTTCGGTCAGGAGAAGATCCGCAAGCTGCGCTACTACTCCCCCGACGAGCGGGAGGAGCTGGAGACGGAGCTGTATAACGTGGAGCAGGCCGCCAAGGCGGCGGATGCGCTGAAGCCCCTGTACGACAGGATCGGGCTGATGCTGTGCCAGATGAAGGACATCCGTGGCTCTCTGCGCCGGTGCCAGGCGCTGGAGGTCCCGGATCATGTGGAGCTGTTTGAAATCAAGGTGTATCTCCAGCGGCTGGAGAGTCTGATCCCCCTGTTCCGGCAGGTGTGCGAGACCACCCACTTTAAGGCACTGGCCTTCCATGATCCGGCGCAGGCGCTGGAGATTTTGGATCCGGACAAGACCCGCAGCCGTGGCTTCTACATCCCCGACAATGCAACACCCAAGCTGAAGGAGATCCGTGCGGCCAAGAAGCAGATCGAGGAGCAGCTGCACCATGCACAGACCGATGCCGAGAAGGAGGAGCTGCGCTCCCGCCGGACCCGTGTCTGTGCCGAGGAGGACAGCGAGGAGACCAAGGTGCGCCGCAGCATGGGGCAGGCGCTGGCTCCGCTGGCAGGAGATCTGCTGGAGGACGCCGACACGGCGGGCCGGCTGGACTTCATCATCCAGAAGGCGCTGTTTGCCGTGCGCTACGGCGGCGTGCGGCCGGAGATCACGGAGACGGAGCTGGAGCTGACGGACATGATCAACCCCGAGCTGTGCGACCTGCTGGAGCAGAAGGGACGGTCCTTCGTGCCGGTGTCCATCCGGCTGGAGCAGGGGGCTACCGTCATCACCGGCGCCAACATGGGCGGTAAGTCCGTGGTGATGAAAACCGTGGCCCTGAACGTGCTGCTTTTGCAGGCGGGCTTTCTGGTCTGCGCCAAGAAAGCACGGATGCCGCTGTTTTACAGCGTGAAGATGCTCTTTGACGACTTGCAGTCCATCCAGTCGGGCCTGTCCGGCTTCGGCTCGGAGATCGTGCAGTTCCAGAAGGCGCTGGAGGAGGTGGAGCAGGGCTACTCCCTGTTCCTGCTGGATGAGTTCGCACGGGGCACCAACCCCGATGAGGGCGCCGTTATCGTGCAGGCAGTGACCAAATACCTCAACGAGGTGAATGCCATCTCCCTGCTGACCACCCATTACGACAAGGTGGCAGAGAACGCCCGGCTGCACTATCAGATCATCGGACTGCGGGACGTGGATCCGGAGCAGATCCGGCAGGAGTTGGCGGCTACCGGCGACGACGGCATTCAGGTCATCGCACGGCACATGAACTACGGCCTGTACCGGGTGGAGGGGAAGTCCGACTGCCCCAGAGACGCCCTGAACATCTGCCGGATGCTGTCGCTGAAGCCGGAGATCCTGGAGAAGATCGAGCAGGCGTATTAAGATGCCGGAGGCTCTCTGCGGTGGTTGGCCGCTGCTGCGTGCGGGTGGATCCTGCGGAGCGGTATGCGCTGCCGGAGGGCGGAGAAATGGAAAGAATGACCAATAAAGGCGGGAGGGGATACTCTCCCGCCTTTGATGTACTCGTGAGATATTGCTTTGTGCATAACCCATAGAAAACGGCGTGGGAATTTTATCTCATGCACAAAAAAACGCCTGTCTTTTTTGTCACAATGCCACCTTGACAAAAGCCGGGAGGAGACGATATAATGGAGACCGTAGAAGTTCATACCGCAATCAATAGAGGTGCGGGGGACAGGGTACTGCTTCGTGAGGACAGACACTCGCAGAGCGGGGCAGGAAGGGGTCCTTCGCCGAAAGGGCATGACGGGTCTGGTGTCATGGTCTTGGGGTCGAGGTGTAAGCGTCGGCACTGTCATGTCGAAAGACGTGGAGCGCTATTGGTCAGCCTTGACCGATAGCGTTCTTTTTATGCCCGAAAGAGCGGTATGGCCACAGCGGCGGAACTTCATGAAAACGACCCAAATTTATGAAGGAGGAAAAACTTATGGAAAAGATCACTTCTACCCTGCGGCTGCGCATGAGCGCAAAGGATGCTCACTACGGCGGAAACCTGGTGGACGGCGCACACATGGTGCACCTGTTCGGTGACGTGGCCACCGAGCTGCTCATCAAGTGCGACGGCGATGAGGGCCTGTTCTGCGCTTACGACATGGTGGAGTTCAAGGCTCCCGTGTACGCCGGCGACTACATCGAGGCCTATGGCGAGATCGAGAAGATCGGCAACACCTCCCGCACCATGCGCTTCGAGGCCCGCAAGGTCGTCGTTGCCCGCACCGATATCAGCGCTTCCGCTGCTGACGAGCTGGACGAGCCCATCGTTGTCTGCGTGGCTCACGGCACCTGCGTGACCCCCAAGGACTGCCAGCGCAAGAAGATCGAGAAGTAAGGGAGCGGCAAAATGGAGAAGCTGATTATTACTGCTGCGATTTGCGGCGCTGAGGTCACCAAGGAGCAGAACCCCGCTGTGCCCTACACTGTGGAGGAGATGGTCCGTGAGGCCAAGTCCGCCTACGAGGCCGGTGCAGCCATCCTGCACATCCATGTCCGTGAGGACGACGGCACGCCCACCCAGGGCCGTGAGCGCTTCCGTGTGGTGATGGATGCCATCCGCAAGGAGCTGCCTGATGTCATCATGATCCCCTCCACCGGCGGCGCTGCCGGTATGACCCCGGAGGAGCGTCTGCAGCCCACTGAGTTGTTCCCTGAGATGGCCACTCTGGACTGCGGCACCTGCAACTTCGGCGACGAGATCTTCGACAACACCATGCCCACCATGCGTGCCTTCGGCAAGCGTATGCTGGAGAACAACATCAAGCCCGAGTACGAGTGCTTCGAACTGGGTCACATTGACACCATCCTTGGCATGGCCAAGAAGGGTGAGGTGCCTGCCCATCCCATGCAGTTCAACTTCGTGCTGGGCGTCCACGGCTGCACTCCCGCAACCGTGGAGAATCTGGCTTTCTTCGCCAGCAAGATCCCCGCTGGCTCCACCTGGACCGTGTCCGGCGTGGGTCGTTCCGCCTGGACCATGGCTGCTGCGGCCATCGCCATGGGCGGCAACGTCCGTGTGGGCTTCGAGGATAACATCTATCTGGGCAAGGGCCAGAAGGCTGCCTCCAACGGTGAGTTGGTGGCGAAGGTCGTCCGCATTGCCAAGGAGCTGGGCCGTGAGATCGCCACTCCCGCTGAGGCTCGTGAGATTCTGAGCCTCAAGCCCCTGAAGTAAAAAACACTCTTTCATTCATACATTTATTTAGGAGGAAAAATATTATGGCAGAGCTGAAAGGCAACAAGTACGGTACTCATCGTGTAATCGAGCCCAAGGGCGTTCTGACCCAGGCTGCTTGGAAGGTCGATAACGATATGTCCAAGGTCTACTCCAACGAGATCGTCTGCGACGTGACCTCCCTGAACATCGACTCCGCTTCCTTCACTCAGATCGCTGAGGCTTGCGGCGGCGACGAGAAGAAGATCGGCGAGATGATCCTGGGCATCGTTGCCGAGCGTGGTAAGCAGCAGAATCCCGTGACCGGTTCCGGCGGTATGTTCAAGGGCGTTGTCTCCCACATCGGTGAGGATCTGAAGAAGAAGCCCGGCTTCGACCTGAAGGAAGGCGACAAGATCGTCTCCCTGG
>OCPX01001526.1_pt1 | contig 17384 bp, 19 predicted proteins | sample 1538771 | NCBI WGS metagenome assembly OCPX01 (sample SAMN04571725, study PRJEB22368) | human gut metagenome | biome: human gut; material: stool | host: Homo sapiens | place: Luxembourg | collected 2012-11-01 | reverse complement strand
GAAGGAAGTCGAACGCAAGGTCTTCCCGGGCTACGTGCTCGTCAAGATGATCATGACGGACGACACCTGGCATCTGATCCGCAACATTCGCGGCGTGACCGGCTTTGTCGGCACGGCGAACAATGAACCCATTCCTCTGACGGAAGAGGAAGTCCTGGCGCTCGGCATGGAACGGCGAGAGATCGTCGTGCGCTACAATGTCGGCGATCAGGTCAAGATCACCGACGGCCCGCTTTCGTCCTTCCTCGGCACGGTCGAAGAGATCGACGCAGAGAAGAACAAGGTGTGCGTGGTCGTGTCCATGTTCGGACGCGAAACGCCGGTCGAGCTGGAGCTCGATCAGGTCGAGGTCGTAGAACCGTAATCACCGCTAAAAGCGATGAGCCGCGTATGCGGCAAACGTGGGAGAGACGTTCAGTCTCGCCAAGGGCGGCCGGAATCGCCGGTCGTTACCACATTCAATATTAAGGAGGTGCCTCTCATGGCACAGAAGATCACCGGTTACGTTAAGCTGCAGATCCCTGCAGGCAAAGCAACTCCCGCACCCCCCGTTGGCCCCGCGCTCGGTCAGCACGGCGTCAACATCGCTGCGTTCACCAAGGAATTCAACGAGCGCACCAAGAACGACATGGGCCTCATCATCCCCGTTGTCATCACGGTGTATGCCGACCGTTCCTTCTCCTTCGTCACCAAGACTCCTCCCGCTGCCGTCCTCATCAAGAAGGAATGCAACATCGAGTCTGGCTCCGGCGTCCCCAACAAGACCAAGGTCGCTACCATTTCCAAGGCCTCTGTCCAGAAGATCGCTGAGATGAAGATGCGTGACCTCAACGCGAGCACTCTCGAGTCCGCGATGAGCATGATCGCCGGTACCGCACGCTCCATGGGCGTTGTCGTCGAAGAATAAGGAGGGTGTGAACAATGTTTAGAGGTAAAAAGTATCAGGATGCTGCAAAGCAGATCGAAAAGAACACTCAGTATGACGCCGCAGAGGGCTTCGGCCTGATCTGCAAGACCGCTTCCGCGAAGTTCGACGAGACCGTCGAGCTGCACGTCAAGCTGGGCGTCGACTCCCGTCACGCTGACCAGCAGGTCCGCGGCGCCATCGTCCTCCCCAACGGCACCGGCAAGAACGTCCGCGTTCTCGTCTTCGCCAAGGGCGACAAGGCTGAGGCTGCCAAGGCTGCCGGCGCTGACTATGTCGGCGAGATGGACCTCGTCGAGAAGATCCAGAAGGAAAACTGGTTCGACTTCGACGTCGTCGTCGCTTCCCCTGACATGATGGGTGTTGTCGGCCGTCTTGGTAAGGTGCTCGGTCCTAAGGGCCTGATGCCGTCCCCGAAGGCCGGTACCGTCACTCCCGACGTTGCCAAGGCTGTTCAGGAGTCCAAGGCCGGTAAGATCGAGTATCGTCTGGACAAGACCAACATCATCCACTGCCCCATCGGTAAGGTTTCCTTCGGCCCCGAGAAGCTCGCTGAGAACTTCAACGCTCTCATGGGTGCTATCATCAAGGCCAAGCCCGCCGCTGCCAAGGGCCAGTATATCAAGTCCTGCGTCGCCGCCTCCACCATGGGCCCCGGCGTCAAGATGAACACCGCAAAGATCTAAGAAAACTTAAAGAGGGGGACGCTGTCCCCCCTTTAGATTCCCCCTCACCAGTTTGCGAACTGGTGTCGCCGCGCGATCGCGGCTGAGCCGCGGTATTTTTCTGACGCGCATGTCGTCAGAAAAATGATTTGCGCTGTGCGCGGCGCAAATATGGGGTATTTTGCGGAAAAACGATATTTGGGGTTGACAATGCTGCCAACTCTGGATATACTATTAGAGCGTTCCAAAGACAGCAGGTGAGATTCGTCTCGTAAGTCCTGCCGAGGATGGCAAACATTTATTGATTGCTTTACCGTCCTCATGTCCTGCATGAGGACGGTTTCCTTTTTAGAACGCCTCTTTCCCCTGGCACGCGAGGCGTGCCGCAAAATCCAATGGAGGTGAACTCAAGAAATGCCTAATGCAAAAGTTCTGTCTGAAAAGCAGGCGATCGTGGCGGCTCTGACCGAGAAGCTGCAGGGCGCAGCTGCCGGCGTTATCGTTGACTACAAGGGCATCACCGTCGCGGAAGACACCGAGCTCCGCGCTGAGTGCCGTAAGAACGATGTCGAGTATGCAGTTGTCAAGAACACTCTGCTCCGCTTTGCTTTCAACAACGTCGGCCTCAATGAGCTCGATGATCAGCTGAACGGTACCACGTCTCTTGCCATCGCTGCCGATCCCGTCGCCCCCGCGCGCGTGATCGCCGACTTTGCCAAGAAGCTCAACGGTAAGTTCGAGATCAAGGGCGGCTTCATGGACGGCAAGGTCGTCGACATGGCCACCGTCAATGCTCTGGCCGCGATCCCCGCACTGCCCGTCCTGCAGGCACAGGTGCTTGGCACCATGCTGGCTCCCATTTCGGGCCTGGCTTGCGTCCTCAAGCAGATCGCCGAGAAGAACGGTGCTCCCGCCGAGGAAGCTTCCGCAGAGTAATCGTCTGCACCCAACTCAAAAACTAAAACAAATATCTTAAAATTGGAGGATCATTACAATGAGCGAGAAAGTTACCGCTATGATCGAAGAAATCAAGGGCCTTACCGTCCTGGAGCTCTCTGAGCTCGTCCACGCTCTCGAAGAAGAGTTCGGCGTTTCCGCCGCTGCTATGGCTGCTCCCGCTGCCGGCGGTGCTGCCCCCGCTGCCGAGGAGAAGACCGAGTTCGACGTCGTCCTCGCCGGTTTCGACGCTGCTGCCAAGATCAAGGTCATCAAGGCTGTCCGCGAGATCGCTGGCCTGGGTCTGGCCGAGGCCAAGGCTTTCGTCGAGTCCGCTCCGAAGGCTCTGAAGGAGGGCGTGTCCAAGGAGGATGCCGAGAACTTCAAGAAGCAGCTCGAAGAGGCTGGCGCGAAGGTCGAGATCAAGTAATCTCACCCTACTGCGAGGTTCAAAAAGCCCGTGTCACAAGACACGGGCTTTTTCTTTTTGACTGTCTTATGGAATAGAACATCTGTTGACATAATATATACGCATGTACGTCAAAAGGACGTGCGCACCGTGGGCTCGGACGGGGCAACGATGTCGATGATCTGATTCTGCATGTAAATGCCGTAGTGCTTCCACGATGCGGGAGCGTCCGTTCCATCGGGTATAAGATGGACATCAATGGCACGGGGAAGATAGTCGAGCAGTTTGGACCGTTCGAACGTGCAAAGATAGGTGCCACCGCGGACTTCGTCTGCGTCAAATACGCAGTAGGATTCGTTGCGCACCTGATAGAGCAGGTAATTTTCAAAGATGAGCTCGATCTTGGCGTTTTCATCGGGGCACAGCGGCGTACAGTGCGCGAGAATGTCGTCGAGGGCGGCATTTCCTGTGGACGGAGTCTGTGCATTTGGCTCCGCTTTAGCGCAGCAGATGGTGATGTGCAGCTCGTTTTCACCCTCCTCACACAGCGTCAGGAGAAACGGTGCACGGCGGCCGGCGTCCACAAGGCGGCCTGCTTCGGCGAATGTGGTGCAATGAGACATGGGAGTCACCTCGTTTTGTAAAGCATGGAAAATACTGCTCACCGTGTGACGGTCAGGCAGTAAAATGATAATCGGTTTGTCTCCTTGTTGTTCCAGAGGTCAGTTTCGCTGAGCTCGCGCAGATCGTCTACGACGAATTCATCGAATCGCACAGCAGCGCGGTGAACGACGGGACGCTCATCGAACGAGTAGAAGCCGCCCTGCCAGATATGCCAGAGTTCCACGCAGGGCGCGGATTCGAGGGCAGAGCCAATGTAGTCGATCAGCTGCCGCGCGCGGCCCTCGGTATAGTAGGCCCAGTCGAGGCAGACGGCAAAGGCTTTGTCGGTATAGAGAAAACTGTCTGGGTAAGTGCGCAGCGCGAAGTTGTCGTCCGCGCCGCCGTCGTCGATCGTACCGTCGTCCACATTGATGGCGAGGTAGTCGTACTCCGGCGGAGGAGAGACCTCCGGCAGCGGCGCGTCGGAAGCGAAAAAGATGCAGGCGCTCATCATGATCCTCCTGTAATGCCTCATTTTCCTTTTGGTACGGCGATCATATCATAAAAGATATGAACAAATCTACTGCGATGCTGTTACGAGACCCTTGCGCCGCGGTGCGGGAAGAACGCGCGCCGGTGAGGAAAAAGCTGGAACAGCCATAATATAAACCGCTCGAGCGCTTGACTTTTTTGTGCAGCGGCATTAAAATGTATAAAATATAAGAGCAGGAATTTTCATGCGTTGTGTATCCTGCGTACAAATTCTGATGAGAGACAGGCTGATGCCCGCGTGAGCCGAGGAATGCTTACGCGGTTATTTTTTCACCTGGATGGGAGAAAACATGAAGAACACCAAAAACTTTGCGAGCCGATGGGGCTTTATTCTGGCATCCGTCGGTTCAGCGGTTGGCGAACGTCTGGGGCTTCCCGCACAAGATGGGCAGCAACGGCGGCGGGGCATTCCTGCTCATTTATCTGCTGTTTATTTTCATTTTCAGCTATGTGGGTCTGCCCGCGGAATTCGCCATGGGCCGCCACGCGGCGACGGGCACACTCGGCGCGTATGAAAAGGCATGGTCGACGCGCGGCAAGGGCGCAGGCAAGGCCGGAGGCCTTCTTGGCTGGCTGCCGCTCGCGGGCTCGCTGTGCATTGCGCTCGGCTACGCCGTCATCGTGACGTACATCTTAAAGGCACTGGTGGATTCTCTCGTCGGCACGCTGATGACGGCGGACACCGCGTCGTGGTTCGGCACGTTCTCCTCCACGCCGTATTCCGTCATTCCGTATCACATCATCGTGGTCGTGGGGACGCTGCTGACGCTCTATTTGGGCGCGCACAGCATCGAAAAAACCAACAAGATCATGATGCCGCTGTTTTTCATCATCTTCCTGATCCTTGCGGTGCGCGTGGCGATGCTGCCGGGCGTGAGCGAGGGCTATCGCTTCATGTTCACCCCGCGCTGGGAGGCGCTCAAGGATCCGATGATCTGGATCTGGGCGATGGGACAGGCGTTCTTCTCCCTCTCCGTCACGGGCAGCGGCATGATCGTGTACGGCGCGTACCTCTCGAAGGACGAGGACGTCGTCGGCGTCGCGCAGCACACGGCGCTGTTTGACACGATCGCCGCCGTCGTTGCGGCGCTCGTTATCATCCCCGCATGCTTCTCCTACGGGCTGGACGTCGGCGCGGGCCCGAGCCTGCTGTTCGTTACGTTGCCGACCATTTTACAGGATATCCCGATGGGGCGGCTGTTCGCCATCATCCTCTACCTTGCGATGATCTTCGCGGGCGTGAGCTCGCTGCAGAACATGTTCGAGGCCGTGGCGGAATCGCTGCTGCACAAGTTCTCCAAGCTCAGCCGCACGGCGGTGCTGGCGATCCTGTGTGTGCTGTGCCTCGGCATCGGCATTTTCATGGAGCCCATCAGCAAGTGGGGCCCGTGGATGGACCTTGTTTCCATCTATATTATCCCCATCGGCGCAACGCTCGGCGCGATCTCGTGGTTCTACGTGATGAAAAAGGACGAGCTGCTCGCCGCCGTGAACACCGGCAGCAAGAAAGAGCGCGGTGCGCTGTGGTACAACGTGGGCCGCTTCGTCTACGTGCCGTTCGCGGTCATCCTGTGCTGCGTAGCGCTGTTCATGCACGTGGCATTCTGAGTTTCACCTGAACAAAAAGGGAGTAATATGAAAACAGGCAAGAAGGTGTGCATAGCCGTACTTTCGGTGCTGGTATTGGCGGCGTGCGCTGTGGGGATCATCCGGAGCACGACTTTTCCGCTGGACCCGGCGACGCTGCCGGATCATATCTGTGATTTTTACAATATCGGCAGGCCCCAGCCCCTCTCGCCGAGTATTCGGGTGTACGACAGTGTTGAACTCGAAAATACGGTGTGGTATCTCATGGAGATCGGCGAGGACATAGATCTGGGCTATGTCAAGCTGGAACGGAATATCCTTGGCCGCTACAAGATTGTGCGCCTCGGCTACGGCGGCGGGAGCTTCTGTGACGACGTTATGTTTAGCGGCGACAAAGCCTACTACCTTTTCGGCGGCCGCGATGTGACTGGCCGCATCGCCAGGATTACCATGACGCAGAACGGCGAGACCTGCACGATGGAAAATGCGGAGGGAAAGACGCATTTCCTGTTCTGCACAGAGCTTTCTCCACAGCTCGGCGATTATGACTTCGACCGCAGCACGCTGCGGTTTTACGACAAAGACGGGAACGACATTACCGCGGAGTACATTTGAGCGGCGGTAGAATCACGTAAAATCGACATAAAAAAGGAAGTGCCTATCGTAAGGGCACTTCTTTTTTAAATAAACTTGTTGACAAATCAACATTAATGTGCTATGATAAACGAGCTTGTTGATTTGTCAACAAATAGGAAAAAGGAGAATTACCAATGGAGGAGCGCTTTGAGACCTTTACCGTCCTGATCACGCGTATCAGCCGCAGCATCAAGCGCATCAAGGCGGACGAAATGGCGGACTTCGAACTGAAAGGGCCGCATGTGTCCTGCCTCTACTACCTCTCCCAGCGAGACGGCATGACAGCCGCCGAGCTCTGCGAGCGCTGCGATGAGGACAAGGCGGCCATCTCCCGCTCACTGGACGACCTCGAGAAAAACGGTTACATCACCTGCGCAAGCGGCGCGGGCAAGCGCTACAAAAGTCCGCTGCGCCTGACAGAGCAGGGCAAGGCGGTCGGACGTGCGATCGGGGAGAAGATCACGCGCATCGTCGAGGCGGCATCCGAGGGATTGAGCGAGGCCGAGCGGCAGACGATGTACCGCGCGCTCGCGCTCGTGAGCGAGAATTTGGAACGGATTTATACCCATAAGAAGACCGCGGGCGACAGAGCCGCCCGCGACAGACAATAACGGAGGAAAAGTATGAGTGTTCAGATCATTGTGGATTCGACGGTCGACATGCCCGAGCGCATGAAGGACCGTTTTCGCATCGTGCCACTCACGGTGCACTTTGGCGCAGAGGAGTATATCGACGGTGTGACCATCGATAAGCACCGCTTTTATGAGCGGCTTGTCGAGAGCGACGAGCTGCCGACGACCAGTCAGGCGACGCCTGCGGCGTTCGACGCGATCTTCTCCGACGTTGCGTCGGTGGGTGACAGCGCGGTCGTCGTGACGATTGCATCGAAGTTTTCCGGCACGTACCAGAGTGCCTGCATCGCCGCGGCGGAGTACGACAACATCTACGTTGTGGACAGCAAGAGCGCGGCTATCGGCTCAGGCATCCTCGCCGAGTACGCGCTCGAGTGCGCGGACAAGGGCATGGACGCGAAGACCATCGCCGAAACGCTGGAGAAAAAGCGCGACGAAATTTGCCTCGTCGCGCTGCTCGACACGCTCGAATACCTCAAAAAGGGCGGGCGTATCTCGAAGACTGTCGCGTTTGCGGGCGGACTTCTCAACATCAAGCCGGTCATCACCGTGGTTGACGGCGAGATTCAGGTTATCGGTAAGGCAAGAGGGTCGAAGCAGGGCAACAACCTGCTCGTGCAGAAAATTCACGAGAGCGGTGGCATCGACTTCGACGAGCCGATCATCCTCGGCTACAGCGGCCTGAGCGATTCGTATCTCAAAAAATATGTCGAGGACAGCCGCGACATCTGGCAGGGCAAGGCGGACTCGCTCGACTCCACGCTCATTTGCAGCGTGATCGGCACGCACACCGGCCCCGGCGTGGTGGCGGTCGCATTCTTCAAAAAGGGCTGAGCCTCTATAAAAATCAGAAACAGCAGGAAGCCGGCGTATCGCATCGGCTTCCTGCTGTTTTTCCTTAAATATCCTCTTTGAGTCAGCGATTAAAAATAGCAACGGCGCTTTCAAACGACACCGGTACTCGCTGTACCTTGACAACAGACGGCACGGCGAATTATAGTGATTCTATAAAGGTATATTGATATTCAGAGGCTATGTCTTGCGTGAAAGCGGTGCTTTGCGCTGGTATCGGTTTGCCCATGAAGCAGTTTGAATGAAAAGAGGAGAATGCGGCATGTTCTGGACGGAGGAGAGCATCGCGTTTTTGCGCGACGCGGCGGCGATAAACCGCTATTATGAGACCATCGCGGAGAGGATCGCGCCGCAGCTCCCAGAAAACGCGCACATCTGCGACGCGGGCTGCGGCATCGGCGAGCTGAGCCTTGCCCTGAAGCCGTACTGCCATCATGTCACGGCGGTGGACGCCGACGAGCTGGCCATCAAAACGCTGAAAGCCCACCTGATAGAGGGCGTCACCGCGCGCTGCGGCGATATGGAGACGCTTGCGCCGGAGAAGCCCTACGACGCGATGGTGTTCTGCCTCTTTGGTCGCACGCAGGATACATTACGCATCGCGAAAAAGCAGTGCCGCGGGAGAATTTTCCTCGTCAAGCGGGACTATTCGCATCACCGCTTCAGTGCGGGAAAGGTAAGCCTCGGCGAGTACACGGTGGGGAGTACGGAGAATGTTCTGCGCGAAAAAGGTATCCCTTACACCGTGGAGCGCTTCACGGCGGAGTTCGGACAGCCGTTCCGCTCGCTCGAGGCGGCGGAGCGCTTTTTTGCACTCTATAACCGAAGTAGAAGTGAAACGCTCTCCAAGGATGAGATCAAAGCGCGCCTGACCGTGGGGCCGTCGGCGGAATTTCCCTACTACCTGCCGCACGAAAAGGCACTGTGCCTGTTTACAGTCGAGACGACGGACATTCCGGAGGAAGCGATATGAAGAGGCATCTTTTGATCTGCGGGGAGCGCGGTGTCGGCAAGTCGACGCTGATCCGCCGCCTGCTGGAGCATAGCACGCGGGAGGTCGGCGGCTTTGTGACAAAGCGGCTGCCGGTCGCGGATGAGAACGGCTTTTTTCCGATTTACCTCTATCCCGCATCGCAGAGTGAGGGCGAGCGGCGCAACGAGACGGCGAATCTTGTCGGGACGTGCGACAGCCGCTCGAGCATCCGCCATCCGGAGGTCTTTGACGGCCTTGGCGCGCAGCTCATTAAGTCCGCACCGAGCGGCGGTATCATCCTGATGGACGAACTCGGCTTTCTCGAAAATGACGCCAGGGTGTTCCAGTCTACGGTGCTGCGCGCGCTGGACAGCGAGACGCCGGTGCTGGCCGCGGTCAAGCCGAAGGACACGCCGTTCCTGCGCGCCGTGCGCGGGCATGAGAACGCGGAGCTTGTCTTCATTGACGAGCAGAACCGTGACGCGCTTCTTGAAAAGCTCCTGCCGCACATTTTGCGGTGGAATGAAGCTTGAAGCAGCAAGCTCGCCGTGCAATAGAGAAGAAGTTTTCAAGCGAACACTTGTTTGACTATCAAAACCGTGCTATAATACCGCCATTGAGAAATTTGCAGAGGGGAGGGGGACAGCGCATGGAGCATCTGCTTGCGGGATTGAACCGCGCGCAGCACGAGGCCGTCACGGCGACGGAGGGGTATGTCCGCGTCATCGCGGGCGCGGGCTCGGGCAAGACGCGCGCGCTGTCGCACCGCTTTGCGTATCTTGTCAACGAGCTCGGCATCCTGCCGGGGAACATCCTGTGCGTGACGTTTACGAACAAGTCAGCCAACGAGATGCGCCAGCGTATCCACGCCTTGACCGGCGACAACGACACGGGCTATATCAACACGTTCCACGGCTTCTGTGTCTCCGTTTTGCAGGAGGACAGCCATGCGGTGCAGTACCCGAAGAGCTTTCTGGTGCTGGATAATTCCGACATCGACGCGATGCTCGGCATCATCTACGAAGAGCGCGGCCTCACACTGCGCGACATGACGTATTCCGCCGCACGGGACATGATAGAGATCCGAAAGCTCTTTAAGGAGCCGGAGTATTACAAGGACATGATCACGATGTCGCTCGACACGCTGCGCGAAAAGTACGAGCGCGCCGACACGGCGGGGGACATCATCTTCTACGGCTATCTCTATCAGGAGAAAAAGTGCTTCGGCCTCGACTACAACGACCTCATCAAGTTCTCGCTCTATATTTTCGAGCAGCACGAGGACATCAGGCTCAAGTGGCAGCAGCGGCTCGAATACATCATGATCGACGAGTTTCAGGATATCGACGCGCTGCAATATGAGCTGATGGAGGTGCTGTGCGGCTATCACGGCAACCTCTTCATCGTGGGCGACCCGGACCAGACGATTTACACCTGGCGCGGCGCGAACGTCAAGTATCTGCTGGATTTCGACAAGGTCTTTCCAAACGTGCAGACCATCATGATGATGGAAAACTACCGTTCCACGCCGGAGATTTTGGCGGCGGCGAACTCGCTGATCGCAAAAAACGGCCACCGCATCAAAAAGGACCTGCTCCCGACGAAGCCCTCGGGCGAGAAGGTCGTCTGCCACTTTGCCGACACGCAGGAGGCGGAGGCGCATTGGATGGTGGGCGAGATGAAGCGGCTGCATGATCGCGGTCTGCCGCTGCGGGATATGACCGTCCTTTACCGCGCGCACTATGTGACGCGCGCGGTGGAAGAGGCGTTGATGCACGAAAAAATTCCCTATACGATCTACTCCGGTGTGCAGTTTTTTGACCGCATGGAGATCAAGGACGCACTTTCATATTTGCGGATGATCGCCTATCAGGACGATCTGTCGTTCCGGCGCATTGCCAACGCGCCGAAGCGGAACCTCGGCAAGCGGCGCATGGCCTTTTTACAGGAGACGGCGGAAAAAGAGGGGACGAGCCTCTATGTAACGCTCAAAAACCACCTCGAAGACAGCGTGTTCAGCGGCACGAAGGCAAAGCAGTTCGTCGATCTGATCGAGCGCTTTTCGCACTCGTATCAGGGGCGGCCCATCTCTGAGGTGCTCTCGGATATTCTGGACAAGAGCGGGTATGAAAAGGCGCTGCGCACCGAGGGCAGTCAGGAGCGGCTGGACGATCTGGCCGAGCTCAAGCAGTCCATCTACGAATACGAGACGAGCTGCGGCGAGGAGAGCACGATGGAGCATTACCTCGCCCACATCGCGCTTTTCAGCAACGGCGATGTCGCCGAGCAGGGCGACAAGGTGAAGCTGATGACCGTCCACGCGGCGAAGGGCCTCGAATTCCCGTATGTGTTCCTCTGCGGCATGAACGAGGGCATTTTCCCCTCGCGCAAGGTGCGAACGCTCCCCGGCATGGAGGAGGAGCGGCGGCTCGCTTTCGTTGCGCTGACGCGCGCGGAGAAGGGGCTTTACCTCTCCGAGGCCGACGGGTGGAATTTTGACGGCTCGCCGCGCTATCCCTCGCGCTTTCTGCTGGATATCGACCGCGAGCTTCTGTCGTTCACGCACGAGGTCGACGAGACGCTTCTGCGTGAAGCGGCGGATGACGTCGCGCGGCGAGACAAGTATCTGCGCGAGGACGACGGCGACGGCACGCTGCCCATCGGGCAGCGCGTGCGCCACGCGGTGTTCGGCGAGGGAACGGTGCTGGACGTGGACCTGAACAAGGTCGCGCACGTCATCCAGTTTGACGGCATGGGAACGCCGCGCAGCATTTCGCTGCGCGCGAAGCTCGAAAAGATCGGGCCATAAAATCAATTGACAGATTTATTTTGGAGGGATTTCGACATGAGAAAGAATTTTGGCGCACAGCCCTGGATCTATCCGCAGCCCGTGCTCATCATCGCAAGTTATGGTGAGGATGGCACGCCCGACGCGATGAACGCGGCGTGGGGCGGCGTGGCTGACCGCAGCCGCATTGCGATGTATTTAAGCGGCGGCCACAAGACCGTGAAGAACATCTTAAAGCGCGGTGCGTTCACCGTGAGCATGGGCGACGCAGAGCATGCGGCGGCCTGCGACTATGTGGGCATCGAGTCCGGCAACAGCGTGCCCGACAAGGTGGCGCGCGCGGGCTTCCACGTGACGAAGAGCGAGCATGTGGACGCGCCGATGATCGACGAGCTGCCGCTCACGCTCGAGTGCAAGCTCGTGAGCTTCGACGAGGAAACCGAGCTGCTGCTCGGCGAGGTCGTGAACGTCAGCGTGGACGAGCGCGCGCTCGACGAAAACGGCAAGCTCGCTGTCGAAAAGCTGCACGTCATCACCTTTGACTACGCCAACCACGGCTATTATGTCTTGGGCGAGAAGGTCGCCAGCGCGTTCGAGGATGGCAAAAAATTCAAGTAAATCCGGCGAAACAGAAAGCGCCGCGTCCCGTATTTTCTTCGGGACGCGGCGCTTTTTTGCCGTTTCGGTCAGGATTTCGACTTTGTTTGTGCAAAACCGACGCATTAGTGTTAAAAACTCGTTAAAAACCGTCCCTTTTACTACTGGCACGGGTGCGGGGCAGGTGGTATAGTAAACAGGCATGTTTTTTAGGAGGATCAATATGTTTTCTGCCTTTTTTCGCAGCCTGAAGCAGGAATTTGCAGGCTACAACTCGAAAAAGCTGCTCGCCGACATGATGGCGGGCCTGACGGTCTGCGCTGTCGCGCTGCCGCTGGCATTGGCGTTCGGCGTTTCATCCGGCGCGAGCGCGGCGGCGGGCCTTGTCACGGCCATCATCGCGGGCGTGGTCATCGCCATTCTCGGCGGCGCATCGTACCAGATCTCGGGCCCGACGGGCGCGATGAGCGCGGTGCTCGTCGGCATCGTCGCGGAATACGGCCTGCAGGGCGTGTTTTTTGCCTGCCTTGCCGCGGGCGTTCTGCTGCTTGCGGGCGTCTTCAAGCTGGGTCGCTTAATTAGCTTCATCCCGATGCCCGTCATCATGGGCTTCACCTCGGGCATTGCCATCATCATTGCGATGGGCCAGATCGACAACTTCTTCGGTACGGTGTCGGAGGGCGACTCGAATTTGGAAAAGATCGCGTCCTATGGCCGTCTTGGCTTCCATCCGAACATGCAGGCGGTGCTCATCGGCCTTCTCGTCGTGCTGGTGATGGTCTTCTGGCCGAAAAAATGGGGCGCGCGTGTGCCGGGCTCGCTCGTCGGCATCATCCTTGCGACGATCGTCGCGACAGTCGCGGGCATGGATCAGCTCGCTGTCGTCGGCGACATTCCCAAGACGCTCCTGCTCGCCGACCGCCTGTCGCTCGGCGGCCTGAGCTTCACGATGCTCGAAAACATGATCTCTCCCATCGTGACCATTGCGGCGCTCGGCATGATCGAGAGCCTGCTTTGCGGCGCGTCGGCCTCGCGCATGAAGGGCGAAGCGTTCAACGCCGATCAGGAGCTGATCGCACAGGGCGTGGGTAATATTCTGCTGCCGCTTTTTGGCGGCGTGCCCGCGACCGCAGCCATCGCACGCACGAGCGTAGCGGTCAAGTCCGGCCAGCAGACGCGCCTTACGAGCGTGTTCCACTCCGTTTTCCTGCTCGCCTCCATGTTTCTGCTCGGCGGCGTGATGGCGCGCCTGCCGCTCTCGGCGCTCGCGGGTGTGCTGATGGTCACGGCATGGCGCATGAACGACTGGGAGGGTATTCGCTACGTCTTCCGCCGCAAGTTCAAGTCCGGCATCAGTCAGTTCCTTGTCACGATGGTTGCGACGGTCGTTTTTGATCTGACGGTCGCCATCATCCTCGGCGTGGTGTACTCCGCCATTTTGTACATGGCAAAGTCCAGTCACATCCGCATCAACTTCTCGAGCATCGACACGAACAAGCTCCGCTCGGTCGACGGCAAGCCGCCGATTCTCGAGACCTCGGGCGTGGCGTATATCACGGGGCCGCTCTTTTTCGGCGCGGTGGATGAGTTCAATCACCGCATGGCGGATATGCCAAACTACGACCACGTCATTTTGTCGATGCGCGGCATGCCGAGCGTGGATGTCTCGGGCGCGCAGGCGATGCTCGAACTGTGCGAGTCGCTCAAAAGTCAGGGCAAGACGGTCGCCTGCTGCGGTATGACCGAGGCGGTGCGCAGCTACTTTGACCGCGCGGGCATCACCGAGCTTCTCGGCGAGGAGTCCTACTTCTGGAGCGCCGACCAGGCGATCCTTGACCTGCTGGACGCGGAGATCGTGGAATAAAAGACATAGAAAAGCACTTCCCGCCAGCGGCGGGAAGTGCTTTTTGCTGTACATGAGCTGCGAAAGATTTTATTTGCGCCGGTCACCCTCGCGTGCGATCTTGTCGAGCGATTCCTGCCGGACAGCCTGACGAAGCGCCGTCAGGTAGGGCGAAAAGGCGACGTTCTGCTCGCCGTAGGTGAGCTGGAGGTCGTATTCGTGGTCCTCCCAGGTCGAAATGTCGGACTCGTTGTGGGAGATCACGGCCTCGAGCTTGTCGAGCGCCTTGTAGATTTGGGCCTCCTGCGTTTCGAGCGCGGCCATCTCGTCGTAGAGTGCGCGCATCTCCTCGCGGCAGGGGGAGGGAAGCGATGCGACCCACTGGTAGAGCAGCGCTTCCTCCGTCGATTCGTCCTGTGCGGTCTTGTCAAAGGCGGGGATATCGCCCGTGAAGCACTCGCCGAGGTCGTGGATGAGGCACATGCGCGTCACCTTGTCCATGTCGGCCTCGGGAAATTCATCGCGCAGGAAAAACGCCATCAGTGCGATGCGCCAGCTGTGCTCGGCAACGCTCTCGTGCCGCCAGCCGGAGGTGTAGCAGTGGCGGGTGGTGTCCTTCAATTTTTCCGCCGTGTGCAGCGCGGCGAGCAGTTCGCTTGGTCTCATGCGTCTCCTCCATTGTCGTTTTCTGGTATTTTACCAGAGGCGGAAACGACTTGCAAGGAAAAGAAAGAAGAGAGATTCCCATTCCCGGCGGCATATGATATCATGAATGCGAGAAAATTTGGCGCCCGGTGAAACAAAACGGGCGCGGAATGCGTCTAAATAAGCAGAAGCAAGAAGATTTGAGAGAGACCCTCCCATGCGGAGGGCAGAGAGGAGAATTTATGAAGCTTGCGGCGGATTTTCGGCAGGCGGCGCGCGAGGCGCTGCGCGGCAAGTGGCCCATCGCCATTCTGATCGGCCTTGTGGCAGTGCTGCTTGGCGGTGCAGGGAGCGGCGGTCCGGAGGTCAAATTCAATTACGATGTGTCCTCGGGCGTGTCGACGACGTTTGGCTACGGCGGACAGACGATTTACTCCACAGGCTACGGTTTGGACCCGAAGTGGAGCGGACTGCTCGTCGGCGGTGTGGTCTATCTCATCGTGATCGCGCTCGTGTTGGCGGCGGCGTACTTCATCCTCGGCGGCATCGTGGGCGTGGGGTATGCCAAATATAACCTCGGCCTTGTCGACCGCACGGAGCCGGGCTTTGAGGCGCTGTTCGCCTATCTTCCGAACTGGAAGACGACGACGCTGACGCGGCTTTGGAAGGGCCTCTATATTCTGCTGGGGACGATCCTGCTCGTCATTCCGGGACTGATTATGGGCTACACCTACGCGATGACGGACTACATTTTGGCCGAGCACCCGGACATGGCGCCGGGCGAGGTGATGAAGGGCTCGAAGGCGATGATGGAGGGCAACCGCTGGCGTCTGTTCTGCCTGCAATTCAGTTTCATCGGCTGGATGCTCCTCAGCTCGCTGACGTTCGGCCTTGGCAACCTTGCGCTGCGCCCCTATCAGGAGGCGGCATACGCCGCGTTCTACCGCGAGGTATCGCTCGGGTAAAAAGATAGAGAGAAACAAAATACGCCCCGCGGATGATCCGCGGGGCGTATTTTTGCTGTGATGGAAAGATTACTTTGCGCTGTCGTTTGCGAGGGCCTGGTCGATCAGCTTCTGGAGCGCTGCCATGTTGTCCTCATTGTCGATGCCGCCGAGCATCGCCTCACCGACGATGGCGCCGCTGCGGTCGATGACATAGGTGGTCGGGAAGGCCATGATGTCGCCCGCAAAGTCGCCGGCTGCGCTGTCGGAGGGGAAGTAGATGTTCTGGTAGCTTGCGCCCTTGGATTCAAGCAGACTCTTGGCCGTGCTGATCGCATCGGCGTTGCCATCGAGGGTATCGACGTTGATGCCGATGAGCGCGCCGCCCTGCTTCTTGAGCGTCTCGTTGAGGGCGTTCAGATCGCCAAGTTCCGCCACGCAGGGCTTGCAGCCGCTGAACCAGAAGTTCACGACCGTCACAGCGTTCTGGGAGAAGATGCTGCTGTCCACGTCGTTGCCGTCAAGGTCCTTGCCGGTGAAGGTGGGGAAGGTCGGAACGGCGGCGCTCATGTCGCCGTTTTCACCGTCGCCTGCGGGCTGAAGTGCGGCGTACTGCTCCTGCAGGGGCTGGATCTGGTCTTCAAGGTCGCGGATCTGCTCGGAGCCTTCGGTCAGCGTCTTGAGTTCGTCCTCGGTGAACTGATCCTTCACAAGGTCGAGGGCGGCAAGCAGGTAAGCGCCGTAGTTCGATTCATCGGGGATCTCGTCGCGCTTTTCGTTCATGGCGGCGAAGAGCTTCTGCCACAGCTCAAGGTTCTCTTCCATGATGGCGTTTTCCTTGTCGGCGAGCTCCTGGATCTGGGCGTAGATCTCCTCGGCGGTCGCGCCCTGCGCATCGCCATCGCCCTTGCCGTCGCCCTTGCTGCCGCAGGCGGCGAGGGAAAGCGTCAGCGTAAAGGCGAGCAGCAGCGTAATGATCTTCTTAAAATTCATGGTTTATTCTCCTTTGTTTTCTTCAATGATCGGTTTTTGAGACAATTTGGAACATGCTCCGCCGCTGCCGAAGGCGTAGCGGAAGCGGACGGCCTCCGTCGGGCAGGCGGTCACGCATTTGCCGCAGCGGATACATTCGCTGTGGTTCGGCGTTTTGGTCACATCCACGTCCATGGGACAGGTCCTTGCGCACTTGCCGCAGGAGACGCATTTGCTCTCGTCAACGTGCATCGACAGCAGCGACACGCGGTTGAAGAGCGCGTAGAACGCGCCGAGCGGGCAGAGCCACTTGCAGAACGGGCGGTAGAAGATGACGCTCAGCACGACGACCGTGATGAGCACGCAGAGCTTCCACGAAAAGAGCTTGCCGAGCGCGGCACGGATGCTGCTGTTGACAAGCGAGAGCGGGATAGCGCCTTCGAGCACGCCCTGCGGGCAGAGATATTTGCAGAAGAACGGGTCGCCCATGCCAGCTTCGTTCACCACGAGCACCGGAAGCAGGAAGACCATCACCACCAAGATGACGTATTTGAGGTAGGTCAGCGGCTTTAGGCGCTTGGTGGAGAGCTTTTTGGTCGGGATCTTGTGCAGCAGCTCCTGAAACCAGCCGAACGGGCAGAGGAAGCCGCAGATGAAGCGGCCCAGCAGCACGCCAAGCAGGATGAGGATGCCGGTGATGTAATAGGAAAACTGGAATTTATATAATTATTCCTCTAACTTTCCCCATTTTATAGGCTTTCCCGCCTGTCCATTAGTGAAATGATATGTAGTTTCCCTTATTTTTGCCCTTATGAGATAATCACA
>OCPX01001511.1_pt1 | contig 17528 bp, 18 predicted proteins | sample 1538771 | NCBI WGS metagenome assembly OCPX01 (sample SAMN04571725, study PRJEB22368) | human gut metagenome | biome: human gut; material: stool | host: Homo sapiens | place: Luxembourg | collected 2012-11-01 | reverse complement strand
AGAAATCCTTAGCTGCTTCGTAGTCAGATACGATGATTGCAATATGATGTATTTTAGATAAGTTCATTTTTCTCACGCTCCATTTCTTTTATTTCCGTTGCAAACTATACAGCAACCTTCAAAAAATACCGTGTGAACTCCTGGAGTTCAGTTTGTCCACACGGCTGATCTTATTTCAATTTTTCCAGAATCTCGTCCGCACTCATCCCGCTTGCCAGCAGCTTCTTCAGTACAGCCTCTGCTTCAGTCTTCTTTGCTTCTTCAGCAACCTTAGCATCTGCCTTTGCTTTCTTCGCTTCCAGAGATGCCACTTCTTTTTCGGCCTTCTTCAGAGCAGTCTTCTTTTCTTTCAGGTCAGCCTTCAAAGTGTCAATGTTGGCGGTGATGGATGCAATCTCGGCTGTGAGTGCTTCCTTCGCGGACTGCTTTTCTGCAATCTGCGCTGCAAAATCTGCAGTCACAGTTTTGGGCTTATTCTTGCTACCTTTGGTTCTGGGCATAGGACACAAACCTCTTTCCTGTTATGATGGTTTTAGTATATCACAAGTCTGCAAATAAATCAGCCTTATACACGCCATCCGCCAACATTTTCTTGAAGCTGTCCTTTACGGCTGCAACATCTTCGTGATAAGTCATGCCGTACCAAGTGTCGTTGGTCTTCAGAACCTTTACGGACATCTTTCCCTGCTCCAGCAGCTCTCCAATATAAATCGGAATCAGGAATTCAGACTTTAACGGATTCTCTGGCACTTCTTTCTCGAAGAACTTTTTGAAGCCTTCTTCCAGCACATCCAGAAACTCCGGAGTCAATCCCCACATGTTCATAGAAACCAGAGAATTCACATCGACAGCCACACCATCTGCCTTTGCTCCAGCTGCGGTCTTTACTATATTCTTAGTTTCCACAACTTCAGTCAAGTTGCTCTCCTCATCCATCTTGCAGATGCCACGAGTCACGCCACCGTTATCAGACAGCGTGTTCTTCAGCACAAAGCCTGCCATACAGGATTCGCCGCCATTCACCAGATACTCATGGACGGCCTTAAAGCCTTCCTTGCCATAGTAATCATCTGCGTTGATCACAATGAACGGGGTTTTGATTACTTTCTTCGCTGCAAGCACAGCCTGACCGGTTCCCCACGGCTTTGTACGGCCTTCCGGAAGTTCTCCCGGAATATCATTGATATCCTGGAAAGCGTAATCGACAGTTACATTCTGAGCAGAGCAAATAGCGGCAATACGATCGCCGATGACCTCTTTGAACTCCTTCTCAATATCCTCACGAATGATAAATCTTAGCCACAATATCCTACATACTGCGTTGCCTGCTGCTCACCACGGAGAGGTGTGCAAAGTTTCGAGCAGCAATGGGAACTCACGCTCCCACAATTCATGTGATTTCATCTATCATTATTTTTATGGAGGTGTAAATCACATGAAAGATAAATTAGATTGGTTCGATGATAACTGGAATTTGGATGTACGGCCCACACGGGTACTGTATGAACTTCTGCTCTCCCCTACTTACCGGATTCCCATGAGGGTAAAGACAGTATGTTCCTATAAGTGGGGAGTTAAATTTCCACAGTGCCCACGATGCGGAACCTCTATTGAACGTGAGTACCAACTCTTCTGCGACCGCTGCGGTCAACGGCTGAACTGGAGTAAGTTTGATGATGCGCGGGTGAAGTACATAGGGTGGGACGGACCAAAAGATGACGAGAAAGAATCTAACGCTGGTGAGAAAGTAGATGACGGCGATCAAGAAGATTCCTCCGAGATAGACTGAAAGCCACGGTCCCCCGTGGCTCCAGTATATCACAAGATCAGAAAGAAATCAGCCTTGTGGAGAAGATTATTTTGAATTCTGTTAAGAATACTCCTGTGAAGATCTACTGCTTCACCACTTCATGGAAAGACCTTTTAAGATTTTTCCGGACAGCTTATGTATTATGAGTGATAACAATATAGTTGTTGCCAATGTTATATATGGATAAAACCATAACTCTTTATATTTAAACAAGAAATACAATGAAAACCCATGAACCAAGTATATTTCATACGCGATATCCCCCACTTTAGAAAGTTTTTTTCCAACTTTCGTCACGTTCAACCTAAATGTAAGCATGTATACTTCTAGCACACAAGAAACACTGCTAATTCCGTATAATAGCACTTCCGCTAGTTTTTCTACTACTGCAGATTCAATTACGAATCTATCTAAGAGAGCCGCTAGTAAAAAGAATATTATAAATACAATCGTGTTAAACAGCAACAGTAGTTTATAGTGGTTTTCAACTTTTTCCTCAATCTGCGCTTTGTATTTATAGACAAAACACCCTATAAAAAATGCCCAACACGCCCTATACCACACAATTGGAACTGCTAATACTGTACAACACAGTTGGTACGCACATATTCCCATCGCAATTGTCACCAATTTATTTGTTGGGAAGATCATTTTATTACTGATGTAAAACCATACATACAAACCGCAAATCACATATATGTACCAAGCATACATAACATGAGTTTTTAAGACAAGCAAATAAATTATCTCGGCTATAACAACTGGACACAAAAGCTTAGCTAATTTCCTTGTAAGAAATTTATCGAGATAGTTTTTCTTTAAGCTTACCCCCCCACAGTCCATAACCACTAAAAAACAAGAATAGGCTAACACACAAATATCCTACCATTGTAAATGGCTTTAAAACAAGTGGAATCCCCAATGTTAGCCCAAGATGATCAAAGAAAATAACTAACGCGCATGCACCTCTGATACAGCTAGTACTTGAATAGCTCATTATAGAATCGTGGTTGAAGTTCAAATCAAATGCAGCTAGATATACAACAACTACTGCAAGCAAAAATATCGCAAGCAAACCCCATCTCATTTTTCCACCTCATTTTCTCATAATATCAGTTATATTGATTTATATATTTAATTCTTTCATCTTATCAACGTAAAAAAGCATTCCGTTATCGTAAATGTCGTTGTTATCGTGTTCCTCAAATTCCTGAAGTGTTCTGATTTGGCTTCTATCTTTATAGTCTGCTTTTCCCATACTCCGCCTAACAATCCATTCTTCTTTTGATTTAGTGAAATAGTGATTTATCCGAATTTTATTGATTTCTGTAATCTCGTTAGACCACCCATTCACTTTATTTCCGTTCTCATCCACAGAATAGAACCCCATTAAATATGTTGGGAAATGAACATGCTCATACTTATACACACGTCGTGGATTCACTATTGTCTTTATACAATTATTTCCTTTTCCATCTTCCTTTGCTCTATATAAAAAATTATCTAGCACCCCCCCGAATTGGTTTCTTTAGCAAACCACTAGAGCCAAACATTCGCCAATTAACAGCAATCCCTCCTGCTTGTGGGAAAGAAGAAAAAATATCAGCAACTTCATCTCGTACACTCATTCTTTTATTACAAGAATACAAAAATTCATCTGCATCAATAATTGCCATGTACCTAGTTTTATGTTTAAACCTATAAATTGCATCATTGTACGCTAAAAGTTGCATAGCAACACCAGGAAATGGAATTAAATCTACATACCCAGCATCAATATACTTCTTTAGAACCTCTTCCGTATTGTCGCTGCTATCATTATTATAAAGATAAAACTTCTGAACGCCTGCAACAATGTGATACCGAACCCACTCTTCTATATACTGGCCCTCATTTTTAATAATTGCCACAATGGATAAATCAACCGCATCTCTATCAAGAGTATCATTTATCGTTAACGTTTTGTAAAGTCTTTCTGGAATATGTGCTATTTTTCTCAACAGCCCTTTTGTACCGTTCATTCTCATTATATTTTTCCCTTAATTACACGTTTAATTATTCCGATGAAGTATTTTCCCTTTGTTGTTAAATCTATATGCGCAGCACACCGACTCAAATAGTTCCGATTATACGATGGTGTATTCCGACCGCAAAGCTTCATAGCCAAAATCATTGCGGCCATCGTTCCCTTTCTTTTAAACTGTGCGGGCTGATACTTATGAAACTCTCCATCAATACTTTTCGTGAAGTCTTCTTCCTGAACAAGGTTTCCAGCATTAAAAACATCTCTTAGAATTTGTTCTCCGAAATCAGTTCTCGATATCACAATATTCCGTCCGTCATGTTCAGAAAAATCCGGTGTCCCATTTTCATCTAGGTACCAGAAATCAGCACAGACAATATCTGCAGCATCACCGGTTCCATCCATACAAAACCGACATATGTTTCTTAAATCTCTGCCGAGAAATTTTCCCCAAGTTTCTTTATACTCTAATTTTTCAATTTCTCCGGTATTTTTTACGACTGTTGTGTAACCTGGCCACCCATTTCCTCTATATGTTATACTTCTACATGTGTCACGTGAACAATTCATTTCTTTTAACAACTTATCCTGTGCATTTTCACTAGGCTCTCCAGCACAAAAAAAAGACAGCAGACAAATTATTGACTCTTGTAATTTATCGTTTCTATTCATATACCGTCGTAATGCCATAACATCACACGGTTTTCCTACAAATGCATATTTTTTCCCAGACTCTAGCATTTCCATGATATTCTTCAATGGAACCGATATGCTGTACCTTGATCCACATCTTTCAGCAACTTCATCTGGGGTAGAACTAATCACAGTTATCGTCTTTGTTTGATCCATAGGATCATAGGTCGTTTGAATGACACCATCAACAACCTTATTATGAAGTAAATAACTGCAAATCTCAGTCAACGCGCCTCCGGATGCTGCCCTATAACGAATTTTAGGGTTTGAAGAATAGCCTACATAGGCACTTTGTATTTTCCCCCAAATGTCATGTTTCACATCTTCTTTATAATAGAAAACCGGACAGGTGTCTTTATAAAAGTCGATTTCATCCTGGTTTTTAATATCAACATTAGGAAAACCGCCTTCAATTTTTTTCATCTCTGTTCCTAGAACAGAATGGCATAAACCGCATCCCGTACAATATGTGTTTACATACTCGTTTATTTTCATTTCTTTTTCCTTCCGCAAATTTTAAGGTGGCCTAATGAGGGGAAGAACTCCACTATTTTCTTCCATTCTCTAATGAACATTAGCAACAGATAAATGCAAAGTCCGCCCCATCTGATATACCACTCGTTCATAAAAAGATAGAAAACAATCATTGCTCCTAAAATATGAGCAAGTGGCCGAGCAAAGCTCTTCAACGGGTATACATCTGGCTCTAATTTTTTTGCGTAGCGTGCATGAAGAACAAAAGCTAACAGATAAGAAAATAGCGTCGTATAGGCAGCTGCCACATATCCATATAAAGGAATAAAAATGTAATTCAAAATCAAATTTGAACCCGCCGCAATCAAAGTATTCACTGTAATATACGGTGTCTTTTTATAAAAATGCTCTATATTAACATAGAGTGTATATGCAAATATAATATAATTAGCCAAAACAACAGGCGGAATTATACTGATTCCCTCCCAATATTTCGACGATGCAAGAAGTTTCACCACCTCTGGGCCAACAAGCATAACACCTACCATTGCATATGTCATCAAGTTGATATAATCAACAGCTAAATCATTTATGCTTTTTATTTCTCTATTTTTCAGTCTTTCTGTAAACCAAGGCACCCATACACCATCAAGCGATGTTGTGATGACTGTTGCTATCATACTAAAATTATAAATCAGACTATATACACCGGTTTGTGATGCATCAGCCAGCCATGTAATCATCGTTCTATCAGACTGCGATAGAATATTTAATGCAATACCATGAAGCACCAGTGGCATTGAAATAGCAAGTCCATATTTTAGATACTCTCGATTATATAAAACATGGCTTCTAGCGTATACAAGAGCTACGGTAATCAGTCCAAAAGCTACATTAATCAGTGCTGTGGGAACAATTCTACCCATATACAAATCTGTTTTTACTACAAATAAAATAGCAAAAACGGAAGCTCCTACAGACAAAAGATTGGGAAGAATCATCAGTGCCGTTCGAAATTTATATCTATACTGCATCATTAAGTACATAGAATAATTTTGAACCAATGCTGTAGCTAAGCCCTGAAGTAGACACAACACAATCAACGTTAAATTTACATTAATGCGTAGCAGATATGCTCCTCCGCCAATAAACAGACACATTACACCTCCGCACAAGAGTGTAAATGTTGTCGTAACTGATACAAAGTCATCAATTTTTTCTTTGTAATCAATAAAAGCAGCTCTAATTCCCATATGGATTGCAAAACCCATCACCATAGATAAAATGCTAATCCAAGAATTGTAAGTTGTAACTATACCATAATCGGTCGTTGACAGTATTCTTGTAAATATTGGAACTGTCAGAAACGCAAAGCCCTTATTAAACAGACTACCTATCAAATAAAAAGCACTTGCTTTTTTATATTCATTTTTCTGCATCAAACACCTCGTCCCAATAATCGTTATTTGCTCCTACTTTCTATAATCATATTTGCAAACTTATTGGGTTCATCAATATAACTGTAAAATTGCATTAACTCATCCGGCTTCATATTATACCATTGCGATTTTTCAAGAATTTCTATAGTTTGATCATCAAACCGCATTTTAATTGTTCTAGCAGGATTTCCAGCAACAATTGCATAAGGCGCTACATCTTTCGTTACTATTGCACCTGCACCAATAACTGCGCCGTTTCCAATCTTATGACAGCCCGCTGTAATAATCACTCCACAGCCAATCCAGCAATCATTTCCAACTTCCAATTTATATCTTTCGATGTCGGAGACTGTACCCCCCCCAACTTTTTTGGTAGAAATAGGGTGACATCGAAGCAAATTTATACGGATGATTTGCACCAAAATAGTGTACATCTGGTCCAAAAGAAGTATATCTGCCTATCACCACTTCACCGCCAACGTTAAAGCTATCATCAAAGCAGCTTCCATATGTATACATGCCTATTTCGCATTTATTCTTCTCTTTTGCAATTTTTCGCGCCAATTCCGATGTTTTATAGCCCCCCTGCTTTTCAATAGTTTTATAAATATAGTGTTTTTTTATTCGTCCCATCCACGACATAATATCAGCCCCACCTCATCTATTCAAAATATTTTTCAGCTCATTTTCGAATATATTCAACTTGTCGGTAATCAAACTCATTGCATGGCATGAACTTTTAATAAGATTATCATTCCCCATATACTCAATTGTTTTCTCAAGCGCCTGTTCTGTTGTTAGAGCGCACCCATCAACTATATATGGATAATCCAAATTCCCATACAGTCCATTAAATTTCCTGCTATATGAAAAAGGAATAGTCTTTACTCCCGAAGAGAAAGCTGCTATTGTTGCATGCATTCTTGCGCCAACGAATACGTCCATTGAAGCGATATAACTTTTCACGTCAACAGGTGACGTGTACATCGGCGAAACTATTACCTCCGGGAATTCTTGTTGCAATTCTGTGCATGCGATATAGTCAGTATCATATGACGGAGCGTTTTCTTCAATCTTTTTAGTCACATGCGATATTAAGTGAACTTCATATCCTTTTTCGCAACAATATTCGATTAGCTGTTTAACATATCTCTTATAATCTACTTTCAATGAAAACTGATTTTCGCTTGAAAAGCCGCCCTTCCACAATAAGCCGGATACATTAATTCCGATTTTAAACCGATTATTCTCTTGCTTTTCTTTTCTATACGGTAATGCAAAGGCCAAATCTGTTACCGTAGTAAGCTGCTTTCTATGCGAGATTTTTTTTGCATAATCGGTCGATATTTGATCTCTTGAAAAGACATAATCAGCATGTTTTATGGCGTATCCCGCAAGCCATTCAAGTGTTTTATGTCTAAATGGCCCATATGTTTGGGGAAGCATAATATACTTGCATGAACATTTTTCTGCTATGATAGTCAAAAGTGTACTTTTATAAACAGCATTCGTAAAATATATATCTGAAAAACCATCTCCGTCATAGATATCAAATATAATATCGCACCTATTAAACAAGGATATGTATCGCATTTTTTTATCCTTGATTGATATTCTTTCTTGTGAAAACTGCATATTCGGAAATCGCATTGGAACATTTCCGAGGCTTTCAATTGAAGATATATTAATTATTTCAAGCTTTTCTTCTTTAGTATATATTTTATCTAGAATGCTCAAGAACGAATATGTTAAAGCTTCACAGCCTTTGTTCTCATGATCAAAAGAAAAGCCTCTTAATCCTATAACCATCTTCTTATGCTCTCCTCTCAAATTTTTTATTTGCCTTATATACAATCAAAAGATCAACAATCAAAACATACAGTTCTCGATCTGTCCCCTGTGATACGGCAAAAAATTCTATATAGCATGCAATTAATGCTACAATTGCAACAAATGAAAACGATACTTTTTCTTCCCAATATGCCTTCGCCATCTTATCTTTTAAGCATAACAATATTGTTCCGAGATACGCAATCAATTGGCTAATCATTCCAAATATTCCAAAATAATATAAGGTAGACAAATACTGCACTTCAATGCTTGTTTTAACATCCTCTGCTGTATAAATTCCGGACATAAACGTAAAGCGATGACTAAACTCCGCACCATAACCCTTTCCAAAAATTCTATAGCCTTTGAGTTCTTGCCATACCCAGCTATATAAATCCAATCTATTTCCAATACCACTCAGATTATCATTGCCAAAGGCAGCCGAAATGGAATTAGAATAGTTATCATTAAACACAGCTAAAAGCATGTAGAAAAACATCTGAACCGCATTTAACACCTTGCTATTTATCATAGAAAGAACGGCAATAGCAATCCCAGCAACTACAGTTAATTTAATTGCAGTAATAATAAATTTCTTTAAGCCGCTTGCGAAATAAAGCAAAACCAATTGACTAGCGATAAGTACAAGCAATGATGATCTCGACAGCGTCAGAATAGCATTTGCTAATACCATTATATATATTACGCGTTTCATTATTCTTTCTTTTCGAGTTTTACAAAATTGAAAAGAATAGAAAACAAGACATAGCATCATCGTCAAATAGAGACAGTATGCAATAGCGTGTGACGAAAAACTAATTATTCTCAACAGTCCAAAACGTAGTGAATTATAATTCAATATTGCACCACGCGTATTCAAAAGAGAAAAAATATTAAAATGTGTTACTTCTTCTACTAATCCCCAGAAAGAAACGAATCCACTCGCATAAACCAAGGTGTTAATTACGCCAACAAACCTATTTCTATTATTCACCACTTCAAGCATTGCAATTAGTAAGGCTATAGTTGTTACAACATAAAACACGAGTGTCTTAACATTCCATGCAAGAAGTAATTGGATAATGCGAATAACAACTCCCTGCGCAATAAATGCCATTGCCACGTTAGAATATAATGAAATTTTTGCTCCAGACAACAAAAAAACAAGAACACAATCAATCAGACAAATGACATAAGCAACATTAACACCAGCAATCTTGAACCAATATGGTAATATTGGAAAGACTGCTATCAGAAAGCATATTAAATTATATGAATCAATTGTTCCTCTCTTCTTTATTCCGTTACTTGTCATATTTTTCATTTATCCTTTTTATAACGTCAAGATATTTATACCCATTAGTTTCATCTGGTTCCAAATATGCACCTTCTGCCCACTCATTCCAAGCGTTAACGAAGATAATTTCAGATTTCTTTTCGTTTGATATACAAGCAAGCTGTGAAAAATATTTTTCAAATTTTTCAGGTGTCGCTCCGTAAAATACGCTTCCTTTGGTCTTTTTTCTTGGTGTATTATCCCATGCGACAAAAGCTCCCGGGTATATATTGTTTCTTGTCTCGCTTCGTGCATCTTTTAGTATTCTTTTCCAAACACGGTCATACGATGCAAAGTATAATGTTCTTTCAACATCGTATCTCTTGCATATAAATTTGCTTTTCAGTCTATCGATTTTCTTCACCAAACTTCCTCTTACCTTTTCTTCATAGTTTGGCTGAAATTTCAAAATGGCTTTTGATTTTTTTGAGTATTCCTGTGTTTGAAATCCGTTTAATTCCTCAACAATATGGATTCCATTAAAACCTGCTTTTCTGCAAACGTCCTCCCATAATTGAATCATCGGATCTATATCTGAAATAGATTCAGTTCGATAGATCACAAACAAAGGGCAACCATTAATTTTAATGTATCGGTCATCTTTAAAAAATGGTATAAGATAATCAATATGTTCTTTCCATTCTTTTTTCTTTCCATACTCTTGAGGCATAATGATTTCAGACGTAGCGCCATCCCATGCCCTCGTCCACGGTTCATTTGCCCAACACATACAAAAATGTGTCTTTATATCCGGATTTTTTAGCAGAAGTTCAACTGGCTTCTCCATCAACAGCTTCCCATCAAACCAGTAATGATAATAGCAAAAGGCATACACTCCATACTCCCGTGCCAATTCTGCCTGCCGTTTTAATGTATCCACCTCTAACATATTGTAATAGTTGGCCTTGTCCGGAACCACAGGTTGCATGTGTCCTTCAAATAAAGGTTTTGCTTTTTTCACATTATCCCAGTCTGTAAAACCTTTGCCCCACCATTTATCATTTTCCGGAAACGAGTGGTATTGTGGGAGATGAAATGCAATGATTTTCATTTTAAATTCCTCTCTGTGAACTCATCTAATCTTGGAACACGCTTCCTACGAATTTTGTAAGCTGACGAAATTAAAAGCATAGCAATTTTTAGAAGCAACTCAAAGCCACTATACAGCTCACAACTGAAGCTCAATTTATTTTTATTTAATTTATCTATATTTCTTGTACAGCGTGTCTCAAATATTTTTAATTGTCTCTCATCAAGACAATTCGCCTTTTTCAAATATGCTAAGACCTCTCTGTCCGAATTATAACCATTTTCTTTATCCAAAGAAAAGTTAACCCCTGTATTTTTATGGATATAGACAATTTTATTGCAGTATCTTGCGTTGTTTTTTTTCATAAGGAGACACCACAAGAATAAATCATCCGCGCAATTGCTCTTTATAACATTTTTCATCCAATACTGTGGAATTGCGCTTTTTCTAATCAAACATTGTCCTGGTGAAGATAACAGGTTTCCTAAGTACATATAGAACCTGTTGTCTTTTGCAGCAACAGCTCTGCAATAATTATTCAAAATTAATTTAGGTCCATTATCTGTTTCAAAAACGCCATTTCCATAAACAACATCTATGTCCTCGCTAAAGCAACTGTACAAGCTTTTTATGCAATCCGGCGTCACTTGATCATCCTGATCCAACATAAAAATGTAATTGCCACTAGCATTCTCTATTCCTGTTATTCTCGCCTTGTGAATGCCCATATTTTTCTCGTGATTCACACAAGTCACATTATATTTGGCTTCATCGAACACACTCAGATTTACGCTTTCCCAAGGACTGTCATTGACCAAAATCACCTCTAATCTTGCAATACTTCCTAGATCCGTGTAATTTGCATCAATCGTTGCTTTCAGGTTTTGCAGATGCTTATTTCCGTTATAGAATGGTATTACAATAGAAATCAAATCGTTCATTATATTTATCCTTTTCTCACCATTTCAATATACTGGTCTTGAAGCATTCTTGCTACATCTTTCACATCATATCCAGCTTGTGCAACATCTTTTGAGCCATCCATTCGATTTATCTTCTTAGTTTTTAGAATTTCAGTTGCCCAATATTCAGCTGGTTTTTCAAGTGATAGAAATATAGCATTGGGGGTTAGTTCAACTTCTCTTGTTATATTTGAAGACATTACACATGGTAATCCCGAACATTCAGCTTCGACTGCAGCAACTGGTAGACCCTCATATAGCGATGGCATAATATAGCAATCAGCCAAGGATAAATAATCCTCAACATTCTTTTTTACGCCCATAAAAACAACATCTTCTGTTAAGCCCAGATCTAGCACTTTCTTCTTCATTGGTTCCTGCAAGGAGCCTTCGCCCAAGAGAATCAATTTTGCTGTGGAATCCTTCTTTTTAACCTCACTAAATACATCAATTATGAAAGCATGGTTTTTCTGAGGCAAGAATCGTCCCGTGTGCATTATTATGAAATTCTGTTCCAAATCTAAGACTTTTCGTAATTTATCACGCACATCCTGTCTATATTTAAAACGACGTACATCAATACCATTATAAATGATCTGTACTTTTCCAGCAGAGATCAACTCATCTTTATACATCCATTCAGCTGCGGCCTTTGAACACGCAAACCAATTCGTTGCCCACTTTGATAATTTATTCTTATAATAATTATAAACCAGCAATTTACCTTTTGATTTTCCACTCACTTCAGCACTATGTGAATGATAAATTCTCACAGGCACTTTTGCTTTTTTTGCTGCTAAGAGATACGGTGCTCTCAATGGTGTTGTGTAATGTACATGGACAATTTCATATTTATGCGCTAGCAAGAATTTGTAAAGCTCAATTGATTCTTTCTGAATCTTTAAGAATGTATTATCTTCCTTAACATTTATTGTATACTTTTTTCCACCAAGAGCTTTGATTTCATCCTCATAGCATGATTTTTCATCGCTCATAACCAGAAAATCAAACTGCACCTTACTTCTGTCTATATTTCGGTACATATTCATTATAAATGATTCAATTCCTGCCGCATTAAAAACTCTTGTTACATTTAATACTCTTATGGGCTCATCCATATTTCTTTCCTCCTCTCTTTTCACAATTTTTTAAAGCAGTCAATCATCAGGTTGGTTCTGTTTGTCCATGTACAATCCGCAGGAACACTATTTACAACATCCATTGGGTTAATCGTTTTTATTTCATTTATTAGTTGTTCCACTTCGTGGATAAACGTCTCATAACTGTCTGCGCACCGAACATATGTTGATATGGAATTTGTCCCTGCAACGCCTGTTGTGACCACTGGTTTCCCAGCAGCAAGATATTCGTATAATTTTAACGGATTCATGCTATTTGTGAATTCATCAACTTTATGAGGGATAATAGCTATATCAAAACATTTCATTTCGTATGGAAGTTTTTTGTAATGAACATCTCCTTTAAATGTAATATTTGTATACTTATTTTCCAAGTCCTTGATTCGCTCTTTCTGAGAATATGCAGGTCCAAGAAATACAAAATGTACTTCTGTAAACTTTTTCAAGCACTGCTCTACTAAATCAAAGTCTACTCTGTCTTGTATTTTTCCAACGTAGCCTATAGTAATCTTGTCTTCCTTTGCCTCCTTTAAGGCCGGATGGAAATACTCAACATCCACACCATTCGGAATCCAATGTTTATTCTTATTCATCGGGAATGTATCGAGCAGCGCTTTTGAAACGGTCATAATTAAATCCGCTCGACTATCTATATACGCATAATTTTCTTTAATCAATTGCTTATCTGGCATCTGTGGATGATACAGCCAATTATCGATTGCATCAAAAGCTACTTTTTTAAACTGCAATTTTTTTGCTGTTCCAACAGCCATTGGATTCTGCAAAAGAAGAATGCTGTCATTTATTTTCAAATAGTTGCAAGCTTCCTTGATTGCATTAATTACACTATCGTAATTAAACGACGTAAACCACCACATCTTTTTTTGCAATGCAACTCTAATGAAATCCGGCAGAAAAACATCTAAACACCAAACATTGTCTTTCATTTTAGAAAGTTGCGCATTATGATGGCAATATTCGATTTTTCCACCTTTTGTTTTCCAATTTTTTCTTTTAATCAATACTTCCGCTAAAGAAGTCGGACGATTTATTACTAGAATTTTTCCTACTTCACTGTTCTCTGAAAAGTGTTCACAAACATGAGCGTCTCTCGTTCTAAATCCTTCTTCATTCCACTTTTTATAATCGTGAAAAGGCACAATTACTACATTTATCATTTATTTATCCCTTTCATCCACTGCCGCAAAGACTTCTTCATACTGTCCACAAATCTTATCCCACGTGTACTCTTCCGCCACACGTTTCTTAGCTCTCCGACCCATCTCTTCAATTTCATCTGTGTTCATCAAATCAGCCTTATCAATCAACTTTGCAAGACTACCCGGCTTGCGGCTCCAGTACAAAGCGCAATCTTCTGCAACTTCTTTATTAAAGCCAACGTCAACCAGCAAATTCAGATCAGTGCTGCCCAAAGCCTCAATCAGCGACGGATTCGTACCGCCAACTGTGTGACCATGGAAATAAGCATAGGCGTTCTCTCGAATCTTCTTCAGCAACTCCTGGTCATAAACAGTGCCGACGAACTTGATTCTCTTATCGCTCTTGAAATGAAGTTTTTCTTCAAGTTCATTCAAGAATCTATCATTTACATTTGTGATAATGGCAAAGTCTTTTTTGCTCTTGCTCTTCATGAATTCCCGAATCATAACTTCAAAAGAATTTTCCGGTACAAAGCGACCGACGACAAGGTAATACCCCTTTTTCGTCAGTCCTTTTTCTTTATACCAGTTCATCAGCTTTTCATCGTCATCAGCCAGCTTACTGAGGGTCAAATCTGCACCATAAGCAATAAATGTAGTCTTTGGATTGCAACCTTTGATGCCCTTACCGTCATAGCACTCATGGATATACTTCTCGATATTCACAGAGTCACAGATGGCAAGGTCGCAGTATTTAACCATCATCTGCTCAGAGATCTTCCAGTATTTCCGAATTGGCGCAGACCACTTTGCTCTCATCCACTCATGTCCATCTGGATTCAGGTACACTGTACCGCCCAACTTATGAATTTCTTTGTAAAAATGAGCAGCAAAAGGTCCAATGCGACAGGCCATAATATAAACAATCGGATTTTTGATCTTATGTTCTTTTATGTATTTGCAGCAAGCATTCAATGCTGCAACATCATAATAAATGGCCTGCGCCGCACCAATTTGAGGGATATCAATCTTGAAACAATGTGCATTGTGGAACTCGAACTCGTGATCATTGATTCTGGTCACACCTTCCACTTTTGTTTCATCCATGCAGCCGTCACCGTTAGCCTTACACGCCACATGATATTTAATATTTTTCTTATTCTGATGGTACTCCGTGAGCTTGTAAACAAAGGTTTCATATCCACCGTATGCACCTAAACTCTTGGCTCCCACCAGAAATACGTGCTGTACTTCGTTTTCCCGCTGCATTCTTCCTACCCCTACGTCTTAAAATTTAAAAGTATCCTTCAGGCCCAACCACTTCTGGTCCTTATCGCTCAGATTCAATGCAGTGCCATCTTCCAGCGTATATCCTTCTGCACTTGCACTACCTTTGTACTCACCCTTCAGCTGTGGCCACTCAATGCCGATCTCCGGGTCGTTCCAAGCCATACCGCCTTCATCATTCGGATGCCAAAAGTCATTGACCTTATAGCAGAATTCTGCCTCGTCGCTCAGGACCATGAAGCCATGCGCGAAGCCCTCCGGGATAAGGAACTGCTTCTTATTCTCTGCCGACAGGGTAACACCATACCACTTACCGTAGGTATCAGAATTGCTTCTGAGGTCAACTGCAACATCGAACACAGTGCCGCGCACAGCGCGCACCAGCTTGCACTGCGGATACTGCTTCTGGAAATGCAGGCCACGCAGCACACCCTTTGTGGACATAGACTGATTGTCCTGCACGAAGTGGATATCGATGCCAGCTTCCTTCATATCTTTTTCGTTGTAGGTTTCCATGAAATAGCCACGAGCATCACCATGAACAGCAGGCTCAATCACACAAAGGCCCTCGATGCCTCCTACATTTTTCTCAACTTTAATCTGTCCCATTTTTCTGTCTCCTCTATTACTGCTCAATCTCTTTCAGGTAACGGCTCAGCGCATCCTGCCAGGTCGGAAGCGGAGTGAATCCGGCTTCCACCAGCTTGCTCTTATCCAGACGGCTGTTAAACGGACGAGCAGCCTTGCTCAAACCATACTCCGCCGTAGTCACCGGCAGGACTTCCGTCTTATAGCCAGCCTGACGGTAGATTTCTTTCGTGAAATCATACCAGCTGATGTAGCCGCCCTCGTTAGTGGCATGGTAGTAGCCGTACTTCTCAGTTTCGTTCATATCGACGAGCAGTCGAGCCAAATCGTATGTATAAGTCGGTGTGCCAATCTGGTCGTTGACCACACGGACAGTGTCATGGGTCTTGCCGACATTCAGCATGGTCTTGATGAAGTTCTTGCCGTTCAGACCAAACACCCAAGCAATACGGACGATAAAATACTTCTCCAGCGTCTGGCTGACCGCCAGCTCACCTTCCAGCTTCGTTTGACCGTACACATTCAAAGGCTTATAATCCTTGCAGTCTGGCTGCCAAGGCTCGGTACCCTGACCGTCAAACACATAATCCGTGCTGATATAGGTCATCTTGCAGTCCAGCTTCTTGCAGACATCCGCAATGTTCTGGGTGCCGCCGGCATTGATCGCACGAACTTTTGCTACTTTATCGTCATCCTCTGCCATGTCCACAGCAGTCCATGCTGCACAGTGGATCACCGCATCCGGATTCACTTCTGTAATTACTTTCTCAACAGCGTCCTTATCAGTAATGTCCAGAGCAACATACGGTGCTTTTGTTACCGCAGAGCCATCTGCCACACCACTGTAATTTTCCTGAATATCAGAACCAACACCCTCATGGCCGCGCTTCAGCAGCTCGTTCATTACATCATGGCCCAGCTGACCGCCAACGCCAGTTACAAAAAACTTCATGCTCTTTCCTCCTGTTAGCGATTGCTGTACATTTTCTCGTAGTAGTTCTGATACTCGCCGCTGATGATGGTCTCCCACCATTCACGGTTATCGAGATACCACTGGATGGTCTTCTTGATGCCATCCTCGAACTTGGTCTCCGGCAGCCAGCCCAGCTCGTTGTGAATCTTGGTCGGGTCGATAGCATAGCGCATATCGTGGCCTTTACGGTCACCGACATGAGTGATCAGGCTCTCCGGCTTGCCCAGTTCCTTGCAGATAATCTTCACAATCTCAATATTCTGCTTCTCATTGTGACCACCGACGTTGTAGACTTCGCCCACGCGTCCCTTGTGGATAATCAGATCAATGGCCTTGCAGTGATCTTCCACATACAGCCAGTCACGGACATTCAGGCCCTCGCCGTAAACAGGCAGTGGCTTATCTGCCAGTGCATTAGCGATCATCAGCGGAATCAGCTTCTCCGGAAAGTGATACGGACCGTAGTTGTTAGAGCAACGGGAAATGGTCACAGGCAGACCGTATGTACGGTGGTAAGCCAGAACCAGCAGGTCAGCAGCAGCCTTGGAGCTGCTGTACGGAGAACTGGTGTGGATCGGAGTTTCTTCGGTGAAGAACAGGTCAGGACGATCCAGCGGCAGGTCGCCGTAAACCTCATCGGTAGAAACCTGATGGTAACGCTGGATGCCATACTTGCGGCAAGCGTCCATCAAAACACTGGTGCCGATGATATTGGTCTGGAGGAAGATGCCCGGATCTTCGATGGAACGGTCAACATGAGATTCTGCCGCAAAGTTGACCACGA
>OCPX01001500.1_pt1 | contig 17628 bp, 16 predicted proteins | sample 1538771 | NCBI WGS metagenome assembly OCPX01 (sample SAMN04571725, study PRJEB22368) | human gut metagenome | biome: human gut; material: stool | host: Homo sapiens | place: Luxembourg | collected 2012-11-01 | reverse complement strand
CAAGAAAATTATACGTGGGTCATTAATGAGTTGTTAAACGGGTATTTCGCAAATGGTTAATTTTGCCGCCGAGAAATCAAAACAACGAATTATATAACATTTCAAACGGAATTAGAATGGAAGTAATAACAATGGAAAGTGCAGCCTTCAAAAAGCTGACAGAACAGTTGACAGAAATAGTCCAGTACGTGCGATTGGCAAAAATGGCATTTCAAGAGAACTTGACGGGTAAGGGATTGAAGCCGATGTTGACCAATGACGATGCAGCTAAGATGCTTGGTGTGAGCAAGCGCACCTTGCAGCGAATGCGCTCAGAGAACCGCATTGATTTTATTAAAATTGGCAATCAATGCCGATACCAAGTTGAAGCCATTGAAAGAATGGTTGAGGAACGAACAATAGCTAAGGAAACATGAGCATGGAAGATGGAACATTGAGAAAACTGGAGTTATATCTCCATGACCTACACAAAAAGATAGACGGCATCTACGACATGCTGATGTTGAGACACGAACGAGAGACGGAGCAAAAAGGAAGTTCTGCCATCAATGAAAAATTGCTCGACAACCAAGATCTCTGCCTCTTATTTCAAATCTCCCCTCGTTCCCTTCAACGCTATCGCAGTCTGGGAGTACTTCCCTACAAGCGTTTGGGGCAGAAAACATACTACACGGAAGAGGATGTGATGCAGTTTGTAGAGAATAATGTCAAAGAATTCAAGAAAGAGAATGTGGAGCATTACTTGACTCGCATTCATCAGAAATTCAAATAACAAAAGTATTCACCATTAAACATTTACAATTATGGGACAAAAGAAAAAGAGTGATGAACAGGACGTGCTGGTGGTCCGTGACGAAAAGACGGGCGAGATCAGCGTCGTCGCCGGACTCAGCAGAGACGGCACACCGAAGCGAGCACCCGCCAAGGCGGAGAACACGTCCGACTTCCTGCGTTTTGACCGCAACAGTGATTTGATGGACAGTTTCTTTAGAAACTTCTTCCGCCAGTGCAAGGAGCCAAGCCGATTCGGATTCTACCGTATAGCGGCAGACCAGGTGGAAAACCTGCTTGGCGTGATGAAGGAGTTGCTGAAAGATCCAGAGGCTAACAAGGAGATTCTTTCCGCCCACAAGGTTGACACCTCCAATTATGAGAAAGAGGCAAAGCAATCGGAAGGTCAGGCGAAAGAAACCGCATCATCGGACGATGCGTCCAAGACGCAGATTAACACAGAAAAAGAGAATGTATCATCTGAACAAACCAACGAAAAAGAGAACGACATGGAACAGAAACCAGAACAGACCGCAACCGAACAGCAGGCACAGACCGCTCCGGGTGTAAAGCAGAACCTCATTAGTGGTAACGATGTGAACTTGCAGGAACTTGGTGCCAAATATGGCATAGACTTCAACAGTATGAATGAGAAGGATATGAAAGCCCTGCTCAACTACGGCAAGACGGGGCTTGTGATTGTGAAGCCGACCTTCGGCGGTGAACAGATAGAGATACAGGCCCGTCTGTCATTCCGTAAGGACGATAACGACCAGTTGCAACTCGTGCCGCATTTCGTGCGCAACGAGCCTAAACTCGATGTCGCTTACAAAGGCTATACCTTCACTCCAGAGGACAAGAAGAACCTGTTGCAGAACGGCAACCTCGGAAAGGTAGTGGATTTCCCCGACAAGAATACAGGTGAGCTGCGTCCTCATTTCATCAGTATCGACCGTCTCACCAATGAGATTGTTGACATCCCTACCAACAAGGTGCGCATACCCGATACCATCGGCAAGACACCTATTACCAAGGACGACAAGAGAGTGCTCTACTCTGGTATTCCGCTTCGCAAGGAGATTGAGCTTGCCAACGGGCGCAAGTTTACACCGCTGTTGCAGGTGAATGTAGAACAGCGTGGCGTGGAGTTCGTGCCTGGCAGCACAAGACAGGCGCAAGGCCAGAAGCAGGAAGGTGACAAGAAGCAAACTGCCGACAAGCAGGAGCAGAAGACGGATGGTGATGCGGGCGGTCAGAAAAAGCAGCAAGATCCCAACCACTGGCTCAATGAGGACGGAACCATCCGCCGACTCAACACCTATTTCAAGAAGGAACTGACCGAGCAGCAGAAGGACGACTATGTGGCAGGCAAGACCATCGAGATCAAGGAAGTGCCGAACAAGAACGGCAGCGGTACCTATACCGCCTATGTGAAGTTCGACTTCGACAAGATGCAGCCACGTTCCTACCGCAACAATCCAGACCTCAAACAGGCAAAGGAACAGATTCCGACCAACGAGAACAAGGTACAAGTCGCCGTCAACGAGCAGGGCAAGACCCATGAGGCGACCAAGCACACCAAGGATCCGCTGAGTCCGGGACAGTCTGCGCCAAAGAACGAAAAGCAGCAGAAGGAACAGAACGCCGAGGAACAGAAGCCAAAGAGAAAGGCAAGAAGCGTGAAGATGTAGTTGCCGCCACTTGATCCACAGAGTTAATCATCCATTATAACAACCGACATCTGCGACCGTCTATCCCACGGTTGCGGATGTCACAAAAACAACAGACAATGAAGACAATCATCGCAGAGAAACCAAGTGTAGCCAAGGAAATCGCCCACAGTGTGGGAGCTGACAAGCGTGAGGAAGGCTATATGCAGGGCAATGGCTATTATGTGACATGGGCATTCGGACATTTAGTGCAGCCAGCCATGCCGGAAACCTACGGCATGAAGGGATTCCATGCGGAGAATCTGCCTGTGATTCCCGACCCGTTCGTTCTTGTTCCCCGACAAGTCAAGACAGAGAACGGCTACAAACCAGATGCAGGTGTGCTTGCCCAGATTAAAATTATCGGCAAGCTGTTTGACAGCAGTGAGCGCATCATCGTGGCAACCGATGCCGGACGTGAGGGAGAATTGATTTTCCGATACCTCTATGCGTATCTCGGTTGCAGGAAACCTTTCGATCGTCTCTGGATCAGTTCGCTTACGGACACTGCCATCCGTGAGGGACTTCAGAACCTCAAGGACGGAAAGGAGTATGACAATCTCTATCATGCAGCCAAGGCAAGAAGCGAGGCAGACTGGCTCGTCGGCATCAACGGCACACAAGCCCTGACGATAGCTGCAGGACGTGGCACCTATTCTGTAGGTCGTGTGCAGACTCCGACCCTTGGCATGGTGTGCGAACGCTATTGGGAGAACAAGCGTTTCGAATCGAAACCGTTCTGGCAGGTACACTTCGGTGTGGTTGATGCAGACAGTGGCAATATACTGAAGTTCACATCAGTCAACCGATGGGCAGACAAAGGCACCGCAACCGACATATATAATAAGGTGAAAGATACCGGTTCTGCCATCATCACAAAGGTCGCAACCAAGCGAAAGGTGGAGAAGGCACCGCTCCTTTACGACCTCACCACCTTGCAGAAAGAAGCCAACTCCCAGCATGGCTTCACGGCAGAGCATACACTCTCCATCGCCCAGAAACTCTACGAGGCAAAGTTCATCACCTATCCAAGAACATCAAGCCGCTATATCTCGGATGATGTATTTGCCACCCTTCCCAAACTCTTTAAGAATCTGGAGAATCATTCGGAATATGGAGAAAAAGTGAAACTCTTGCCTGGCAGTGAGGACTACAGCAAGAACAGCGTGAATGCCGCCAAGGTGACCGATCACCATGCCCTGCTCATCACAGAAAATGCAGCCATTGGTCTTTTCAAGGACGAGAAAACCGTTTATAACATGATATTGTGCCGGATGATTGAAGCGTTCTCGGCAGACTGCATCAAGGACATCACATCAGTAACGGCGCAAGTGGATCATGACGTCGAATTTGGCATCAGTGGCTCCATCATCCGACAGACTGGCTGGCGAGCGTTGTCGCTCAAGGAAAAGAACAACAGTCAGGACAAGGATGCAGACGCAACAGACAATGAGGTCAAGGATCAAGTCATTCCCAACTGGCAAGAAGGACAGCATATCACTCTTTCTGGCTGCACCATCACGGAGGGCAAGACCAAACCAAAGCCATTGCATACGGAATCCACATTGCTTGCAGCAATGGAGACCGCAGGCAAAGAGATAGAAGATGATACGATGCGCCAGGCAATGAAGGACTGCGGTATAGGTACACCAGCTACACGTGCCGCCATCATCGAAACCCTGCTCAAACGAGAGTATATGGTGCGCCAGCAGAAGAAACTTGTGCCGACGGAAAAAGGACTCGCCCTGCATTCCGTGGTGAAGAACATGGCGATTGCCAATGTGGAGATGACGGGCAAATGGGAGGCGGAACTTGCCAAGATTGAACGAGGTGAAGCAAGTGCAGACGGGTTCACCCATAGTATCGAAGGTTATACCCGTGAAATCACTGCGGAATTGTTAGGTTGTGACAGACTTTTCAGCCACAAGGATTCCGGCTGCCAGTGTCCTAAATGCAAGCAAGGTACCATGCAGTTCTTCGAAAAGGTAGTAAGATGCAGCAACAAGGAGTGCGGTATGCCAGTGTTCAAGCAGGTAGCAGGAAAGTTACTCACTGATGCCGACATCACCGACTTGCTCACCAAGGGCAAGACCAGAATGCTCAATGGTTTTACCAACAAGCAAGGCAAACCTTTCTCCGCAGCCATTGCCTTTGACGAGAATTTCAACACGAAATTCGTATTTGCAGAGCGCAAAACAGCAGAAAAGCGAGGAAATGTGAAGAGATACAAGAAATAGTTTGTACCTTTGCCACCGAAACATGGTTCATAAATGGTGTCTTTATTTAGGATGCTTTTATTTACTGTGGATTAAGTGGCGGCACTCGGAGGGATACCGAGTGCCTTTTTCTTGCTTTCACACAAACACCAACCGCCATCCACGGTTTATTATTCACCACTTAATCCATTCAACAGACAAATGAACAGAAAGAAACAGGCACAGACAGAGCTGTCCTATTACGGACTGTATCTCTTGAACCATCTCAGAGAGAACCGTTTTCCACAAGCCAGCGATGCGGACTTTATCCGCGAACGTGCAGACCATGCCGCAGAAGTATATGAGCAGGCACGGCGTGATGCCCTCTTTGCCGATGCGGCACAAGAGCTTGCCATGTCAGCATTGCTGAAAGGTCTCCGCTTTTCCAAGTACAGCATCCTGTATGATGTTGTTGACAGTGAGTTTCCCCTGGAGGTAGCAGTAGAAGACCAGGAAGCGTTTGTCAAGAACCTCCTGCCTCTGGTTGACAACGTGTATTCCATTTACGACCTCACCGATGACGATTTTGCCCAGTCACCGGACTACGACCAGCTCTATACAGAGTTGACGGGAGCCGTAGCCCTTTTCATAGAGTCAAATGGCGTACAATAGAAAACAACGGCTGAACGACAACATCAAGGCGATAGAGACGGCATTCATTCTTGACAGGGAACAGCGCACGCCGACCGCCCGTGAGCGTCTCCTTCTGGAGCGTTATTGCGGATTCGGAGGATTGAAGTGCATCCTGAACCCTGCCAGGGAACTGGCGGATGCCGTCCATTGGGCAAAATCAGACCTTGAATTGTTTGCTCCAACAGTGGAGCTGCATAGACTTATCCGTGAAAACAGCAAGAATGAAAGCGAGTACAAACAGTTGATGGATAGTCTGAAACAGTCTGTCCTCACGGCATTCTACACGCCGTCAGCCGTTACAGAGGCTCTGAAGGATGTGTTGAAAGAGCATCAGATTATCCCCGAAAAGGTGCTTGAACCATCGGCAGGCATCGGTGCCTTTGTCAATTCCGTCTTGGATAACAATCCCAAGGCAGACATTATGGCATTTGAAAAAGACCTGCTTACGGGAAAGATACTACGCCATCTGCACCCGGAGCAGAAAGTGCGCATAGAGGGATTCGAGAAGATAGAAAAGCCTTTCAATGACTACTTCGACCTCGCCATTTCAAATATTCCGTTTGGCGATGTTGCCGTATTTGATCCGTCTTATACAGCCATGAAAGGCATGAGGGCACTTGTTACCAGACGCATACACAACTACTTCTTTGTCAAGGCTCTTGATACGGTAAGGGATGGTGGGTTGGTTGCCTTCATCACCTCACAAGGCGTATTGAATGCCAAAAACAACAGTGCCGCGCGTTTTATGATGCTCTATCATGCAGATCTCGTGTCAGCGATTCGTCTTCCCAACAACCTGTTCACGGAAAATGCCAATACGGAAGTGGGCAGTGACCTCATCATTCTCCAGAAAAACAGCCAAAAGGAGTCGCTGCGAGGAGACGACAACCTGCTTGACACTGTCTATAATGACGAGAACCGCATTCCGACAAACAACTACTTTCTGGAGCATCCGGAACGCATTATCCATACAACAGCAAAGTTGGATACTGACCCGTTCGGCAAACCTGCAATGATATACACGCATGAGGATGGTGTGGAAGGCATTGCAGAGGATTTGCGAAGGATGCTCCATGAAGACTTTAAGAAGAACTTCAATTTGAACCGATACTTGGGGATAGAGGAAACAAAGGCTGAGGAAGTTAAGGAGGTTGAAGAAACAGAAAAGATAGAAAAAACAGAGAAGATAAAGCCTTCCATTGAGGAAAAGCAGAACGATACGGTAGTATCCTTGCAAAAGCAGGAAAAGCCTACTGATGATGCTGAGCTATCCCAAAAGTCCAATCATCAGCAGCCACCAGTCCAAATGACTCTGTTTGACCTTTGGGGAATGGAAGAAGAAAAACGTCTGACTGTCCATGCTACAAAGAAGAAAGCAGAGGTAACAGTGGGTGCTGCCGCCAAGAAAGTGTCAAGGAAGAAAGCAAGTCCGTTGGTAAAAAGCGTCAATCCGACTTTTGAAGTTGTGACAAAGCCTGTGGAAAAAGAAGAAAAGCCTTCGTTGACAGAAGCAAAGGAGCAGGAGACGGCACAGGAGACAAAAACAATCCTGCCTGGTGATGAGCCATACGCAAGCATCTCTTGGGAAGAGAATCCGCCAATCAACGGCTTTTACGAGATGATGATGACCATGGCTCCCGAAGACAGGGTGCTGCTGCGCCAAAAGGCGGAACTGCACCGTCAGGAACAACTCAAGGCTTTGGGCGTTGAAGATACGCTTGATCCGAAGTTCAAGCCGCCGATGGAACCGATAGAAGTTCTCAAAGTTCAAATCGGGCATGGACAGTCGAAAGGGAATGAGGCAAAAGAAGATTCCAAGACTCAGAGCACATTGAAAGAAACAAATCATGAGCGAGAACAACAAAAAGAGCCAGAAAGAATGCGGGAAGAGCAGGCAAGGAAGAAAGAGGATCCTATGAAGCCCCGTCCATTTGATGAGAAACTGGAAAGTTTTCATCGTGAGGGTTCTATGGTGCTCGACTCTGCCCGAAACATCGGTGTATTGAAAGACCTTACCAAGTATGGTGCAACCTTCATGCCGTTGGATCTGAATATGGAGCAGAAAGAAAAGGCAGTCTTGTATATCGCCCTCCGTGATGCCTATCAGAAACTTTACACCTATGAAGCGGAAGAACAGACGGAAAACAAGCAGATGCGTGAGAGTCTGAATGTCTATTATGATGCTTTCTTCATCCGCTTCGGCAACCTCAATGCCAAGCAGAACGTGAAGTTCATCCTCATGGATGCCTCAGGGCGCGACATGCTGTCATTGGAACGGGTAGAAAACGGACAGTTCACAAAGTCAGACATCTTCGACCACCCGGTCTCTTTTTCGCTTGACGAGGTCAGTCATGTCGATTCTCCAGAGGAAGCGCTCACTGCCTCGCTCAACAAGTTCGGCCGTATCGACTTGCCGTATATGACTGAATTATCGGATATGCCGGAACAGGAACTGACGGAAGCGCTTAAAGGACGCATCTATTACAATCCGCTCATAGACGGCTACGAGATTGCCGACCGCTTCATTGCTGGCAATGTCATAGAGAAAGCGGAGCGTATAGAAGAATGGCTGAAGGAAAATCCCGACCATGCAATCGTGAGGGAGTCGTTGGAAGCCTTGAAGGCAAGCATTCCCGAACCGATAGCCTTTGAGGACCTGGACTTTAACTTCGGTGAGCGTTGGATACCTACAGGTGTGTATTCCGCTTACATGAGCCACCTCTTCAATACACAGGTCAGCATCGTCTATTCCGACAGCATGGACGAATATTCGGCAAAATGCAGTATGAAGACCATGGCCATCACGGATGAGTATATGGTGAAGGGATATTACCGCCACTATGACGGCATGAGTCTTCTGAAACATGCCCTGCACAACACCTGTCCCGACATGATGAAGAGCATCGGTGAGGATGAACACGGCAACGACATCAAGGTGCGTGACAGCGAGGGCATACAGCTTGCCAATGCCAAGATTGACGAAATCCGCAACGGGTTCACTGAATGGCTGGAAGAGCAGTCTGACTCCTTTAAGGAACGCTTGACTACAATGTACAACCGGAAGTTCAACTGCTTCGTGCGTCCGAAGTATGACGGTTCTCACCAGACCTTCCCCGGCTTGGACTTGAAAGCCCTTGGCGGAAAGTATGGTGTCAAGAGTGTGTACCCAAGTCAGAAGGACTGTGTATGGATGCTTTTGCAGAACGGCGGCGGGATATGTGACCACGCCGTAGGTACAGGCAAAACCCTTATCATGTGCATGGCTGCGCATGAGATGAAACGCCTCGGTATGGCTCACAAGCCGATGATTATCGGACTGAAAGCCAATGTCGCGGAGATAGCTGCCACCTATCAGACAGCTTATCCCCATGCGAGGATACTCTATGCCTCGGAGAAGGACTTTTCCACCAAGAACCGTGTCAGTTTCTTCAACAACATCAAGAACAACGACTATGACTGTGTAATCATGTCGCATGACCAGTTCGGGAAGATACCGCAATCGCCAGAACTCCAGCGGCAGATATTGCAGGCGGAGCTTGATACCGTGGAGGAAAACTTGGAAGTGATACGCACGCAGGGCAAAGACGTGTCACGGGGAATGCTCAAAGGCTTGGAAAAGCGAAAGCAGAATCTGGAGGTGAAGTTGCAGAAGATAGCCTACAGCATCGAGCAACGTACCGATGATGTGGTGGACTTCCGCATGATGGGCATCGACCACTTGTTTGTCGACGAGAGCCACCAGTTCAAGAACCTCATGTTCAACACCCGTCACGACCGTGTGGCAGGACTCGGCAACAGCGAGGGAAGCCAGAAGGCACTCAATATGCTCTTTGCTATCCGTACCATACAGGAGCGGACTGGCAGAGATCTGGGAGCGACATTCCTGTCGGGAACAACTATCAGTAACTCACTGACTGAGTTGTATCTGCTTTTCAAGTACCTGCGCCCCAAGGAACTGGAGCGTCAGGACATCCGCTGTTTCGATGCGTGGGCGGCAATCTTCGCCAAGAAGACTACCGACTTCGAGTTTAACGTCACCAACAACATCGTGCAGAAGGAACGTTTCAGATATTTTATCAAGGTGCCGGAGCTTGCTGCCTTCTACAACGAGATAACCGACTATCGCACAGCGGAGGCGGTTGGCGTGGACAGACCACAGAAGAACGAGATCCTTCATAATATACCGCCGACACCCGAGCAGGAGGACTTCATCCAAAAGCTGATGGAGTTTGCCAAGACGGGCGATGCTACCATCCTCGGCAGACTGCCATTGTCGGAAACAGAGGAAAAGGCAAAGATGCTCATAGCCACGGACTATGCCCGAAAGATGGCGCTCGATATGCGCATGATAGACCCGACTTGTGAGGACCATCCAGACAACAAGGCGAGCCATTGTGCCAAGATGATAGCCGACTACTATCACCGTTACGACGGTCATAAGGGGACGCAGTTCGTGTTCTCCGACTTGGGAACATATCGACCGGGCGAATGGAACGTGTATTCTGAAATCAAGCGCAAGCTGATAGAGGATTACGGCATACCGTCGTCTGAAATCCGCTTCATTCAGGAGTGCAAGAACGAGAGGGCAAGAAAGGCGGTGATAGCAGCTATGAACGAGGGTTCGGTACGAGTATTGTTCGGCTCCACATCCATGTTGGGTACAGGTGTAAACGCACAAAAACGGTGTGTGGCTATCCATCATTTGGACACACCGTGGGTGCGACATGAAGTCGCATAGATAATTGTTGGAATGATACTTTAAGTATCAGCTTTAACCCGCTGTTCCGTCAGCGGTAGCCTACCGACCGATGCACCTTAATGTTGTATTAAGCGGTCGGGACAAAGTACACTTTCGCAAGACAAGACAGAACCGTGAGGGGAAGTCAAGTATGGTTAGTATCATACCGTAGAGTGGCGAGGCTGGATAGTATGGTTAGCGTAAGCGAACTGTTAGTAAACTTCGTAATGTCGTAAAAGAGTGCAAGATACTGATACACTCTACCCAAAATGGGATGCGGTCAGATAATCCTCTCCATGGTAGGATTACACGGATGTAAAGACCGTCGGAGGATGAGACAGAACCTAACCTATCCGTTAGTTATCTATGTGGAACATGGTAAGCCTGTACATCTCCTGTCAGACAAAAGACAGGTAAGCTGAAAGTAATGGATGCTGAATGATGTGCAGGTATAAGATAACAGAGAAAGCGAATGCCGTTCTGTAATGGGACGGATAGGGTTTGAGCCACTTATCACGAGTTGACAAGGGACAACATCAACCTACCACGAAAGTGGGCAGACTTCTGTGGTAATGTTTGGGAGGCAAATACCCAACATTAGCCAAATGGTAATTCTTTACAATAAACTTTTAGAACTTTTTTAAAGTAGGAATGCAAATGAACGATAAAATCAAAGAAAATCTCCTCGACCAATCGTGTGCGCCGACTGACAACCTGCAATCAAATTGGGACAGAATAGACTGGACTAAGGCGGAGCAAGCTGTTAAGAAGCTTCAAGCTCGTATTGTAAAGGCTCAGAAGGAAGGCAGACATAACAAGGTGAAAGCCTTGCAATGGACGCTTACCCACTCTTTTTACGCAAAAGCCTTAGCCGTAAAGAGGGTTACTTCTAACGGGGGTGGTTGTACTCCTGGGGTTGACAAAGAAATATGGGATACCCCTAAAGCTAAAACGCAAGCAATAACCCAACTCAAACGCAGAGGCTACCAGCCAATGCCGCTGAGAAGAGTTCATATCAAGAAGAGCAACGGCAAACTGCGACCGTTGGGAATACCGACAATGAAAGACAGAGCCATGCAAGCACTCTATCTTATGGCATTGGAGCCTGTATCAGAAACTACAGCTGATACTCGTTCATACGGTTTCCGCAAGGAACGCTGCTGTATGGATGCAATACAGCAATGTCATAACATTCTCCGAAAGGGATATTCTCCCGAATGGATTTTGGAGGGTGACATAAAAGGGTGTTTTGACCATATCAGCCATGAGTGGTTACTTGCCAATATCCCAATGGATAAGGCAATACTCCGAAAATGGTTGAAATGTGGCTATGTTTTCAACAAGCAAATGTTCCCGACCGAGGAAGGAACACCGCAAGGTGGTATAATTTCTCCGACACTTGCCAATATGACTTTGGACGGATTGCAGAAAGCTCTTGCAGATAGATATAAGCGCCATCATGTTAATGGTAAGTTGTATTCACCAATGGTGAACCTTGTACGTTATGCGGATGATTTTATCATCACTTGCGAGAACAAGGAAACTCTTGAAAATGAAATCAAGCCATTGGTTGCTGAATTTATGTCTGAAAGAGGTCTGACCTTATCAGAGGAAAAGACGGTGATAACCAACGTGCATGACGGTTTTGATTTTCTTGGCTTTAATATCCGCAAATACGGCAAGGACATATTGACCAAGCCGACAAAGAAATCCGAGAAACGCTTTATGGAGAATATCCGTAAGGTAATTAAGGAGAACAAGGGTTGCAGACAGGAGTCGTTAATCAGAATGTTGAACTCTAAAATCCGAGGATGGGGAGGTTATTATCAGCATGGAGCGACACGTGATTCATTTCACAGAATCGACCATCAGATATTCCTCTCACTATGGCAATGGGCAAAACGCCGTCATTCCAAGAAAGGGAAACGGTGGATAAAAGACCGATATTGGCATGACATTCGAGGGAACAAATGGACTTTCGCTTCAAAATTCAAGAAACCAAACGGAAAGGAAGACCAATTGACATTATTGTCTCTGACTTCATCGTTTCCATTCCTGCAATACACGCAAATTAAAGGAGACATGAACCCGTTTGATGCAGACTGTCGTCTGTACTTCTATAAAAGAAAGAAGTCGAAAATGCTTGTTACGCTAAAAGGACGCAAGTCACTGCTGTACCTATGGGAAAAGCAAGGACGCAAATGTCCTATATGCGGTGAGCCTATTGATACGCACAAGGCATGGAATGTCATGCCAACCGTTCAAAACGGAAAGAAATGCAATCTGTTGGTTCATGATGAATGTTTTAAATTATCCCGCAAATCAAATGGAAACAAGAAGTAGTTTGAGCCGGTCTCTGCATACAAACAGAGGCTTAGAAAAGCTTGAGCCGTATGAGGGGAAACTCTCATGTACGGTTCTTAGGGGGGAAGAGGGCAGCAATGCCCTTGACCTACCCGATCGACCGTCAGACTTGGCACAGCGTGACGGTCGAGGTGTGCGTGCCGGTAACGAGATTGCCAAGCTGTATGCCGACAATAAGGTGGATGTCATCATCTATGCGGTGGAAAAGTCGCTTGACTCGTACAAGTTCAACCTCCTGCACTGCAAGCAGACTTTTATCTCGCAGTTGAAAAGCGGAGCCTTGGGGGCGAGAACCATTGACGAGGGAGCGATGGACGAGAAATCGGGCATGAATTTTTCAGAGTATATGGCTATTCTCTCCGGAAATACCGACTTGCTTGACAAGGCGAAGCTGGAGAAGAAGATTGCTTCTCTGGAGGGTGAGCGCAAATCGTTCAATAAGGGCAAGCGTGACTCGGAAACAAAGTTGCAGTCAAAGACGGCAGAGCTGGGTAACAACAAAGCCTCTCTCAAGGGAATGACCGAGGACTACGGCAAGTTTATGGGCAAAGCCAAGAAAGACAAGGACGGCAACATCCTCAACCTCATCACTCTTGATGGTGTGGAGTCCACGAACTTAGAGGTTATAGGAAAGCATCTGCAAATGTTGGCGGAGAAAGAGACAACTGGCGGACAATACAAGCGGATTGGAGAAATCTACGGATTCCCTGTCAAGATTGTCAGCGAGACAAGTTTCGAGAATGGTCTTCCATTTGTTGACAACCGCTTTTTTGTCGAGGGCAATTACAAGTACCAGTACAACTACGGTCACATTGCCAAGTCGGACCCGATAGCAGCGGCAAACAACTTTCTGAATGCCTTACAGAAGATACCAAGCTACATTGAACAGTATGGTTCAAGATGCAAGGCTTTGGAAAAGGAAATACCGCAACTGGAAGAGATAGCTGGCAAAACTTGGAAGAAAGAGGAAGAACTGAAAAGTCTGAAAGCGGAACTGGCGGCATTGGACAGGAAAATACAGTTAGAATTGGCACCACCACAGGAGCAAGATACTGCTGAAAAACACGAAACAAAGAATATAGAAACAGAACAAAGCATAGTTGGAAAACAAGCACGCTCCGTCTGTCGGTTATGACACCTTATTATATATAGGGGTATCTTGATGTTTTTATCATAATAAGATACCCCTGTTTTTATCTAAAAAATGGCGAAAACTTCAATAAATAGCCTTTAAAACAAACTTTTTGGAAATATCACAGCGGTATTTAGAATAATTATTGTATTTTTACATACGAATTATATATCTATAAAAGTATGGCAAAGAAAGATGTAAACAGATTGAAAATAATGTTGGCAGTAACCAAGCGCTCAAACAAGTGGTTGGCAGAAATGTTGGGTAAAGACCAAGCAACCATTTCTAAATGGTGCACCAACACTTGTCAACCAGACTTGGAAACCTTAATACGGATTTCTGATTTGCTAAAAGTGGATGTAAACGATTTGTTGAACAAAGAATGTATCAAAAAATGATGGACGATATATTGAAACAGATAAAGGCTGGCGAGGTGTCGGGGGTGCAGTTAAAGGAACGCATTCTCACAAATATGATATTGCTTGTGAATTAGTGGCGTTCAGAATGTACCTTTTCAATAATGCCATATACTTGCTGCCATACACAGGTGTGGGTAGCGGTATCACTCGTGCACTTGATGAAGATGTTAATGTCACGTTTATGAATAATGACAATATAGCCAAATACATCACCTCCCTTGTTGCAGCAGGATATTTGCAGATGACTAATCCCAATAATCCTACAGCAAGCAACCAGATATACAAGAAAGTAAACATAAGATAAGAAGCGTATGGGTTCATTATTTCTACTTCAGTTTGCATGTTTCATATTCATGCTCATCAATGCCATCTTCGTGGCACTCTCTTGTATGTAAGATGGGTGAACAAGCAGTATGAGCGTTCCCGCTGGATGGTCGTTTTCGCCATGATAGGACTGGCGATACAATATGTGATGCAGATGGCTTTCGGCTTCCGTGCTGCCGACGACATTCTCGGGGCGGTCGTCAATATCCTCATCTATACCCCCTGCTTCTCGCTCATCGCCATGGCCATCTATAACATAGAGACCACACCGCAGGAAGATGAACCTTGTGTGTGGCGGCATTTATGCTGCCACCCTCCTGGTATTCTTGGTGGGCATCAGTCTCCATCACAGCCTGTATATCAAGGAAGGGGCTTTATTTTATGCTGGTTCTGTTCTGCATGAGTGTAGCCTACAGCATATCCATGATAGTGCGCGAGATGATCAGGCGCAAGAATATGCTGGAGACAATGGCAGCTACCGATATGTTGCATTGCTCAAGTCATAACAAAATCTTTTATCAATTGAATATCAATGGATTAAGTAATTTTAAGAATGTAACTGCTAACGATTTAGAAACGAGATATTCTTTTTCTTTCACAACTTTGCTATATCAAAAGAACGCTTTGAATTTGATTACAAAAATATATAAAACTTATAGCCTTTTTCACTTGTTTTTTATATTTTCTTTAGATTTTAGATAGGATAATTATCCGCTACGATTTTGTAGCAACTATTTTTATGCATAGAAGAAAACCATGTAAGGGGACTAATTATTATAATTTTTTATTTGTATTGTTAATTAAAATAAATAAACTTTAATTATAGCACAAAATACACTCGTATATTAGTATAAAACTTTATCTTTGCAAAAATATTCATTTGAATATTGTATGATTTGAGTGGATATAGAAAATTCAGAGCGGATACCGAAAAGCTAAAAGAGTAGGAAAACTAAATGTAATTGGCAAAAATGAAAAAAATATTCTTTCTATCCTTGTTGTCTGTAGCATTGTATTCATGCTCCAATGATGATTTTGATGTTACAAGTAACAATACAGGCTCTTATATGGAAACTATTGAGAGTAAAAGCAATTTGGTCTTGGAAAATGGATTAGATAATAGTCTCACAGATTCATTGAAATTAGATGATATGGATTCTGTAACTTCCTTTAAAGTGGAATACATTAAAAAGAGCTCAATTAATCAAAATTATAAATCACACAACAATATATCAAGAGCTGCAAGGTATTCATATGATGGTATTGTAAATGGAACTCCTAAAAAAACATTAAGCAACCAGAAAGTTTTGATAAATGGAGTTACTGGTGTTGCAACAGGAGTCTATTTTGCAGATGTTTATACAACATCTGGGCAAATAGAATTGCCATCTAATGCAAAAGATGTGGAGTTTGATTTGCCTGATGTTTGTGGATATATAGATTGGAGTTCACGAGAAGAAGGTGTTATTAAAACTTCTTATCAAACCAAAAAGAATGGTGTAAAAAAGAAATACATAAAATGGTCTTTTTATACCATTGTGTTAGTGTACAATGCTGCAGGAGCTCAAATGTGGAAAGTTCTTCCAATGGATGGAGCAAAAATTTACCTCCCATACAATTTTGTTTATTAAATAATCTTTGGCGAAGTATTAGAAATTTTCATTTCAAACTTCGCCAAAGATTATTATATATAAGTCTTAGAAAAGAGGTTACATTACGCAATTATTGGTGTTTTTTCATATTCAAATCCAGTATAAAACATCTATAACAGTATCATGGCATATGAAAAGTATTGTTGTTAATTTATGTTTCTTCATTATTATTTTTATGTTTTATGGATGCAACAAAGAGAATTCTATTCAAACAGCTTTGGTTGAGTATGATGGTATCGTTTTGTATTCTAATGATGATGGCCTTCACTATTTTGGAAAAATAAGTGAGACTGATAATCTATTTATAATATATAGCAATAGGCCATTGTCAAGGGTTGGAGTAAATAGCGTTATTTGTATGGATAACAATGGGAAACCAGAAATTGAAGGTTATTGGGGGAATATAACCTTATCCAAAAACAACAATCTTTATCTATATCAAATTCATATAAAATCAAATAATTCTGGAAAAGATAGGTATTTTCAATTAAAATTTGGTTCTGGTGAAACATTTTGTATAGTAAATGTCCTGCAACAATATTGTCTTTAAAAAATTAATATTACTTTTATTACAGAAAGATATAAAAGGTAGATGGCTTTGCTGTTCATTTAGTGGCTTGTTCGTTTGGGACAGACAATATGGAATTGCTACCGATTTTACTTAAAGACAAGCCAGCACCGAAGAAAACAAGAGCACCATTCGGAAAGAAAACCATCACAGGTATGAGCCAAGATTTTTCCGTACCAGTTGTTGCAGAATACTACTATGGAACAAACTTTGCCCCTCAACCAAAGACTATGAGCCAACTTCCAATGTCGCTTTGGAATGTGGCATTAGAGGTACACAGTGGTAGAATCTTCATCGGAAGCATCACCACTTACATCTTTATCTTTGTGATGCATTTCTTTGCCATTTGGTGCTTGTGGTCAGACTATAGAATTTAACTGAAAAAGAAACAACAAACATTGCACAAAATCCAATTTCTAATACAATGCAAAAGCAAACTGATAGCAGCGAAGTAATAATCCTGCCGCTAATCAGTTATTTTTATACCGTTTTCCACCTGTCACAATGGGGCAAACACAAAAAGAAAATATCTTATTATCGTTTGATAAACTTTTTGATTTCATTTGATTCGTTTGTTAACACCCTTGCCAAGCTATCTTTGTATACTACTATCTCTACCATTTTATGATAACGGAAGATGGAATCCTCATAAACGGCCACTCGTTTTCTCACGTCACGAGTCACAATAAAATCTTCTATTGATTGAATGTCAGCGAGTTAAGCACTTCAAAAAGTGTAACTGCTAACGATTTAGAAACGAGTTATATTCTTTTTCTTTCACAACCTGCAATATACAAAGAACGCCTAAATTTGGGACAAAGATACGATATTTTTCTTAATGTCCCATAATTTGCAAGAAGAGAAACATAGAAATTAGGACTTTTTTACATGAAATCTCAAATTTGTAAACATAACCCCATCATAAAAAATGAATAGCAAGTATTCCTGCTGAGTTTATCAAATCAGGGCCATTGTTGTTGATGATGACTCTACCATCAGCTCATATATACCTTTCCGACACAAGCATATAGTGTTTTCATTTGTACCCCGAGTGTGTACAGTT
>OCPX01001497.1_pt1 | contig 17646 bp, 14 predicted proteins | sample 1538771 | NCBI WGS metagenome assembly OCPX01 (sample SAMN04571725, study PRJEB22368) | human gut metagenome | biome: human gut; material: stool | host: Homo sapiens | place: Luxembourg | collected 2012-11-01 | reverse complement strand
CCCGCCTCGCCGTTTCCGTCGTCCTTACGGCGGGCGCCGTCCTGTATCTCTTTCTGTCTCCTCGTTCGAAGCACACCTACGGGTAAGGGTAAACCCCTGAGGGTTTTCAGGCGTTCGGGCACGGGGCTTCCTGCAGGCGTCGGGCAGGTAGAATTGCCTCATTGCGCGCGCGGCCCCATCCCTTTCACTTTCGGCCGCGGGCAGGACCAAAGGAGAGAAAGAATGCCCCGTCCCATCCTCATCAAGAACGCCGAAGTCTTCGCCCCCGAAAAGCTCGGCCGTCGCGACATCTTCATCGCAGGCGGCAGGATCGTCGCCATGGAGGAGAGCCTTGAGGGCCTTTCCGTCCCCGGCCTCGAGACGATCGACGCCTGCGGCGCCATCGTGACCCCGGGTCTCATCGACCAGCACATCCACGTCACGGGCGGCGGCGGTGAAGGCGGCTGGAAGAGCCGCTGCCCCGAGCTCGTCTTCTCCGAGCTCGTCAAGGCCGGCGTGACGACCTTCCTCGGCGTCTCGGGCACGGACAGCATGTCCCGCTCGATCGAGAACCTCCTCGCCAAGGTGCGTGGCCTCAAGCAGGAAGGCGCCTCGGGCTGGATGTGGACGAGCAATTACTCCTACCCCGTCACGACGATCACGGATTCCGTCAAGACCGAACTCTTCGCCATTCCCGAAGTGCTCGGCGTCAAGATCGCCCTGGGCGATCACCGCTGCTCCTTCCCGTCGATGGAGGAGGTCCGCTCGATCGTCGCCGACGTCCGCGTCGCGGGCATGCTCACGGGCAAGACTGGCTTCGTGCACGTTCATCTCGGCGACTACACGTCGTCCTTCGACATCTTTGACGGCATCGTCGCCTCCGGCCTGCCGATCAAGCACATCCGTCCGACGCACGTCGCCCGTCATCCCGCCGTCTTCGAGCGCGCGATGGGTTTCGCGAAGCAGGGCGGCTGGATTGACATCACCACGGGCGGCGGCAACTACATGGGCTGCGCGGCCGACGCCTATGACATGGCCGTCGAAAACGGCGTGCCCGTCAACCGCATCACGATGAGCTCCGACGGCCACGGCTCCATGCCGCGCTTCAACGAGGCGGGCGAAATGGTCGGTCTCGGCGTCGGCTCCATCATGTGCAACATCGAGACCGTTCAGGAACTTGCGCGCCGCCACGACCTGACGACCGCCCTGCTGCCGATGACCCGCACCGTCGCCGAAGCGCTCACGCTCGAAGGCAAGGGCGTCATCGAGGTCGGCGCCGACGCCGACCTGCTCATCCTCAACGCCGAACACAAGATCACCGACGTCTTCATGGGCGGCGTCCAGTGCATGCGCGCCGGCGAAGTGATCGTCAAGGGCGCCTTTGAGGAATGAACATCGGGCATAATGTCCTGAGCAACAGCCGCAACTGACCTCACTCAGGTCCGCCGCGAACATTCAAGCGGCGGACCTTTTTCGCAAATGGACGCATCAGCACGCGCAACTGCAGTCGGTCTTCTCGCACCCGTCCTCTGGGGCATGAGCGTCGGGATCTGCCGCGGCATCGCCGAGGACTTCGGGCGAGGCCCGGGCTTCACGGTGATGTACGCCGCGGCCTGTCTTCTGCTTCTTTTCATCTTCGGACGCCCGCATTTGCGGGCCTTCTCCCTCAAGTACCTGCTTCTGGGCGTGGGCGCCGCAAACGTCTGCGCCATCTGCTTCATCTTCTCGCTATCGATGGCCGAGGACGCCACGCAGACCATGCAGGTCGGCATGTTGAAGCTCCCCTGTCTAAAGACAGAGGATTCACTTTGACCGTCAGACAGCTCTTTCGGGGGGCAAAGCCGCCTGAACGTCACCGTCCGTACAAAGGAAGCTTTTCAAAAACCCCTGTTCCCAAGCCTAATTGAACAAAATCGTTCCGTTCGGTTTTTCTTTACAACGTCAAAAAATGGTGTTTTTTTGCCATCAAAATAGTATAATTCTATTGTGCTGACGTTTGCGATCTTGTAACGCTAAAGAGTTGTTTAATGGTCAATTGAGCTTTGCAGACATTGACGCTGAAAAGTTCCTACATGTTCGTCGGGCTCATGCTGATCGCCGCGTGAATGCCATGGATCGCTTGACAGATGATGTAATCAACGAATTGATCCAACTATGCCTGCCTCACTACCACATCAAAGCCGGCGAGACGGTTCAACAAGGAAGGCCGTATACGCGCCTTGAAACGATGGTTCGGGTTCATCTGCTTCAGGTCTCTCTCAACCTGTCTGATCCAGAGATGGAGTCATATTTGGCGAGCGATATGGTGGCTCGCAACTTCTGCCGCGTGTCCAGCACTCGTCTTTTCATCTCAGATTCGACGATACTGCGCTTCCGGCATTTCATTGAACAACATGGGTTGGCGCAGAAATTCCTCGAGCGCACGGTAAATCTGGCAGCAGAGGCCGGAGCCTGTTCTTTTGATATGGTGGCGGCTGACGGCACCTTTATCGAAGCGCCGTCGTCAACGAAGAACAAGGCTCACGCTCGAGATCCTGAGATGGCTTCGGGCAAGAAGACCAACACCTGGCATTTCGGGATGAAGGAGCACATTGCCGCCTGCTCTGAATCCGGGATCATCTATGGCACGGTCGCCGCACCGGCTAATGAACATGACATTACTCATCTGGGCGACCTTCTGAAGGGGCTTGAGAAGAAGGTCTTCCTTGATTCCGGCTACATCGGTTGCCACAAGCGTGCTGAAATTCAGGCGATTCCTTTCAAGGACGTGTCATGGTACATTGCTGCCAGGCCGAGCGCATGGAAGAAGGAATTGTCAATCAGTGAGAACTTTGGAGGCGAACTTGGTCAAGCGCTCGTCGAATGCGTGAACGTAAAGCGGCAACTGGAACATGCAAAAGCATCGGTACGATGCTCGATTGAGTGGTGCTTCCTCTGGCTGAAGAGGATTTATGGTTATGCCAAGGTTCGTTATCGCGGGTTGGCGAAAAATCACAGTCGAGCGCTCACGTTGTTTGCTCTCTACAACTGCAACCGCTTGCGCAAATGGTGCGCTCCGCCAAGGCTACCTTGCTGATTACCCCGAAACTCTGGTGCGCGCTTCGTCTCGAGTGCCATGGGGCCTTGCCGACTCTTGAAAACGATATTTGCCCAATTTTTAGGCAAATATCGAGTTGTTTCAGCATTATTCGGAAAAATCGAACGACTAACGTTCACGGGAACTTTCGACGCTTTTCAACACCTGGTCAAAAGTCACTCGTTTAAACAAATCTGCTTTCCCCATCGTTCAGAGATGGGGGTTTTGAAGAGCTTCCCATACCAGGTGCCCTGACGGAACTGGTACTGCGCATGGGCAGGCAACCCTTTAATTTCATCCTTGTTGGGACGTTCCTGCTTGTCGGTTTTGGTGTTCTGATCGACCATTTTTGGAATCTCCGTGACCGTAGAATATTGCACAGTCTATCGGGATAAAAATCAACCCTAGGAATACCCGGGGTTTGCTGGTGCCACAAGGAGATCGGCCGTTTTCCTACGTCGTCTACAGCTCCAAAATCCGAGATTTTGGGTAGTGAGATCTGTTGAGTCTTCTCTCAAGGGCCTTTTCTCAAAGGCGGTCGGCGCGTCGTGTGTCGGCCGCCTTCGTCATTGTGACCGTGAAGGCGGCGCCGCCTTCAGGGGCCTTGCCCGCCGTTACCGTCCAGCCCGAGCGGCGGCCGAGTCCGGCGCCCGAGCCGTCGGCGACGGCTGCACTGCCGCGCACGCCGTGCTCGAAGATGCGGGCGGCCTCGTCGCCGGCGAGTCCCGGTCCCGAGTCGGAGACAATGAAGCCCTCGGACGTTTCCGTGATCGTGACCACGCCGCTTTCGGTGTAGGCGACGGCGTTCTTCACGAGGTTGTTGGCGACGGTGCCGAGCATGACGGGCGAGTAGGCGCCGGGGCACTCGGCCTCGCGGCGAAGCACGAGTGCGAGGCCCTTTTCGGCCGCAAACGGCTCCCATGTGTCGGCGACGGCCTTGAGAATGCCCGCGGCGGAGTCGGGCTCGGGGCCCGTCGTCTCGTTCGAGAGGCGGGCGAAGGAGAGAAAGAGCGACATCAGCTCGCGCATGTCGCCCGCAGAGCGCGTGATGCGCTCGACCTGCTTCGCCTGAGCGGGCGAGAGCGGCGTCATTGAGAGAAGCTCGGCGCTCGTCTCGATCACGGTGAGCGGCGTCCTGAGTTCGTGGCTCACGTCGCCCGTGAAGGCCTTCTCGCGCTGCAGGGCCTCGTGGAGCCTCTTCATGGCGCCGTCGCAGATGCGGGCGAGTTCGCCCACCTCGTCGTTGGTGAGCTCGACCGAAAGCGGCTCGTAGGTGCGGGCAGCGCTGGCCTTTCTCACCTCGTCGGAGAGCGTCTTTACGGGCTTCATGATGTTGCGCGCAAGGATCCAGCCCGCGAGAAGGCCGAGGAAGAAGACGGCGAGAACGGAAAAGAGCGTGATCCGCCTGAAGACGCGTTCCGTGTCCTCGAAGCCGAGCTGATCGCGCGTGAGCACGAGCGGCTCACCGCGCCAGGCGCCTGTATGGACGAAGAAGTCGCCGTTGTTCGAAAGTTCTCCGAAGCCTTCGGGCAGGCCGCGCATGGCGGGCGGAGGCGCCTCAAGGGGAGGCGCGCCGTAGAGCCGGGTGTCCTCGGGGAGCCTCGGCGTCTCGCCGCGCTCAAGCGTGTCGACCGCCCTGGCGACCTCGTCCCTGAGGATGCCCGAGATGAGCTGCTGCTCGGTGAATTCGATCGACTGGTAGAGCGCGAATGCGTAGAACCCAGCCACGAAGGTGACGAGGAGCGCGAAGCTCAGCATGATGCGCTGGGCCAGGCTGCGCGGAGGCGAATGTCGGACGGGCATGGCGGCGTTTCAGGAGACGGAGTCGGGAAGATCGGCAACGGACCAGCCGAGGCCAGGATGCGTGTGGATGAGCGGATGGTCGAACGGCTTGTCGACCGCCTGGCGCAGAAGATAAAGGTTCGAGCGCAGGCTGTCGGAGGCGGGCGGCTCGCCCTGCCAGAGGACCGCCTCGAGTCGACGGCGCGAGACGATGCCGGGACTCTGCTGCATGAGCTCGCGAAGGAGCTGCAGGCAGGTCGGGTTGAGCCTGATGTCACGGCCTTCGCGCTCGACGCGAAGCGTTTTGAGGTCAAGCGAGAGCGGGCCCGCAGTGAGGTGCCCCGCCGGATTCGCGCCGCTTCGGCGCAGCAGGGCCTCGACGCGGGCGGCGAGCTCGCGAAGCGAGAAGGGCTTGATCAGATAGTCGTCTGCGCCGCTCGTGAGCCCCTCGACGCGGTCGTCGATCGTGTCGCGCGCCGTGAGCATGAGGATCGGCGCGGTGAAGCCCGAGGCGCGAAGCCTTCGGGTGAGCGTCATGCCGTCGGTGTCGGGCAGCCCCACGTCGAGGATGACGAGGTCGAAGGTCGAGCGGTCGATGCGCTCGAGGGCCTCGCGCCCCGTGGAGGCCGTCTCGGGCGCCCAGCCGTCCTTCATGGAAAGGAAGTCGCGGACGTTGGCAAGGATGTCGGGATTGTCGTCGACGACGAGAATGCGGATGCTCATGAGAGTGCTTCTTTTCTGATTAGTCTTCCTGCAGGGATGTTACGCCTTGCAGCCTGCGCGCGTCATTGTGCGGCGCTCGACCGATTGTCCGTCAGGTCCCATCTGGGGCGTCGGGTCGTCGACTGCACGCCGAGCATGCCGAGCACGGTCGAGTAGAGGTGCTCGTGCGTGACGCCGCCCGCAGGCTCGCGGGCAAGATTCGCCGCATCAAACCCGAAGGTGCGGCTCCAGTCCTTCGAGAGCCACATGACCATCGGCACGCGGATCTGCTCGGACGGCGCCATGAAGTACGGGGCGCCGTGCAGGTAGAGGCCGCCTTCGCCGAGGCTCTCGCCGTGGTCGGAGACGTAGACGAAGCCCGCGTCGATGTCCGTTCGGGCCTTGAGCCTTTTCACGAGGCCCGCCAGCACGCCGTCGGTGTAGCGCACGGCGTTGTCGTAGGCGTTGATGATGCTCTCCTTCGTGCAGGCGCCGAGGTCTGCGTCGGTGCATTCGGGCGTCCAGACCTTGGCGTGCGCGGGCGAGTCCGCGTGGTAGCGCGGGCCGTGCTCGCCGTACATATGGTAGAAGAGCACCGTCGGACGGTCGGCGGGAAGGTTCGCGAGGTCGGCGTCGAGCTCGTCGAGAAGGACGCCGTCAAAGCACCGGCCCGAGGCGCAGGCGGCGCTCTTCGGGTCGGGGCTTCGCACCTCGGTGCCCGCACACGTGCCCTTGCAGCCGCTCTGGTTGTCGACCCAGACGACGTGCGCGCCCGCACGGGCGAGGAGCGACGGCAGAGCCTCCTCGCCGATGATGCGGCTGCGGTCGTAGTCGGAGCGGCCGATCCTGCTCAGCATGCAGGGAAGCGAAACGTCGGTGCTCGAGCCGCAGGCCGTGACGGACGGATGGCTGATCACGCCTTCGGCGCGAAGCGCGGGCGAGCCCCCAGCTCGCCGAGCGGGTGGTCTCGCCGATGACGACGAGAAGGACGGCGGGACGGCTGAGCCTGACGGAGAACTCGGGCTTCGGATCGACGATGCGCTTTTGGGCCGCATCGGGCGAGGCGTCCCTTGCGAGCGTGGCGGCGAGGCTGTAGGGGACGTTGACGGGCGTGATGAGGTAGCGCAGCGCCTTGTCGTTTCGCATGACGGCCGCAAGCGTGTTCATCTGCGTGAAGAGCGCGCCTGCACCTGCGGCGAGTGCAAGGATGGCGACGCCGCCACGCACGGCGGCCGGCCTGAGGCCGGCGGGCGTCATGTCGGCCGCGGAGGCAGCGAGGACGGGCGGAAGGCCTGCGGCCAGAGCGAGCAGGAGCGTGCGTGCGGAGAAATAGGCTGAGGCCTCGTGTACGTCGGTGGAGATGACGTTGCGGGCCATGTTCGGGTCGAACGCAATGCCGTAGACGAGCGTGCCCGCGAAGAAGATCGCGCCGGTCAGGCTCAGGAGCACGAGAACGGCGCGGCGCACGGGACGAGGCAGCGCCATGACGAGCGTGAGGAGCGCTATGGAGATGAAGAGAAGGCCGAAGGAGAGGCCCGCGAGCGTCAGGGCCTCGCGCATGCTCCAGGCGAAGTTCGGCTCGGAGAGGTCTGCGGCGCGTGCAAGAAACGGCATGTTGAGGACGAACGTCCACCAGAAGGCTGTCAGGAGGACGAGGCCCCTTTCGGAGAGCGGCTTTGCGAAGGCGGGCGAGCTGCGGTTCTCGAGGATGAGCGCGTGGAGCGCCGCGCAGATGAGCCAGTCGACGATGCCCGTGACGAGCACGTGCGAGACGAAGTGCGCGCCTTCCATGACGCGGACCGCGCCGCACAGGAGCCCGAAGGCGACGGCGAAGAGAAGTGCGCCTGCGGCAGCACGCGGGCGGACGTCCTTGAGCGCAAAGTAGAAGGCAATGAAGACGAAGCCCGTGCCCGCGTGTCCCGAGGGCCAGCAGCGGCCGGGAACGTCCGTGAGGCCGAAGGCGGGATCCGTCATCGGAAGGGCGCCGCCGAAGGGCTCGACCGACCAGGGGCACGCGACGCCCGTCGTGCTCTTGAGCCACCAGACTGCGGCGGCACAGGCGCCCATTGCGATGACGACGTAGAGTGCGCGTCTCGAGGCCTCCTCCTCGAGAATCCTGCGGCCCTGGGCGAGCACGACGGCGAGACGGACGAGAAGCACCGTCGCAACGATGGCGGGCACGAGCTTCGGAAGCCGGTAGAAGATCGTCGTGAAGACTTCGTTCCTGTGCCAGGGCCAGCCGTCGCTGAAGAAGAGCTTCGAGACGGAGAGGTCGAAGGCGTGCGGCGGCACGATGGCGAGGATGATGAGAAGCGACGCGGGAATGAGAAGGCCCGTGAGGACGGGCGTCGGAATGCGTGCGGAGCAGAGATGGTCTTGGACGGACATGCGGATGCCTTCGGCGTGTTTTTGCTTGATGTCCGCAGTATCGGGCGTGAGGCGTCAAAACCGCGTGAGGCCTCGTCAACGCGCCGTGAAGCGTCCGTCAAAGGAGCGTCAAAGACCTTGCGCCATGTCATGAGGCATGCAGATGGGCGGGGGAAGAAAAAAGCGCTCTTCCGGTGACCGGCCGGAGAGCGCTTTCGGGGGAGAGGCTTTCGGTGAGGCAGGAGATATGGAGGAGAGCATCCTCACCGAAGGCGTGGGAGAACCTGCATGACGGTTCGGGTGATTACGGAACCTTGTAGCCGAACTGGTGGCACTGGTCGCAGAAGTTTTCCGTCTCGCCGTGCATGATGTGGCAGTTCGTGCATTCAAGTTCGTCGCGGTAGTGCGGGGACATGTGCGGGTTGGCCGGCTTGACGTCCTTCGTCTTTTCAACGAGGGCCTTGACGTCGTGGCACTGCTTGCACGTGTCGATCGTGGGTTCCTGGGGATTGGCCTTGTCCGGACCGTGGCAGGTCTCGCAGGAGAGGCCCATGCCGACATGGCGGTCGGTACCGAACTTCTGGTCGGCAGCCTGAGCGGTGCCGAAGGCGAACGTCGCGGCGCAGAGCGAGGCGAGGATCAGCGTCGTCATCTTCATTTTTGTTTCCCTTTCTGGGTTCTGAGACCGGAAGCGCGGAGTCTGGAGCTCCGGACGGGCTGTCCGTCCGATGCGCTTTCGTTGGGTCAAATCATATGCAGGCGCGCCGGCGTTTCCTACCTACCAAAGTATGTATTTCATGCATACCCGGGTATGGGGTTTTCGGTTGGTCAATAAGAAACGTCTGAAGGAGAGTGATTGTTATCGGTGCGGAGGGACTGCGGCGGATGTTCGCCGGACTTTTGCTGCGGGCGGATGCGGGGGAGCGGAGGGGGCGGTCCCTTGGGGGGAAACCCTCCTTCAACGTGTCGTCCACAGGAGGCTTTCCGCCGGAGAGGGCGTGTTTTCAAGGGTTTGGGGAAAGGGAAGGGTAAACCCTGCATACTTTGGTATGTGCAAGGTCCATACCGCGGTATGTAGCCGAAAGGAGGGCGGAGGAGAAGAATAGCGGTGTCGCCGGCGAGGAGCGAGCGAGAGAATCCGCCCCGCCGGTTGTGTTCCCAATCCGAATGGAGAATCCTCAGAATGACCCAGATCGATACCAGCCGCCGCGGCTTCCTCAAGTCCGCCGTCGCCGCCTCCGCCGCCATGATGTCCGCTGCCGCCGTGCACGCCGGCATTCCCGCCAAGTCCGTTGCCAAGTACGACGAAACGTTCGACGTCGTGATCATCGGCTCCGGCTTTGCCGGCATGGCCTGCGCCCTCAAGGCCGGCCGCGCCGGTCTCAAAGTCCTCATGATTGAGAAGATGTCCACGGTCGGCGGCAACTCCGCCATCTGCGGCGGCAACGTCGCCTGCCCGGTCAACCCGGTCCAGAAGGCCCAGGGCATCAAGGACAGCAAGGAGCTCTTCATCGCCGACTGCCTGAAGGACGGTCTCGGCATCAATCACACGAACCTCCTCTCCACCATCGCCGACCGCTGCAACGACACGATCCAGATGGTCGTCGACTGCGGCTGCGAATTCGTGCCCAACAAGATGCTCTTCGAAGGCGGCCACTCGGTTCCGCGTTCCTATGAAATCAAGGCCGGCACCGGCTCCGGCTACATCCGTCCGATGCACGAAGAGCTCAAGAAGCTCAAGAACGTCGTGATCCGCACCCGCTGCAAGTTCGACGACTTCGTCATGGAAGAAGACGGCTCCGTCGCCGGCATCGTCTGCCGCACGGGCTACCGCTTCAACAACAAGGCCGTCTCCGACGACCTCGAAAACAAGACCGGCAAGAAGTCCGTCGTCCGCGCCACGAAGGGCGTCATGCTCGCCGCCGGTGGCTTCTCCCGCGACATCTTCTTCCGTCAGATCCAGGACCCGCGCGTCGTCCCGACGACCGACTCCACGAACCAGCCCGGCGCCACGGCCGGCGTGCTGATCAAGGCCCTTGGCATTGGCGCCGCTCCGGTTCAGCTCTGTTGGCTCCAGTTCCTGCCGTACTGCAACCCGCGTGAAAAGGGCTTCGGCGTTTCCGTGAACTTCACGAACCACGCCTGCATGGACCTCGGCCTCGTCGTCGACCGCAAGACCGGCCGCCGCTTCATGGACGAACACGCCGGCCGCAAGATCAAGTCCGACGCCCTCTTCAAGGTCATCGGCACGGACGAAAACTACCCGATCGCCGTCTGCGACGACTCCATCGTGAAGGCCATCAACCCGTCCTTTGTCAAGCTCCCGCTTGAAATGGGCACGGTCAAGAAGTTCGACACGCTCGAAGCCCTCGCCGACCACTTCGGCATCAAGAAGGACGCCTTCCTCGAAGAAGTCAAGAAGTTCAACGGCTTCGTCAAGGCCGGCGAAGACAAGGACTTCGGCCGCATCCTCTCCTTCAACAACGGTCTGACCGTCTCCCAGGGCCCGTTCTACGGCATCGAATGCTGCCCGAAGATCCACCACACGATGGGCGGCGTCATGATCAACGAAAAGGCCGAGGTCATCTCCGCCACGACGCAGAAGCCGATCAAGGGCCTCTACGCCGGCGGTGAAGTGACCGGCGGCGTCCACGGCGCCTCCCGTCTCGGCACGGTGGCCGTCATCGACGCCCTGACCTTCGGCATGATCGCTGGCGAAAACTTCGCCGCTATGAAGTAATCCTCCTGCGTCCATCCCCTCGGACAGGATGACCGACCGCCAAGAGCCGGCACAAGAGGAATACAGGGAAAAAGGAGCACGCCTTAGGGACCGTGCTCCTTTTTTCGTTTCAGGACAATGACGGGATCATGCCGGCTTCGCGAAACCGATCCTTATGCACGCCTCTGCTAGTTCTGTTGGCGGATGTATGAAGATTCTCAAAATAGTATGATGTCGGGACGGGGACGGGCTCTGAGGGCCGCGGGCCCCTCCATTCACTCCTTACGGAAGGACAACATGACATGAAGCGAACGCTTGCTCTTGCCGTCGCCTGCGCACTCGTGCTTGAGGGCTGCGGAGAATCCGACGCGCCCGGGGAAGCCCGGAAGAAGACCGTGCTCGAATATGCGAGCATGAAGGACATCCGCAACATCAATCCGCATCTTTATCTGGGCGAGATGGCCGCTCAGGCCATGGTCTTCGAGCCGCTCGTCTTCAATACGCCCGAAGGGGTTAAGCCCGCGCTTGCCGAGCGCTGGGAGATCTCCGGGGACGGTCGCACCTACACCTTCCATCTGCGCCGCGGCGTCAAGTTCACGGACGGCACGCCGTTTACGGCCGACGCCGTCAAGAAGAACATCGATGCCGTCATGGCCAATCGCACGCGCCACGCCTGGCTCGACATGATCAACGAGATCGAGTCGAGCGAAGTGGTCGACGAGCACACCTGGCGCCTGCATCTCAGGCATCCGTACTTCCCCGCACTCATCGAGCTCGGGCTCTCGCGCCCTTTCCGCTTCATCTCGCCCGCCTGCATGAAGGACGGCGGGACGAAGGACGGCGTGACCTGTCTCGCAGGCACGGGTCCCTGGGTGCTCTCCGAACATAAGGACCAGCAGTACGCGCTCTTCAGCCGCAACGAGGGCTACTGGGGTGATAAGCCGATCGTACCCACCGTTCGCTGGAACGTCGTGCCCGACACGCAGACCATGCTGATGGCGCTTGAAAAGGGCGAGATCGACCTCGTCTTCGGCGCCGACGGTGACCAGCTCACGGGCGACGCGTTCAAGAAGCTCACGGACGAGAAGCGCCTCAACACGGCGGTGAGCGAGCCGATCGCCTCCCGCGCCATTCTCGTCAACTCGAAGCGCCCGATCACGAAGGACGTGCGCGTGCGCGAGGCGCTGGCCTACGCCTTCAACCGTCAGGCCGTGGTCGACGGCATTCTCAATGGCACGGAGGCGGCCGCCATGACGCTCTTTGCGAAGAGCGTGCCCTACTGCGACGTTCCGCTCAAGGAGCGCGGCCATGATCCGAAGAAGGCCGTCGAGATTCTTGATGCGGCGGGCTGGAAGGCCGGTGCCGACGGCATCCGCACGAAGGACGGCGCAAGGCTCGTGCTCGACTTCTACTTCAACTCCAACAACGCCCAGGAAAAGACGATCGCCGAGGCCATGCAGGGCGACCTGCTCAAGATCGGCGTCGAGCTTCGCGTGATCGGCGAGGAGAAGCAGGCCTTCCTCGACCGCCAGCGCACGGGCGAATTCGACCTGCAGTACTCGCTCTCCTGGGGCGCGCCGTACGACCCGCAGAGCTATCTCTCTTCCTGGCGCATTCCCGCGCACGGCGACTATCAGTCCCAGATCGGGCTTGCCGACAAGGCGCACATCGACGCGACCATCACGGCCCTCATGACCGAGGCCGACGAGAAGAAGCGCGCCGCCATGGTTCGCGACGTGCTCACGCGCATCACGGATGCGGCGGTCTACATCCCCGTCTCCTATTCGCGCACGAAGGCCGTTTATTCGAACAGGATCAAGGACGTCTCCTTTGCGGTGACGCAGTACGAGATCCCGTTCGAGAAGATGAGCTTCACGGAGGCGGGCAAATAAATGGGCGGCATGCTCGTGCGGCGCCTCGCGCTCCTCGTGCCGATGCTTCTGAGCATCACCTTCATCGCGTTCATGCTGGGTGAACTCTCGCCCTCTGATCCCGCCGAGGTGTCGATCCGCGTGAACGCGATGGTGCCCACGCCCGAGCTCATCGCCCAGACGCGTCATGAACTCGGGCTCGACCGCCCTCTCATGACGCGCTACTTCGAGTGGCTCGCGGGCGTGCTGCAGGGTGACCTCGGCACGAGCTTCGTGACGGGGCACAAGGTGACGGACGACTTCCTGCGAGCCTTCCCGCCCACGCTGGCGCTCGCGGGCGCGACCCTTCTGATCGTGCTCGTGACGGGCGGGGTGTGCGGGTGGCTCTGCGCAAGGCATGCGGGCGGTCCCGTCGACAGGGCGATCCGCAGCGTCCTCTTCACGATCTCGGCGCTGCCCAACTTCTGGGCCGCGCTCCTTCTGATGTGGCTCTTCTCGCTCACGCTCGGGTGGCTTCCGACGAACGGCATGAGGACTCCCGAGTCGGTGATTCTGCCCGCCGTCTCGCTCTCGCTCGCCTACGTCGGCACTTACGTTCGCCTCATCCGCACCGAAATGCTGAGGACGGCCGAGTCCGACTGGGTGATGTTCGCCAGGGCGCGCGGACTCTCCGAGGGGCGGATCTCGCTTCACATGATGCTCAACAGCCTCAGGGGTACCGTCACCGCACTCGGCATGTCGATTCCGAAGCTCGTCGCGGGCACCTTCGTGATCGAGAACATCTTCGCCTGGCCCGGCATCGGCAGGCTCTGCGTCTCCGCCATCTTCAACAGGGATCTGCCCGTGATCATCGCCTACGTGCTCGTGATGGCCGTGTTCTTCATCCTCTTCAATCTGCTTTCGGACCTTGCGCTGGCAGCGCTTGATCCGCGCGCCCGCAGAGGCGGCGCAGGGGAGGCGGCATGACGAACCGCTGGCGCAGGGCACTGGCCGCCCCGTCGGGCCTCTTCCTTCTCGCCGTGCTCGCTGCAGGCCTTGCGGCGCCCCTGCTGCCGCTCGCCGATCCGACGGCCATCGACATTTCGTCGAAGTTCCTGCCGCCGAGCCTCGAGCATCCCTTCGGCACCGATCTTCTCGGCCGCGACATGCTCTCGCGCATGATCTGGGGCATCCGCACCACCTTCGTGACGGCGCTCCTCACGATGATCGTGACGGCGGGCGTCGGCATGATCGCTGGCGGCGCTGCGGCAGCGGCCCGAGGCAGGGTCGATGCGCTCATCATGCGCTTTTGCGACGTGTGGATGTCGTTTCCGAGCGAAGTGCTCATCCTGGCCCTCGTCGGCATGATGGGCCCGGGGCTTGAGAACGTGCTCATCGCCTGCCTGCTCGCCAAGTGGCCTTGGTACGCACGCATGATGCGCGGCCTCATCCTTCACCTCAATTCGGCCGGCTTCGTGCAGTTCGCGCGTGTGACCGGCGCCTCCAACATGAAGGTGCTCTTCGGACACCTCGTGCCCAATGCGGCGGGCGAATGCTTCGTGCTCGGCACGATCGACACGGGCAGCGTCGTCCTCATGATCTCGGCGCTCTCCTTCCTTGGCCTCGGCGCACAGCCGCCCATGCCCGAGTGGGGCTCCATGCTCGCGGACGCGAAGAACGTGATGACGCTTTATCCGGGACAGATGTTCGTGCCCGGCCTCGCGATCCTGCTCGTGGTGGCGGCGCTCAACTTCCTCGGCGACGCGCTTCGCGACGCCTTCGACGTGAGGAGGACCGAATGACGGACGCAGACGACGTGATTCTCAGTGTCGCGGGCCTTCGCGTCCGTGATCCCAGGGACAGGGAAATCCTGCACGGGCTCGACCTCGACGTGCGCAGGGGCGAGTGCCTTGCGCTCGTGGGCGAGTCGGGCGCAGGGAAGTCCCTGACCCTGAGGGCGCTTGCGGGGCTTCTTCCGCACGGCTTCACGGTCTCGGGGACGATGGACTTCGAGGGCCGGACGCTCTGCGCGCCGGGCGCCTTCGCCGCAGTGCGCGGCAGGCGCATCCTCTACATGGCCCAGCAGGCGATGACCGCCTTTGATCCCCTCGTGAGGATCGGCGTGCAGCTCGGCGAAACCGCTTCGGCCGCAGGACTTTCGGGCTCGAAGGCCAATGAGGCCGTGAGCAGAGCGCTTCGTGCGGTCGGGCTCGATCCCGCCCGCATCCTCAGGGCCTTCCCGTGCGAGCTTTCGGGCGGGATGCTCCAACGCGTCATGACCGCCTGCGTCCTCATCCTCAGGCCCGACGTGATTCTCGCCGACGAACCCACGAGCGCGCTTGACGTCGTCAACGTCAGGGCCGTCCTCGCGAGCCTTCAGGAGGTGAGGAGGACGACGGGCTCGGCGCTCGTGCTCGTCACGCACGACCTCGGCCTCGCGGCGGGCCTTGCGGACCGCTTCGTGATCCTCATGTCGGGCGGAATCGTCGAAAAGGGCGGCCGCGAGATCTTTGAGCGCCCCTCGCATCCCTATACGCAGAGGCTTGCGCTCGCCTGGCGGCGTGCGAACGCCGTTCTGCAGGAATCCCTGGCTGCAGGCCCTGCGCCCGCAGCGGAGGAGCCGCAGCGTGCGCCGGAAGCTGAGCCCGTGCTCCGGATCGAGGGCGTCACGAAGTACTATGCCTCTGGATCCTTCCTGCGGCGGAGCGTGCACGAGGTGCTCCGCGGCGTGAACCTTGAGGTCCGCAGGGGCGAGGTCGTCGGACTCATCGGCGGCTCGGGCGAGGGAAAGTCGACGCTCTCGCGCCTCATCCTCGGGCTCGAGGCGCCGACGGCGGGCCGCATTCTCGTGAGGGGCGCTGACCGCTCCGAGCTTTGTTCGGGCGAGGCGAGCGTCGTCTTCCAGAACTATCTTGACTCGGCCGATCCGGTCTGGACGGTCGGGGACGTGATCGAGGAGCCCGTGAGGCTTGCGGGCGGCCGCGTCGATGTGCGGGACCTTCTCAGGCGCGTGGGACTTCCCGCCGAGTACGCGTCGCGCCGTCCCCACCAGCTCTCGGGCGGAGAGCTCCAGCGCGTCGCGATCGCGCGCGCCATGGCGGGCGGCCCGTCGCTCGTCGTCTTCGACGAGGCGCTCAGCAGCCTCGACGCCTCCGTGCAGGACGAGATCATGGAGCTTCTTGCCGAGCTCAAGCCCGATCATGCCGGCTGGCTCTTCATCTCGCACGACCTCAAGGCCGTTGCAAGGCTCTGCGACAGGGTCGCCGTGCTCTCCGAAGGCCGCATCGTCGAGGTGATGGACGCTGCACGCATGGGCAGCCCCTCGAGCGAGGCGGGCAGGCGCTTCGTCGAGGCCGCCGCGGCGGCGCTCCCTCGGGCGTAAACGGTGATGTGAGAGGTCTCCGACGGCGCCTGCGGACGGCGTGGACCTCCTAGGAACATAGGATGTTCATCCTATGCCGTCCGGACGCCCTGAACGGGATCCAGCCCCGAAGGACAGTCGTTTCGGGCGGTTTTCGGACGTTTTCAAGCTCGGATGAAGATCCTCTTTTGTTTCGGGACGAGCCTCCTTAGACTGATTCTCAAGCGGTGCCCCGGCTGACCTCGGTGCATCCGCTCCTTGACCAAGATAAGGAGAAGTACATCATGACCAACCAGTCCCGTCGTTCCTTCCTGCAGGGCTCCATCGTCGGCGCCGCCGCGCTTGCCTCCGCTTCCGTCGTTCAGGCCGCCCCGCGCTCGAAGGTTCCCGCCAAGTGGGATGAAACCGTCGACGTGATCGTCGTCGGCTCCGGCTTTGCCGGTCTTGCCGCCGCCATTGAAGCCCGCAAGGCGGGCGCCAAGGTCGTCGTGCTCGAGAAGATGCCGACCCCGGGCGGCAACTCCATCATCAATGGCGGCATTCTGACCGCCACGGGCTGCCCGCAACAGCTCAAGCACGGCATCAAGGACTCCGTCGACCTGCTCGCTCAGGACATCCTCGTTGCCGGCGCCTACCTCAACGACCCCGCGAAGGTTCGCGTCCTCGCCGAACATGCCCTCTCCAACTATGAATGGACGGTGAAGGAACTCGGCGTCGAATACAACCTCGACGCGATCGGTCAGGAAGGCGGCCACTCCGTTCCGCGCTATGTCTTCACGAAGAACGGCTCCGGTTCGGGCATCGTGCGCAAGGAACTCGACAAGTGCAAGGAACTCGGCGTTGAAGTCCGCCTGCGTGCCTACGTCGAACACATCATCCGCGACGACAAGGGCCGCGTGGTCGGTCTCGAAGTCCGAGAAGGCTATCGCTTCCCGAAGAAAGACTCCGGCAAGGTGAAGTTCATCGCCGCCAGGAAGGGTGTCGTTCTCTGCTACGGCGGCTTCTCGGCCGACGTCAAGTTCCGCCAGATGCACGACCCGAAGCTCACGGACAAGTTCAGCACGACGAACCAGCCGGGCGCCACGGGCGAACTCTGGCGTGAAACCTACAACATCGGCTGCGCCCAGATCCAGAACGACTGGATCCAGTGCGGTCCGTGGTCCAACCCGAAGGAAAAGGGCATGGGCATCGGCTGGACGTTCACGCAGTCCGCTGCGGCTGAATACGGCCTGTGGGTCAACACGAAGGGCCAGCGTTTCGTCAACGAGCTTGCAAACCGCAAGGTCCGCGCCGACGCCATCTTCGCTGAAGAAGCCAAGGGCCTCAAGGCCGTCGCCATCGCCAACCAGTACGGCGCCGACAAGCTCGAAGCCGCACGTCCGGGCATCATGAAGAAGCTCGTCGAACCGAACATCGTCAGCAAGTACGACACGCTCGAAGCCCTCGCCAAGGACTTCAATATCCCGCTCGACGAACTCAAGAAGACGCTCGCCCAGGTGAACGAATCCGCGAAGACCAAGAACGACAAGCCGTTCGGCCGCTACATCAACAACGAGTTCAAGCCGCTCACCGAAGGTCCGTGGTACGCAGCCATCACGAGCCCGAAGGTCCATCACTGCATGGGCGGTCTGCTCACCAACATGAAGGGCCAGGTCCTCGACATCATGGATCAGGAACCGATTCCGGGTCTCTATGCCGCCGGCGAAGCCACGGGCGGCATCCACGGCGCCGTGCGTCTGGGCTCCTGCGCCATCCTCGACTGCCTTGTCAACGGCCGCATCTGCGGTCAGGAAGTCGCCAAGTAACCTCT
>OCPX01001496.1_pt1 | contig 17647 bp, 15 predicted proteins | sample 1538771 | NCBI WGS metagenome assembly OCPX01 (sample SAMN04571725, study PRJEB22368) | human gut metagenome | biome: human gut; material: stool | host: Homo sapiens | place: Luxembourg | collected 2012-11-01 | reverse complement strand
AGTACATCGGCCACTACTGCAAGCCCTGCGAGAGCTTCTGGACCGACAGCCAGCTCGTGGACGGCAAGTGCCCCGACTGCGGCCGTGAGGTCTACGATGCCCACGAGGAAGCCTATTTCTTCAAGACCAGCAAGTATGCCGACCGCCTGCTGAAGCTCTACGAGGAGAACCCCCAGTTCATCCAGCCGGAGAGCCGCAAGAACGAGATGATTGCCTTCATTAAGCAGGGCCTGCAGGATACCTGCGTCTCCCGCACCTCCGTCAAGTGGGGCATCCCGGTCCCCTTCGACCCCAAGCACACCATGTACGTCTGGGTCGATGCACTGAGCAACTATATCTCCGCGCTGGGCTATGGCAACGAGACCTATCACGATTACGACAAGTTCTGGCCGGCTGACCTGCACATGGTCGGCAAGGAGATCCTGCGCTTCCACACCATCCTGTGGCCCGCCATGCTGATGGCTCTGGATCTGCCGCTGCCCAAGCGCGTCTTCGGCCACGGCTGGCTGCTGATGAACGGCGGCAAGATGTCCAAGTCGGTGGGCAATGTCGTGGACCCCGTCATCCTCTGCAACCGCTACGGCGTGGACGCCATCCGCTACTTCCTGCTGCGTGAGATCCCGTTCGGCAACGACGGCATGTTCACCAACGAGGCCCTCATCAACCGCATCAACAGCGACCTGGCCAACGACCTGGGCAACCTGCTCAGCCGCACCGTCGCCATGTGCGAAAAGTATTTCGGCGGCACCGTCCGCAATGTGGCGGGCACCGAGGCCATCGACGCGGAGCTGGAAGGCCTGATCAACGGCCTGACCGTCAAAGTCACCGCCGACATGGACAACCTGACCATCCCGCAGGCGCTGATGGAGATCTTCGCCGTCATCCAGCGCGCCAACAAGTACATCGACGAGACTGCGCCCTGGGCATTGGCCAAGGACGAAGCCAACAAGGAGCGCCTGGAGAGCGTGCTCTATCACCTGTGCGAGGCACTGCGCGTGACCGGCATCCTGCTGAACGCCTACCTGCCTTCCACCGCCCCCAAGATGATGGATCAGCTGGGTCTGGACGCTTCTGCGCTCGACCTGAGCAAGACCGTCTACGGCGCACAGGAGACCTACACCGTCCACAAGGGCGACGCGCTCTTCCCCCGCATCGACGTGGCCAAGGAGATCGCCCACCTGAAGGAAGAGGACGAGAAGCGCAAGGCCCGCTGCCGAGGCTGCCAACAAGGCCAAAGCCGAGGCCGAAGCCGCCAAGAACGCCCCCGCTGCCGCGGAGGAAAGCGGCGTGGACTTCACCCACGAGCCGGAGATCGCATTCGATGACTTCTGCAAGGTGGAGCTGCGCGTGGCCGAGGTCCGTGCCTGCGAGAACCTGAAGGAGAGCAAGAAGCTGCTCCATCTGACCGTCTTCGACGGTGAGCGCGAGCGCTGCATCCTGTCCGGCATTGCCAAGTGGTTCAAGCCGGAAGACCTCATCGGCAAGAAGATCGGCATCGTGGCCAATCTGGCCCCCCGCCCGATGATGAAGGGCAAGTATGTCAGCGAGGGCATGATCTTTGCTGCCGACACCGCTGACGGCGGCTGCTCCATCGCCTTCTACGGCGAGGACACCCCCGTGGGTTCCCGCATCCACTAAGAAAGGAAGATCATGTCTATCAATTCTGCTGTTCGCGCCACAAAGCTGGATAAGATCTTTGGCACGCCCGTGTGCGCTGTGCTGCTGGCGATTCTCTGCAATGTCCTGTGGGGCTCAGCCTTTCCGTTCATAAAACTGGGCTACCGGCTGTTCTCCATCGACCCCGCTAACACGGCTTCCATCTTCTGCTTTGCGGGAGTGCGGTTCATGCTGGGCAGTGTGCTGGTGCTGCTGGGCAGCATCCTGCTGCAGGGACATGCGCCGCATTTCCCCCGGGGCAAGGTGGCGGCAGAGTGTTGTGCGCTGGGTCTGTGGCAGACCACCACGCAGTATGCGTTCTACTACATCGCCGTGGCTATGCTCACCGGTGCCTTTGGCGGCATCCTGAACAGCACCCAGAGTTTTTTAGGAGTCATCTTTGCCCACTTTATTTACGGCAATGCGGACCGCATGACCCCCGCCAAGATCCTGGGCTGCGCCATCGGCTTTGCAGGTGTGCTCATCGGCACCATCGGCAACCATGGCAGCGGCAGCGGCTGGGGCGTGTTCTGCATGATGGCAGCCACCGTCATCTTTACCCTGTCCGGCCCGTGGAACAAGTCGGTCACCAAAAAGGCTGATAGCTTTGCCGTCTGCTTTCTGAACCTGTTTGTGGGCGGTCTGGCGCTGTTTGTGCTGGGCACCGTTATGGGCGGTCGGCTGCATGTACAAAGTGCGCTGGCGGTGCTGGTCATGCTGTATCTTGCCTTCATCTGCGGCGCAGGCTATATCCTGTGGGCGCTGCTGATGAAAAACAACCCGGTCAGCCGCATCGCTATTTTTGGTTTCGTCAATCCGGTGGTCAATGTGCTGCTCAGTGCGGTGCTCAACGGCGAACCGCTGTTCCGCTGGCAGTATCTGGCGGCGCTGCTGTTCGTGTGCGTGGGCATCTGGCTGGTAAACAAGGCCCCTGCCCAGAAGGAGAAGCTATGACCGGCCCCATCTTTGACACCCACGCCCATTACAGCGCCCATGCTTTCGATGCCGACCGCTTCGCCCTGCTGGACAGCCTGCCCGCAAAGGGCGTGGTCGGCGTCTGCGAGCAGGCCACCCACTCCGGGGATGCTCCCCGTGTGCTGGAGCTGGCCCACCGGTATCCGTGGGTCGTGGCCGCCATCGGCATCCATCCGGAAAGCCTGCTGGCCCCGGAGGACTGCGGCGCAGAAGGACCGGCCCCCACGGTGTCGGTCTACGGCGGCGACTGGGCCGCAGAGATGCGGGCGCTGGCCCCTTACTACGACGACCCAAAGGTGGTGGCCGTGGGCGAATGCGGGCTGGACTATCACTGGCCGGTGCCGAAAGACGCCCAGCTGGCCCTGTTTGAGGCCGAGATCCGGCTGGCGCTGGAACTGGACAAACCCATCATCGTGCACGACCGCAACGCCCACGCCGACGTCTACGCCCTGCTGAAACGCTACCAGCCCAAGGGCATCGTGCACTGCTATTCCGGCAGTGCCGACGATGCGCTCTGGCTGGCAAAGCAGGGGCTCTATTTCGGTTTCGGCGGAGCCTGCACCTTCAAGGGGGCCAAGCGGGCCGCCAAAGCCATCGCGGCCCTGCCGCTGGAACAGCTCGTTCTGGAAACGGACTGCCCCTACATGGCCCCGGAGCCTGTGCGCGGCACCCGTTGCGACAGCTCGCTCATCCGCTATGTGGGCGAATACATCGCACAGGTCAAGGGCGTTTCCACTGAGGAAGTGTTCCGGCAGACCGCTGAGAATGCAAGGCGGGTCTACCAATTGTAAAGTTCAACGCCGTATAACCTCTCAGTCATCGCTTCGCGATGCCAGCTCCCCTGGTAGGGGAGCCATTGGCAGGCCGGGTAAGTTCTGCTGTTCGCTTGGGCCCAATTGGGCGCAAAGCACCGGGCCCTGTCCTCATTGGCAGCGGCATTTGTATTACTGTTATGAATCTCGACAGCGGAGCCCGGTCGTTCCCGGAAGCGAAAAACTTCGCTCGTCCAGTACGACCGCTACCGACTCGCCAGTGGCTCCCCTATTCAGGGGAGCTGGCGCGAAGCGCCTGAGAGGTTATACCCCATCATTTCACCTGCAAAAGCTGAAGTTTACATCAGCTTCTGTATAGATCAACTTTGAAAATCCAAACTGTTATAAGGAGATATCACTTATGAAAGCTCGTATTCCGCAGCACCGCGAATTTATCATCAACTTCCCCGACACTGTCGATCAGGCCAAGGCCAACGAGGGCTGGGCAAAGCTGCAGCAGATCGTCGAGGACTACAAGAAGGACCACAACGGTGCTTCCGTCTATGCACCCAGCTTCATCGAGGACTGCGAGCCTGCCGTCAAGAAGCTGCAGGAAGAGTATGGCTTCGAGTACACCGTTGAGTATGTGAAGTAAGTTCTGAGTTTTCAGTATATTGCATTAATTTTCAGTATATTGCATTAAAAAGAGCAGAGCGTTCCAGCCAGCTGGCTGGAACGCTCTGCTCTTTTTGTTGCTTATTTCAGTTCCATATTGATGGACTTTTCCGTAAAGCCGTAGTTCCGGTACATCTCATACGCCTTTTTATTTCTGGCGTTCACCTGCAGCTCGATGGTGTCGCATCCCTTTTCCGCCTTGAGCTGCTTCACTTTTTCAAAGAACTGGTGGCCGATGCCTTTGCCCCTGTACGCTTCCTCCACCGCCATGGTACTGACAAACAAAACATCCTTTGTTACCTGCGCCGGGCCTTCCACATGGCGCTTGAAGACTTCCAGAACACCAACAACGATGCCGTCCGTCTCAGCAATATACCAGCTATCCCCTTTCAGGAGCTCAGCAAACAACCCTTTTGTAATCAACGGACTAGCCGGTTTGTAGACATCCGGCCGCCACTCGACATGCATCTGCTGCACCTGATCTATAATAGCAGAAAATCGGTCATAATCCTGCATTTGCGGGGTACGAATCGTTATTTTCATCTCGTTTTCTCCTTGTTGTATCAAAAGCACCCTGTCTGACACGCTTTCGGGTCCAGACAAGGCATTTTGAGTTTCTTTTCAGTTGTTCGCTTCCACCTTGCTGAGCAGGATGCGGTCGTTGTCGAGGGCCTTGCCCGCGTTTTCACGGAACTTTTCGAGCAGGTCGTCCACGGTCATCCGGCTGCGCTCCTCGCCCTTGACGTCGAAGACGACGCGCCCCGCATCCATCATCAGGGTGCGGTTGCCCAGTTCCAGTGCCTGGTGCATGTTGTGAGTGACCATCAGGCAGGTGATCTTCTTTTCCGCCACGATGCTCTGGGTCAGTTCCAGCACCTTTTCGGCGGTGGCGGGGTCCAGCGCGGCGGTGTGCTCGTCGAGCAGGAGCAGCTTCGGGGTGACGAGGGTCGCCATCAGCAGCGTCAGCGCCTGGCGCTGTCCGCCGGAGAGCAGGCCCACCGGCTGCTTCATCCGGTCTTCCAGCCCCATATCCAGCAGGGCCAGCTTTTCGCGGAACAGGGCCTTATCTTTCCGGGAGATGCGGGAGAAGATGGCGTGGGGGGCCGTGCCTGCGCGGAGGTAGGCCAGCGCCAGATTCTCTTCGATGGTCATGTTCGGGGCGGTGCCCTTGAGTGGGTCCTGGAAGAGGTGGCCGATGACCCGGCTGCGCTCAAATTCCGGGGTGAAGGTGATGTCCTGCCCGCCCAGCGTGATGCTGCCCTCGTCGGCGATGAAGCCGCCTGTAATGGCGTTGAACAGGGTGGATTTGCCTGCACCGTTCGAGCCGACGATGGTGGCGAAGTCGCCTGCTTCCATCCGGAGGCTGACGCCGTTCAGGGCCACCTTTTCATTGACCGTGCCGGGGTTGAAGGTCTTGTGCAGGTCGTTCAGTTCCAGCATTTCCATCTCAGACCGCCTCCTTCTTCTGGGCTGCATGCTTCCGCTTTTCAAAAGCCAGACGGTTCTGGATGGCCGGCATGACATTGAAGCGCAGGGCCACCGCCACAATGAAGCGGTACAGACAGCTGCCGAACACGACGCCCAGCACCCGGCGCACCATGGTGCGCTTGCCCACCAGCGTCTCGCCGATGATGAGGGAGGCCAGCGCGATGGTCACCATGCCGGTGCCCACGTTGATATCGCAACTCTTCTGGTACTGAGCCAGCAGACCGCCGGACAGAGCCGTCAGCGCACCGGAGATACACAGGCCCACCGTGATGGTAAAGGCCGGGTTGATGCTGGACGCCCGCACCATAGCGGCGTTGTCGCCGGTCGCCCGGATGGACAGGCCCAGCCGGGTGCCCAGAAAGCCCACCATCCCGGCACCGGCCAGCGCGATGACCACCACGGCCAGCACCAGCTTATACCAGCCGCCCGTAAAGGCCAGCGCTGTTTTGGCCAGCGAGAAGACTGTGTCCGTCTTGACCAGCGACAGCGTGGACGAAAAGCCCATGACCGCCAGATTGATGGTATAAAGGCCGGTGTTCACGATGATGCCCGCCATGATGCTCTCGACGCCGAGGCGGGTCTGCAAAAAGGCTGTGATGAAACCGGAGCACACGCCAGCCGCCATCGCCGCCAGCAGGGCCAGAAAGGGGTGGCCGGTCAGTGCGACCTGGCAGGCCACCGCGCAGCCCAGCGTGAAGCAGCCGTCGGTGGACAGGTCTGCAATGTTCAGGATGGAATAGCTCAAGAACAGAGCCAGCGCGACAAGGGCGTAGATGCAGCCCAATTCCAGCGCGGTCTGGATCACGTTGAGCGAAAAGATACTCGCCAGCATGGTGTGTACTCCTTATTTTTTAATAACAGACGATTCCGTCACAGCTGCACTGTGACGGAATCGCTCTTGTTTTTATGAAATGAGATGGATTTAGAAGTTTTCCTGCGTGGTCACTGCCACGATCTCGGTGCAGTAGGGCTTGAAGGCTTCCTTCACGGTCTCAAGGTCCAGCCCCAGCGCCTCGCAGGTCTCGGTGTTGATGGTCGCGATGCCGTTGTCGAAGGTCTGGTAAGGCAGGTCGGCGGTGGTCTTGCCCTCGCAGAGCAGCTCGACCACCATGTCTGCGGTGGCCTCGCCCAGCTGGACGTAATCGACGCCGTAGCCCACGAAAGCACCGTTCAGTGCAAAGCTGTCGGCACCAGTGAAGTGCATCACGCCTGCATCGGTAAAGGTCTCGTAGATGGACAGCTCTGCAGTCATGACCGTGTTGTCGGTCGGGGTAAAGACGGCCTTGACCCCGGATGCAACGAGGGCTTCGGCCGCCATCTGGACTTCGGCGGTGGTGGTGCCGTTCTTTTCAATGTACTGGATGCCCTTGCTGTCGCAGAAGGCCTTGGCATCTGCGATGGCCTGGGTGGAAGCATCCTGGCTCAGGTCGTACAGCAGGCCGATGGTGTCAATATCCGGGTTGACGGCCAGGATGAGGTTCATGATGGCGTCGGTGTTCAGGGCATCGGAAGTGCCGGTGATGTTCTCCTCGCCGTCAAAACCGGCGGAGACCGGGTCGGTGACCGCAGAGTAGACAACAGGGATGTCGGTATCCTCGACCGAAGCCAGCATGGTGGCGGCGGTGGGGGTAGCCACGGCCACGATGACGTCCACGTCATCGGCCACAAGGTCGGCACCGATCTGGTTCAGGTTGGTCTGGTCGGCCTGCGCGTTGGCGTAGTAGTCGGCATAATCAAAGGTCACGCCCTTTTCCTTGCCCACCTCATCCAGACGGCTCTCAACGGAGGCGACGATCTGGTTCAGAGAGGCATGGTCCACATAGTTGACGATGCCCACCTTGAAGGTCTGGCCCGCTTCTGCCGAAGCAGCTGCCGACGAGGCGGCGGCGCTGGAGGCGGTGCCAGAGGCAGCGGACGAGGCCGAACCGCCGCAGCCAGTCAGGCTGAATGCAGAAACAGCGGCAGCGCCCAGAGCGGCCTTGAGGAAATTGCGGCGGGAGATCATGTTCATGGTTTTCATAGCGGTTGCTCCTTCCCTGGAGCGGGCGGCAGTAAAAAAGACCCGCTCCACTTGCGGAACGGGCCTTTTTATGGTAACAAAAGATCCCGTCCCTGTGTGTTCATCCACAAGGACAGGATCGAAAATACGATTCTGCGGTGCCACCTTGTTTGCTCTGTCCAAGCCAGCTACTGGCTGCAGAGCCCCTCACGGAGAGCCAACACTCCCCTGCCCTGTAACGGAGGCTTCCGTCCCAAGCTACTGGAAAGCACTGGCTCTCGTTTGCCCGGCCCTCGGCGGCCCACGAAATCCTGCCCCGCTCTCGCCCGTTTCCATCCTCCGGGCTCTCTAGCAGATGCGCTGTGCAGGTTCTCTTCCGCCTCATCGGTTTGATTGCATTATACACTTTATTCGTGTAAAGTCAAGAGGGAATTTTTCATCTATGCAATGGTTCAGATGAATCCGGTTTTCGTTTCCTTGACTTCTCCCCGGAAAGCTCGTACACTGTGTACATTATAGTTTTCCGAAAGAAGGTGTTCTTCACGAATCCGACCGAAAACACCCTGCTGCATGGGCCGGTGCGTCCGGCGCTGCTGCGGTACGCCCTGCCCATCATCCTGAGCATGGTGGCCACCCAGTTCTATTCGGTGGCCGATACCATGATCATCGGTCTGCGGCTGGATGCCGACGCGCTGGCGGCGGTCTCCAATGCTTCCACCATCCTGATGCTCTTTCTGTTCATCTCCGGCGGCATGGAGCTGGGCGGCGGCCTGCTGGTGGCAGCGGGCCGACCCACGGCCACCCGGCAGGAGATGGCCGAGCTGCTCTACAACCTGCTGTTCGTCGATCTTGTGCTGGCGCTGGGCCTGACCGCACTGGGCTTTTTCACCCTGCCCGCCCTGCTCCGGCTCATCCGGACGCCGGAGGAGATCCTGGCTGAGGCGGTGCTTTATGGGCGGGTGTATCTGGTCGGCCTGCCCTTTCTGATGCTCTATGACCTGACCAAAGAGTGCATCATGGGCTGCGGAGACTCGAAAACGCCGCTCCGGGCCGTAGTCGCCACCAGCGTGATGAACATTGTGCTGGATCTGGCGCTCATCGGCCCCTTCGGGGTCGCCGGTGCGGCCGGTGCCACCGCCGCCGCGCAGATCGCCGGAGCGGGGTACATGCTGGCCCACCTGCGCAAGACCGAACTGAGTCTGCCCTTCCGCCGGGAGATGCTCAAGGCAAGCTACGCGAAGGACATCTTCCGCCTTTCCGCCCCCAACTCCCTGCAGCAGGCCAGCGGCACCATCATCACAACAGTCAAACAGGGGCTTTTGGGCGGGTTGGGCGTCGCGGCCATCGCGGGCTTTTCCTGCGCGGGCAAGCTCTCCAGCCTGCTGATGATGCCGGTGTACGGTTTCGTGCAGTCCATCGTCTTTTTCATCGCCCAGAACACCACTGCCCAGCAGCCGGACCGGGTGCACACCGGCCTGCGGGAGGGGCGGCGCATTCTGTTTTTCTACTCGCTGCTGGTGGCAGCGCTCTGCATCGGGCTGAACGGCCCGCTGCTTCGGCTCTTCACCACCGACGCTGCTGCTGCCGCCTACGGCTCCACCATGCTGGCCTTTGAGGGCATCTCGTATGTGTTCACCGCACAGAAGCACCTGTGTGAGGCCCGGCTGCGTGGTGCCCAGAAGATGGGGCTGTATCTGGCCTCGAACCTGGGGCAGATCGGGCTGAATCTGGCCGCCTGCGTTCTGCTGGTGCCCCGCATCGGCTTTTCGGGCTTCTGGCTGTCCACCTGGATCAGCGCCCCCGCCGGCCTTGCGCTGGCCGCGCTACTGGCAAGGATCGGCGCAAAACAACAGAGCTAACACAAAAAGCACAGTGCTTGTACTGTGCTTTCATTTATGATATACTGTTTTTGCAGCCATCTGGCTGACAGGCGCTGTCTGCAAATGCAGGTGGTCACGCTCCTCTCCCCGGCGAAGCGTTGGGGGAACGCGTTCTTCTTTGCTTCCCCTGACGCAAACGCGGAAGGGGGGATGTTCTATGACGCTGAGTGAAGTGCTTCAGCTGCTCGCCGTGATTGGCGGTGCAGTTTTTGTGACGTTTCAGATTACATGGACGATTTCCAACAGCAAAAAGAAATGACCGCCTCTGCCCTCACAAAGCAAGCGGTCATTCTTTTTGACACCTGAGCCGAGGAGGAGCTGACCATTTTGCAGCCAGCGTCTTTCTCTATTTGTAGTATAGTAATTTTTTATCGTTTTGTCAAGCAGAAGAGGAACACAATGGAACCTTTGAAGATCCAACACATCACCCTGCCCCACCGGGCCGTGTTCGGCCCCATGGCAGGCTTCACCGATGCACCCTGCCGCCGCCTGATGGCGCAGCACGGGGCCGGTTTCACAGTCAGTGAGATGGTGTCCAGCCGGGCGCTGGTCTACCACGACCACAAAACGGTCAGCCTGCTCAAGGCCGAACCCAACGGTGCCCCCTACGGCGTCCAGATCTTCGGCGAAGTGCCCCAGATCATGGGCGAAGCAGCCGCTGCCATCGAGGAATATGATTTCGATTTTTTGGACATCAACATGGGCTGCCCGGCCCCGAAGATCGTCTCCGGCGGTGCCGGCAGCAAACTGATGCTGGACCCCGACCTCTGCGGCAGGATCGTCGAGCAGGTAGTGGCGCACACCTCCCGGCCCGTCACGGTCAAGATGCGCAAAGGCTGGGACGCCGACCACGTCACCGCAGTCGAGTGCGCCAAGGCCTGCGAACAGGCCGGTGCGGCCCTCATCGCAGTACACGCCCGGACGCGGGAGCAGATGTACACCCCCGGCATCGACCCGGAGATCATCGCCCGCGTAAAATCTGCCGTGCATGTGCCGGTGCTGGGCAACGGCGACATCCATTCGGCTGAAGACGCCGTCGCTCTGGTCAAAGAGACCGGCTGCGACGGTGTGATGATCGCCCGCGCAGCCCTGGGCGACCCGTGGCTGTTCGAGCGGGTGAACGCCGCACTGGAGGGCACCCCGGCCCCCAAAGAGCCGAATCTGCAGGCCCGGATGAACGCCCTCCGCCGTCAGGTAGAGGAGATGGTGGAGCAAAAGGGCGAATTCGTCGCCATGCCCCAGGCCCGCGCCCAGACCATGCACTACATGAAAGGGCTGAAGGGAGCGGCCTCCCTGCGGCGGTACTGCTGCGAGCTGACCCATCTGGAAGACATCGACCGCCTCATCGAGGCAGTGTTCGACCAGCAGCGCAAAGCGGGGCTTGACCCGGACGACGAACGCGAGGTCCCGTTCCCCTGATTTTCCCGGACGATCCGGACTTTTTTGAAACAAGAGGTTCTCTGCCATGACTTCATCTCACAGCCCCCGGCTTCTGGGGCAAAAACAGAACAAATTCCTGCTCACGGTCTGCCTGTGTGCGCTGACGGCGGCGCTGATCTTCCTACCGTTCTACCTTCTGGACGGCGGCTTTTTCCACTACGCCGGTGATTTCAACAGCCAGCAGATCAGTTTTTACCGCTATATGAACGGCTTCCTCAAGGGGCTGGGCTACCCGGACGGCGCAGGCAGTGTCCACAACACCTTCTCCTGGGCCACCGACCTGGGCAGCGGGGCGCTGAACGCCTATTCCTTCTACCTGTACGGCTCGCCGTTCTTCTGGTTCTCGCTGCTCTTCCCCCAGCGGTGGCTCCCCTATCTCATGGTCCCGCTGCTGGTGCTCAAGTTCGCCGTGGCAGGTGGCGGCGCATACCTGTATCTGCGCCGCTACGTGAAAAACCAAAACTATGCCGTGCTGGGCGCGGTGCTCTATGCCTTTTCCGGCTGGGGGCTCTACAACATCTTCTTCAACCACTTCATTGATGTGCTGGCCCTCTTCCCGTGGATGCTCTGGGCCCTGGACGAGGCCGTCTACCATGGGCGGCACGGGCTGTTCGCGTTCTGGGTCGGCGTCAACCTGCTGAACAACTACTTCTTCTTTGTGGGGCAGGTGCTCTTCCTGCTCCTCTACTTTATCTGTAAAGTCAGCGCGGGAGATTTCAAGCTCACGCCCCGGCTGTTCGTCCATCTGGCCTTTGAAAGCCTCCTCGGTGTGGGACTGGGGGCCGTCATCCTCTGGCCCGCGGTCCTCTCGCTGTTGCAGAACCCCCGCACCATCGACCTGTCCTCCGGCTGGGGCTTTCTGACCTACGCAAAGCCCCAGCAGTACCTTGCCATCCTGCTGAGCTGGATTCTGCCGCCCGACTCGCCCTATATGACTTCCATCTGGTCTGAGGGCGTCATCAAGTGGACGAGCATGACCGCCTATCTGCCCCTGTGCAGTCTGGCCGGTGCTCTGGCTTACTGGCGCGCCCGGCAGGGCGACAGCAAAAAGCGGATCGTTGCCACCTGCGCTGTCTTTGCGCTGGTGCCGGTGCTGAACAGCGCCTTCTACGCCCTCAATTCCAGCTACTATGCCCGGTGGTTCTATATGCCGGTGCTCATCCTGGCCGCCATGACCATCAACGCACTGGAAGACCCCGCCGTCGAGCTGGACCGCCCGGCCCGGAACATCAGCGGGCTCGTCATTGCCACGCTGGCCTTTGCGCTGGTGCCGGTACAGGATGCCAGCACCAAGGAATGGTCGCTGGGCGTCCTGCAAAATCCCGGCCAGTACGCTGCCGTGTTCGGCTTTGCCCTCATCGGGTTGCTGGTCTACCGCTGGGTCGCACAGCGGTGGCGGGCCGACAAGCGCCTGCCCCAGCGGATGCTGGCGGCGGTGCTGGCGTTCAGCTGCCTGTTCGGCATCACCCACATCGGCATCGGCAAGTTCGGCCAGTGGAACACCGACAGCGACCTGGTGGAAGAGTACACCAGCGCCCTGGCCCTGAAGGAAGACCTGCCGGAGGGTGACTGGCGCATCGACACCTACAAGACCCACGACAATCTCGGCCTCTGGCTGGACAAGAGCTGCCTGCAATACTTCGGCAGCACCGCCGCCCCCAGCATCCTCAGCTTTTACCCGGCGCTGGACGTCAAGCGGGACGTCCGCAGCCAGCCGGAGCTTGCCAACTATGCGCTGCGGGGCCTGCTGAGCGTGAAGTACCTCATCACCAAGCCCGACCGGCAGGCCGACTTCCTCGAAGAGGCCGATGAGGGCTGGGCTTATTACGACACGCTGGATGGCTACACCCTCTATGAAAACACCAACTACGTCCCCATGGGCTTCACCTACGACTACTACCTCACCGAGGACGATTACGAGTCCACCGTGACGGTCACCCGCTCCAATCTGCTGATGCGGGCGCTGGTGCTCTCCGATGCGGATGCCGCTGCATACGGCCAGTATCTGCAGCCGCTGCCCGCTGCTGAGCTGAACGACCTGACCTACGACCGCTACGTGCAGGATTGCGCCGACCGCCGGGCCTCGGCCTGTTCGGTGTTCCAGATGACCAATTCCGGCTTCCACGCCGAGATCACGCTGGACGCCCCGAACCTCGTCTTCTTCTCGGTGCCTTACGACGACGGCTTCACGGCCACGGTCAACGGCAAGGAGACCGACATCCTGCGGGTGGACGAGGGCCTGATGGCGGTGCTCTGCCCCGCCGGGGAAAACACCCTTGATTTTGTCTACCAGCCGGACGGCATCCGGCTGGGCAAGCCTGTCACGCTGCTTTCGCTCGTGGTCTTCGTATCCTACACCCGGTATTTTGCCTGGGACGATCGGAAAAAGCGGAAGCACTGAAGAAAAGGAGAGCGTTCTATGGAACAGCGTCATTGGAAAAAAGCCGGCATCACCACCTCCCTGCTGGGCTACGGCTGCATGCGCCTGCCCACCCTGCCGGACGGCCGCATCGACGAAGTGCGGGCCGAAGCCCTGCTGAACACCGCGCGGGACGCGGGCGTCAACTACTTTGACACCGCCTACCCCTACCACGGCGGCGAGAGCGAGCCGTTCGTGGGGCGGGTCATCGCAAAATGGCCCCGCGAGAGCTTTTATCTGGCCACCAAACTGCCCCTGTGGCTGTGCGATTCGCTGGAAAAAGCCCAGCAGATCTACCGCAGTCAGTTCGAGCGGCTGGGTGTGGACACCATTGATTTCTACCTGCTCCACTCCCTGCACCGGGCACGGTACGACCAGGCCAAGGCGCTGGGCATCGTGGACTGGCTCTGGGAGGAGAAGAAGGCCGGGCGCATCCGGAACTTCGGCTTCTCCTGCCACGACAACGCGGACGGGCTGGAACACATCCTGCGGGACCAGCCCTGGGATTTCTGCCAGCTGCAATACAACTACCTTGACACCGACGACCGCGCCGAGGAGATCGCGGGCGACCGCGGCTATGCGCTGACCGAAGAGCTGGGCATCCCGCTCATCATCATGGAGCCCATCAAGGGCGGCACACTGGCCAACCTTCCGCCGGACGCTGCGGCGCCGCTGACCGCCCTCGACCCCGCCGCCAGTGCAGCTTCCTGGGCGCTGCGCTGGGTGGGCAGCCACAAAAACGTCCACCTGATCCTCTCCGGCATGAGCGCCGAGGAGCAGTTGGCCGACAACCTTTCCACCTTTGCGCCCTTCCGCCCCCTGAACGCGGCGGAAGATGCAGCTGTGGCCGAGACGGCCCGCATCCTGCACAGCCGCATCAAGATCGGCTGCACGGGCTGCCGGTACTGTATGCCCTGCCCCATGGGCGTGGACATCCCGGAGAACTTCAGCATCTGGAACCGGCTGGGGATGTTCGGCCAGCCGGACGCCGTCCGGCACCAGTGGACCGCCCAATTCTCGGATGCCGAAAAGGCCAGCCACTGCGTCCGCTGCGGCAAGTGCGAAGCCGTCTGCCCCCAGCACCTGCCCATCCGCACTGCGCTGGCCCAGCTGCAAACGGAACTGGATGCACTCTGATCTTCCCGCAAGCAAAAAAATACCGTGTCCCCGGCGTGGGGACACGGTATTTTTTGCTTTGATGGTTTACCACTTCATGCCGATGGCATCCAGACGGCGGATGCGGTCCTCGGTCAGCTTCGGGTCATTTTCCGCGCGGGCCGTGCGCATCCGGCGGACCCAGTCGCCCAGACCAAAGCCATCTTCGCTGCGGTAGGTGGCCGACGGCAGCAGGTCGCCGTTGGCCTTGGCATAGGCCGCTGCGTGTTCATAGGCCAGGTCCCACTTGGCTATGCGGGCGTCCCACTCCATGCCGATGCCGTCCAGCCGTTTCACATGCTCCGGCGTTACCTGGAAGGAGTCGGGTCGGGTCTTGCGAGCAGCGCGGAGGTTCGACATCCAGACGCCCAGCCGGAACCCACCGGCCGTGACGTAATTGGAGGGCACCAGCAGGTTGCCGTGCTCCTCGGCGTACCGGGCGGCTTCCTCAAAGTTGTGCTCCCAGTTCTTCTCCCGCAGGCTCTCCTTGCCGGAGGGTGCCGCACTCTGCTTGTGGGGCTTTTCGTCCTTGAGCAGCTCGTCCAGTTCGCGGCGGTGCACCTCACCCAGGCGCGGGTCGCCGGTGCGGCGGTACTGACGCTGACGGTAGAGCCAGCTGCCCAGCCAGATGCCGTTCTCGGTCTTATAATTCAGCGGGATCTCCAGATCTCCGTGCTCTGCCCGATACTTCTGGGCCAGCTCGAAGCGCTCCCGCCAGGGGTCGTATTTGTCCCAGACCATCCCGATCTCGTCCAGCTGGGCCTTGCGTTCCGGCGTGACACGGGCGCTGGAATTGTCCGGGTTCTGCCAGGCGTAGCGCTGGCGGGCGATCCATTTGCCCAGCAGGATGCCGTCCGGTGTGACATAATTGGAGGGCACTTCCAGATCCCCGAACTGCTCGGCGTACCGCTTAGCGGCCTCGAAGTTTTCCTGCCACTTGCGGACATTCCGGTTGACCCAGTTGATGCCGATGGCTTCCAGCCGCTCGACCTGCTCCAGGGTCAGCTCGCCGTTCTTATAGGCGCTGCGCTGGCTGCTGAGCCAGACGCCCAGCGCGAAGCCATCCGGCGTAACGTACTTGATGGGTGCTTCGAGGTCTTTGTGTTCGAGATAATAGCGGGCGGCTGCGGCGTAGCTCTGCTCCCACAGGTCGGTGGAAGCGTTCCACACCATGCCGATGCCCTCCAGCCGCTCGATGCGGGCGCGGCTCAGGTTTCCGCTGACGTAGCGCTGGCGGTTATAGACGATCCACTCGCCCAGGGCAAAGCCGCTGCGGTCGCGGTAGCGCACCGGCACCAGCAGGTCGCCGTGGTCGTCGCGGTACTTCTGCGCCGAGGCAAAGGCCTTTTCCCAGGCCAGCTCCGAGCGCTGCTTCCAGCCGATGTTCAGCTTGTCCAGCCGGGCGATGCGGTCTGCATCCAGACGGCCCGGCTTCTGCCCGGCCCGGACCTGGCGCTGCGTTTCCAGCCAGCGGCCCAAGGGCAGGCCGTCCTCGGTCAGATAGTTATAGGGCAGTTGTAGATCGCCCTGCTCTGCGGCCACAGCCGCCGCTGCTGCATAAAAAGCATCCCACCGGGCTTCCAGTTCCTTTTTCAGGCGGCAGTACAGGTGATAGCTCTGGCGCATGGGTTTCTGCTGCTGGAAGCCGGGGTGTTCGCTGCCTGCGCGGAGCATGGCGGTGGTGCATTCCTTTTGCAGCACACGGCCATTGCCCAGACCGTCGAACCGGGCGGTCAGGTCGAACACCGGGATGGGCTTGCGGCCGCAGGCCACCAGCGCCCGGCAGAGCATCTGGCGGAACCGGCCTGCCTCGCCGGTCTCGCGGACCAGAATGGCACCCGCCAGCCCCTCAATGGGCTGCTGGACGCCCGGCGAGTTGACGCAGAACAGCACCTTCGGCCCCGTTTCGGTGGAGGTGCAGAACCGTTTCACCGCCTCGGCGTCGCGCAGGCAATCACACTCGGCACGGTAGAAATGGGCATTCGAATCCACGGTGCGGAGGAACTCTTCCAGCTGCTCCTGCACCTCGTCGAGGTAGTCCTCCGACTCAAAGATGGCCAGATAGCGGCCCTGGGTGTCGGTCAGGACGCGGGGCATCAGGGCGATGGGGTTCTCGGCCTGCCGCACCGACCAGTTGATCTCATCGTATTGTGCGCTCAGCGCGTTGGTCTGCGCGGGCAGGTGCAGGTTCTTGATCCGGGCGCGGAGCAGGTTCATCTGCCCTTCCTGCGGCCAGAGCATCGCGGCGTAGTTCGACGGCACCGGCAGGGTGCCCAGCGCCATTCCCTCGCCGACCGTCATCCGGGAGACGACCGTCCCCTCGAAGAGTTCCGCGGCCGCCTGGCATTTCTGGTCGGTGCTGTTGGGCACTGTCAGGCCAAGCAGCTTTGCCTCCGGGCACAGACGGAGCAGCCGCTGGGCCGATTTTGCCCAGCAGGCCGCCGTCACTTCATGGTAGCAGTCGAAGATCAGGTAATCCGGCTTGCGTGAGGCCAGCCGGACCCACTCCTCGGCCGACGCCTCGGCCAGTACACCGCAGTCGCAGAAGATGAGGTTCTCCGGCAGCACACCGTCGTTGTAGCGGCGGACATCCTCCCTGCGCAGGGTCAGCCGCGCCGCACCGTACACCAGCCAGATGAACGACGCCTGCGGATGGTCCGCGATGAGCTGCCATGCAATGCAGCTCTTGCCCGTGCCGGTGGCATGTTCCACCGCCGCTTTTCCGTTTTGTTCCAACGCAGCGGCAACCTTTGCATACGCCTCCGCGTTGATCTTGTTCAAACTGATCGGCATCGTTTTTCTACCTCCAGGATCGATCTTCTTGCAAAGAATTTTTCTTATAAATCTATTATGGCAAAAAGCACTTTCTTGTCAAGCATTCCCGGCAAAAAAGAAGATTTCGGATAAAAAATGCGATATTTTTTCCATTATTTTTTGGTCATCCCAACCAACTTCCGGCATAGCTTCGGGCATCCTCAAAACGAAACACCGCACAAACACCGGGCGCAGCCCTCCCGCAATGTCCTGTTTTTCCGCAGCACAGCGCCTCCGTCTGCGAAATGTTCCGCCGCCCCGGAAGCAGCTGCGAAACACAAAGACCGCCTGCCGAACGTTTCCTTCAGCAGACGGTCTTCAGTTGCGCCAGCAGGAGTCGAACCTACGATGGGGGAGTCAAAGTCCCCTGCCTTACCGCTTGGCGATGGCGCAT
>OCPX01001493.1_pt1 | contig 17668 bp, 15 predicted proteins | sample 1538771 | NCBI WGS metagenome assembly OCPX01 (sample SAMN04571725, study PRJEB22368) | human gut metagenome | biome: human gut; material: stool | host: Homo sapiens | place: Luxembourg | collected 2012-11-01 | reverse complement strand
TACAACCAGTGGTGCAGCGTTGTCCGCTGGGAAAAGACCACCCGCCCCTTCCTGCGCAGCCGCGAGTTCTGGTGGCAGGAGGGCCACACCATCCACGAGACGGCCGCCGAGGCTGAGGCGGAGACCCAGCAGCAGCTGAACTGCTACGCAGACGTCTGCGAGCAGGATCTCGCCATCCCTGTTGTCAAGGGCCGCAAGACCGATAAAGAGAAGTTTGCCGGTGCGGAGGCAACCTACACCATCGAGGCGATGATGAAGGACGGCAAGGCCCTGCAGAGCGGCACCAGCCACTACTTCGGCGACAAGTTCAGCAAGGCCTATGACGTGACCTTCACCGGCCGCGACAACCAGCTGCACCACCCGTTCCAGACCAGCTGGGGCGTTTCGACCCGTCTGGTGGGTGCCATCATCATGACCCACGGCGACGACGACGGCCTGATCCTGCCGCCCGCTGTGGCTCCTATCCAGGTCGTGGTCGTGCCCATCGCCGCCCACAAGCCCGGTGTTTCTGAGAAGGCCGCGGAGCTGGCTGAGAAGATCAGCAAGTACGCCCGCGTCAAGCTGGACGACAGCGACAACGCCCCCGGCTGGAAGTTCTCCCAGTGGGAGATGAAGGGTGTGCCCCTCCGCCTGGAGATCGGCCCCAAGGATCTGGAGAAGAACCAGTGCGTTCTGGTCCGCCGCGACACCCGCGAGAAGGTCTTCGTCTCTCTGGACGAGCTGGAAACGGCCATCCCGGCCCAGCTGGAGGCCCTGCGCAAGGACCTGTACGAGCGCGCTCTGGCCAACCGCGAAAAGCGCACCTGGGCAGCCACCACCATGGACGAGGTCAAGGAGCTGGCCAAGGCCAACACCGGCTATATCAAGACCATGTGGTGCGGCGACCTGGCCTGCGAGATGAAGATGAAGGAAGAAGCAGGTCTGTCCAGCCGCTGCATGCCCTTCGCGCAGGAGCACCTGAGCGATGTCTGCCCCTGCTGCGGCAAGCCCGCCAAGGCCATGGTCTATTGGGGCGTGGCCTACTGAGCCGTTCGCAGGAACTGCATAAGAAAAACCAAAAGCAGCCGTTCCCGTTGGGAGCGGCTGCTTTTTTGCAGTTGCCTCTTGACAACTCTGTGTCAACTGTATATACTGTACATGTACAGACAAGACGGAAGGGGGAGCGATGTGAATCTTTTCATCGACAACAAAAGCGGGGCACCAATCTATGACCAGATCTATACCCAGATCAAAAATGAGATATTGAACGGTAATCTGCAGCCGGACGAGGCGCTGCCGTCCATCCGGGCGCTGGCGCGCGACCTGCGCATCAGCGTCATCACGACCAAACGCGCCTACGATGAGCTGGAAAAGGAGGGCTTTCTGTATGCCATCCCGGCCAAAGGCTTCTTCGTGGCGGCGAAAAACACGGAACTGCTCCGGGAGGAGAATCTGAAGCAAATTGAATCGCACCTGACGGAGGCCGTCCGGCTGGCGGCGTCCTGCGGGCTGGCAAAGAACGACCTTGTCGAAATGTTGGAACTGCTGTGGGAGGAATGAAGATGAACGCACTGGAACTGCACGGCGTACAGAAAACGTATCCGGGTTTCACCCTGGGGCCCATTGATTTGACCCTGCCCGGCGGCACGGTCTGCGGCCTCATCGGCGAGAACGGTGCGGGCAAGAGCACGACCCTGAAGCTGATTTTGGGAATCCTTCCACCGGAGTCCGGCACCATCCGGGTGCTGGGGAAAGACGACCTGGAAGCATCCCCCTGCACCAAGGAGGACATCGGCGTGGTGCTGAGCGGCGATGGTATCCCCACCTGCCTGACCGCCGAACAGATGGGAAAGGTGATGGCGGGCATCTACCGCAATTGGGACGCCGGGGTCTATGCCGGATTTTGCAAGCGCTTTGAACTGCCTGCCAAGAAAAAGTATAACGAATACTCCACCGGCATGAAGATGAAACTCTGCCTTGCAGTGGCACTGTCCCACCATCCGAAGCTGCTGCTTCTGGACGAAGCTACCAGCGGCCTGGACCCTGTCATCCGGGATGAGCTCATCGACCTGCTGCTGGATTTTGTGCGGGACGAAGACCACGCCATTCTTATCTCGTCCCACATTGTCAGTAATCTGGAAAAGCTCTGCGACACCATTGCCTTCCTGCACAAGGGCAGGCTCCTACTCTGCGAGGACAAGGACACCCTGCGGGAAGAATACGCCCTCTGGCACGGCACCGCCGCTCAACTGGAAGAGCTGGCTCCGGACGTCGTGGTCAGCCAGCGGGTCACACCCTACGGGGCCGAAGCGCTGGTCAAACGGGACGGGGTGCCCACTGGAAGCGCCCTGACGCCCGTGAGTATCGAGGAACTGTTTGTATTGATGGTGAAAGGGGAGAAGAACGCATGAAGGGCTTGTTATTAAAAGATTGGTACCAGATAAAAAGCAACATGAAGACGATGTACTTTACAGTTCTGGCTGTTCTGGTGATCTGGACTCTGAGCGCATCGGGAGCGTCTACCTTTGCCATGAACTATGCGGCCATTTTTCTGGGCATCCTGCCGGTCTCCCTGTTGGCATATGATCATTCCAGCGGGTGGACAGAGTACGGCCTGACCTTGCCAATGAGCAGAAAAATTCAGGTCGCGGAAAAATATCTTATCGGGGTGATCTGTGCAGCGGTCTCCGTTGGGCTGAGCGGCGTGTCATGCGGCGTGATCGTTCTGCTGGGAAAACCGCTTCCAGATGCCCCGGTTAGCATCTGGATGGAGTTTGGCGTGCTGGCGATACTGCTGATGAATGGCATTATGCTTCCGCTGTATTATCGTTTTGGTCCGGAAAAAGCCCGAATGCTGTACATGCTGATGTTTGCAGGAATGGGGGCCATGCTGGGCGGAGGAATTGCCCTGATGGATGAACTGCAGCAGAACGGCACGGGAAGTGTGCCGCTGCCTGTACCCCTCTGGCTGGCTGCGGCGTTTCTGCTGGCGGCGGCACTGGTGCTGTACGCCGTGTCGTGGCGGGTATCGGTGGCGTGGTACGGAAAATACAAAAAGTGACAAAAACCGGAACGTATCTTTCGATGCGTTCCGGTTTTATCATGTCTTGAAATCCGGCTCAGAATCGGTAAAAGTTTTGTAAAAGGGGTTGAAAAATCCGCCCGGCCGTAGTATCATAACGAGGCCGAACGGCAAATCTCAGTTTCAGGAGGCGTTTGATTTCCATGTCCAGTGACCATACGGATCACCCCAAACAACGTTTCTCCTGCGATGCGGGCCAGGCGAATGAGTCTGCCGCGTCCTGAACTGCATGTGCCCATGATACACCGCAGGAGTCAAGCATGACCGACGCGGTGTATTTTTTATGCCCGGAATGGGCAGGAAGGGAACGAAAATGCAGAAGAAGAATTACCAGGAAGAGATCCTGAACCTCATCCACAGCGGTCTGCCGCAGGCAGAGCTGGCGGAAAAGCTTTCCGACTACCACGAAAACGACCTGGCCGATGCGCTGACGGCGCTGACGCCGGACGAGCGCCAGAAGCTGTACCCGGTGCTGGGCATTGAGCGGGTGGCCGAGATCTTCTCCTACCTCGACGATGCAGAGCCGTATCTGAAAGAGCTGCCCTCGGAAAAGGCGGCGAAAGTCGTCTCCAACATGGACTCGGACGATGCGGTGGACGCGCTGGATGACCTCGAAGAAGAGGACAAGGCCAAGATCGTCGGCCAGCTGGATCGCGACTCCGCCGAGGACGTCCGGATGCTGCTCTCTTACGGCGAGGATGAGATCGGCAGCAGCATGACCACCAACTACATCTCCATCCGGAAGGATATGACCATCCGGCAGGCGATGAGCGAGCTGGTGAAGCAGGCGGGAGAAAACGACAACATCTCCACCCTGTACGTCGTGGACGAAAACGACAAGTTCTATGGTGCCATCGATCTGAAAGACCTCATCATTGCCCGCGCGGACGACCAGCTCGAAAAGCTCATCGCGCGGTCGTACCCCTATGTGACCGACCACGAGAAGATCAGCGATTGCATCGACCGCATCGTGGACTACGCCGAGCGCTCGCTCCCGGTGCTGAACGATGCGGGGAAGCTGGTCGGCATCATTACCTCGTCCGATGTGGTCGAACTGGTCGATGACGAGATGGGCGACGATTACGCAAAGCTGGGCGGCCTGACCAGCGAAGAGGACCTGAACGAGGGCGTCTTCGAGAGCGTGAAGAAGCGCCTGCCCTGGCTGATCGCCCTGCTCTTCCTCGGAATGCTCGTCTCCTCGGTCGTCGGTGCGTTCGAGTCGGTGGTGGCGGTGCTGCCCATCGTCATCTGCTTCCAGTCCATGGTGCTGGACATGGCCGGCAACGTGGGCACCCAGTCGCTGGCCGTGACCATCCGTGTGCTGGTGGACGAGAACCTGACCACCACCAAAAAGCTTCAGCTGCTCTGGAAGGAGATGCGGGTCGGTCTGGTGAACGGTGCACTGCTGGCTGTGATGGCGCTGGGCTTCCTGGGCTGCTATATCCATTTCTTCAAGGCGTATGCCTGGGGCGAAGCCTTCCTGCTGTCCGGCTGTGTCGGCGTGGCGCTGATCATCGCCATGGTCGTTTCCAGTCTGGTGGGCACGGTCATCCCCATGCTGTTCCACAAGATCCACATCGACCCCGCTGTGGCCTCCGGCCCGCTCATCACCACCATCAACGATCTGGTGGCCGTCGTGGTCTACTACGGCCTTGCCATGGTCGTTCTCATTGATCTGTTCCATCTGGGTTGATAATAGAAGACCCTCTCCGTCATTGCTTCGCAATGCCAGCTCCCCCAAAGGGGGAGCTTTGCTGCTGACACAACGCAACAGCAAAACCTCGCCCTTCGGGAGAGGTGGCAAAGCCGACAGGCTTTGACGGAGAGGGTTTTCTTAATGGTTGGAGATCCAGTACCGCTGGGTCAGGGTTTCATCCTGCGGGTCAAACTGTTCGTCTTCGAGGACGCCGCCGTTGGCGCGGATGGTTTTGGCGGAAGCGACGTTGTAGTGGTCGCAGCAGATGCGCACCTTCCCGATGCCGCGCGCTCTGGCCTGTTCCAGCGTCAGGCGGAGCATCTGGGTGGCATAGCCGTTCTGCCGCTCGGAGGGGCGGACGCTGTAGCCGATGTGCCCGCCGTAGGTGAGCAGATAGTCGTTCAGGTGATGGCGCAGGTTGGTCATGCCCACAAGGCGTTCGTGCTCGTCCAGCGCCAGATATTCGGTGGCAGGAACAAGCCCGGCGGGCGTCGTGCGGGGGTCGGTCAGTTTCCGAATCTGGGCCAGCCAGGCGTCGAAATCGTCGAACTGGTCCAGCGCCGAGGTGCCGTCCATCCGGGAACCGAGGGCGAGAAATTCCTCCCGATAAGCCATGACCTGTTCGCGGTCGCGCTCGTCCGGCTCCCGCAGGTGAATCTTCTGGGGCGGGGTGCGGCGGGTGGCCGTGCGGAGGTCTGGAGCTTTCATCAGGCCGTGGCGGTTGCAGTAAAAATAGAGCACCCCGGCGCCCCGCAGCGGGAACCGGCAGCTGGCTTCGCCCTCCGGGTAGAGCTTGACGAGCTGAAGCTTGTCGCCGGTGAGATAGGCGATGAAGGAGATGAAGTGGCCCTTCTCCATGGGGTGGTGCAGGGTAACGAAAAGTTCATCTTCCACCCGCTCAATGGTCAGCTGGTGCTTCTCGTCGGCATCATCGGCCTCCGTAATATCCAACGCGGGCAGCGTGATGCCGCAGCAGCTCACCACGGCCTGACCGGTGGAGTGGAGCACGTTCCCGCAGAGGGGGCAGACGTAGAGCTTGGAACGCAGCAGATTGGCGGCACGGTTCCGGTTGACCACCGGTTCGCCCTGCATCAGTTCCAGCACCGACACGCCCAGCGCAGCGGCCAGCGGTTCCAGCAGGGAGATGTCGGGCAGGCCCTTGGCGGTCTCCCATTTGGAGACCGTTTTGGCGCTGACCAGGAGCTGGCGGGCAAGCTCTGCCTGCGTCAGGCCCTTGGCTTCTCGCAGCAGTCGGATGGTGTTTCCGGTCACATAGGTATTCATAATGGTTTCCTCCTGTTCGTTTGCGTTGCAGACAGGATAGCATAGAAAACCCCTCTGCGCAACCTACGCTGCGTAGAGGGGTCTTGGTTTACTGTGGCTTCGTTGTTTCGGAGGATTCTTTCTGTGCCGCTTCCAGTTCATCGACGCGATGCTGCAAAGCAGTGATTTTATCATCCATTTTCATGAACGCCCAGACAAGGACAGCGAGCACGAGCGCAGGCGGTATGACCATCAGCAGAGACTGCTGGCAATAGAGCAGCAGGGAATAACCGCCGAATACGGTAAAAATGAATACGCCAAACAGGCAGGCTATAAAAACAGCAAGAAATCCCATGGTATGGTTCCTTTCACTCTGTAGTGTCGTCCTCATCCAGCTCGATGCTGAACACGGCCTTTTTCAGCTTGCCGCAGCCCTGGGCTTTCAGGCCGGATTTGTATGGCTCCCCGGCCAGATAGAGGGCGAAGCGGCCTTCGCAGAGCATCCCGGCGATGCTGGTGCCCGCGCTGCCGACCGTGATGTCAGCAGCCTCATCGGTGGGCTTGGTGGGGCTGAATTCGCCCAGCGAGACTTCAAACAGCTCGCTGCCTTCGAGGTCGGTCTCCAGTGTCAGGTGGGTGTCCCGGCGGACGAAGGGGGCCTTGTCGCCGGGCTGCGGGGTCACGGTGCTGACCGTGACGACGGCCTTTTCGCCGAGGATGCGGGTCTTTCCGGCGGGGAGGTTGTTGATGTCCCGCGCCATGACGAACTCGATGACGGCATCCAGATTTTCGCTCATGCCCAGATAGTTTGGCAGGTTGTTCAGGGTATCGTAGATCATAAACAGGCTCCTTATTCTGCGTCCTTCGGGTCAGTCAGCAGCTCTTTGATGCTGGGCACCACGCCGCCGAGGTTCTGCAGCTCGGACGGGATGATGATCTTGGTGGCCTTGCCGTTGGCGACCTTGGCCAGCGCTTCCAGACTGCGGATGGCCAGCACCTTGTCGCTGGGCATGGCCTCGTTCAGCAGGCGGATGGCGTCGGCGTTGGCCTGCTGAACCGCGAGGATGGCCTGTGCCTCGCCCTCGGCTTCGAGGATGCGCTGCTGCTTGACGGCGTCAGCGCGGAGGATGGCGGCTTCCTTTTCGCCCTCGGCGGCGGTGATGGCGGCCTGCTTTTCACCGTCGGCCTTCAGGATGACGGCGCGCTTCTCGCGCTCGGCCTTCATCTGCTTTTCCATGGCCTCCTGGATCTCACGCGGGGGGATGATGTTCTTGACCTCGACGCGGTTGACCTTGATGCCCCACTTGTCGGTGGCTTCGTCCAGGATGGCCGTGATCTTGCCGTTGATGACATCGCGGCTGGTCAGGGTGTGGTCCAACTCCATTTCACCGATGATGTTGCGCAGGGTGGTGGCAGACAGGCTCTCGATGGCCGCGATGGGCTGGTTGACGCCGTAGGTGTAGAGCTTGGCATCCATGACCTGGAAGAAGACCACGGTGTCGATCTGCATGGTGACGTTGTCGCGGGTGATGACCGGCTGGGGAGGGAAGTCGGCGACCTGCTCCTTCAGGCTGACCTTTTTGGCCACCCGCTCCACGAACGGGATCTTGACGTGCAGGCCGGCGCTCCAGCTGTCGGAGTAGCTGCCCAGCCGCTCGATGACGTAGGTCATGGACTGGGGCACGATGACGATGTTGGTGATGACGATGAGAAGGATGACGAAGACCAGTGCAAGGATCACAAACAGCATGATGGGCATAGGAACGCTCCTTTTTTCAGTGGGTGGATGATTCGGTCAGGACAGGCTCCACGATGAGCAGGGTACTGTGGATCTCGGTCACACGGCAGGTCTGGCCCGGCTCCAGTGCGTCGCCAGGGGTGGCGCAGCGGGCGTTCCAGTCCACGCCGTCCAGCCGGACACGGCCGGTCTTCCCGGCGGAGACCGGGGTCAGAACCTTTGCCTCGCGGCCAAGGCTGCGGTCGCCGTTGGTGGGGGTGTGCTTCCGGCGCAGCTTGTCGGCCAGCGGCTTGAACGCCGCCAGGCAGAGGATGCTGACCACGATGAACACCACCGCCTGCACCCGGAACGACGGCCAGAACAGGCAGCTCAGCAGAGCAGCCGCGCTGCCCGCCGCAAACCAGATGGATACCATGCTGAAGGTCATTCCCTCCAGCACCAGAAAGCCGATGGCTGCGATGAGCCAGAAGATGGGGTCGATGGGCATAGATACTCCCTCCCTTGCAGATGGAAACGAGACGAAGGGCCTCTTTTCGTTTATTATATAATAACGAGGGCGGGATTACAAGATGTCCTGATTTAAGAAAACAAGGCCCGCGGTCTTGCGATCCCACGGGCCTTGTTCGTTGAGGGTCAGATATAATCGTAGTAGCTGTGGTTCGGGTTATGGCCGACCTCTTCCACCACGATGGTGAAGCCCATGGGGTTCACTTCGGTGCTCTTGCCGCTGGCCAGCGTCTCCACGATGATGTGTTCGGTGCGGTTGACGATGATCTCCGCCGTCTCCGCCTCGCCGATGCGCTGGTAGTGCAGGATGCCGCCCTCGGCCCGCAGGACGTTGAGCTTGCCGGTGCGGAACGCCTCGCAGGTGTGGCGCAGCTGGGCCAGCTGTGCCAGAACGGGGCGCAGACGCTGCTCGTGGGCGTCCCAGCGGAAGAAGGCCCGGTTGAACGGGTCGCGATAGCCCTGCATGGCGATCTCGTCGCCGTAGTACAGGCAGGGCACACCCGGCAGAGTGTAGATGATGGCGTAGGCCATCCGGAGCCGGAGCAGCCCCTCCTCGTAGGCGTCGCCGGTCACACAGCGGCCGCTCTGCCATTCCCGGCCCCGGCCGTTGGCGGGCTCGTCGGCGATGACGGTCAGGGCGCGCTCGGTGTCGTGGGTGGAGAGGAAGTTCAGCGCCGTGTCCATAGCGGGGGCAGGGTAGTGCTCGCAGATGGTCAGGATCTCGTTGGCAGCCTGCTCGGCGGGCTTGCCCTTGACGAAATCCAGCACAGCATTCTTGAACGGATAGTTCATCACGCTGTCCAGCCCCTTGCCCAGAAGGTAGGTGCGGCGCTGGTTGAAGCCGTATTTGGTGGTGGCGTCCTCCCAGACTTCGCCCAGCAGGAACTTTTCGGGGCTGACCCGCTTGACGGCGGTGCGAATCTGTTCGATGAACTCATCCGGCAGCTCGTCGGCCACATCCAGCCGGAAACCGGCGGCACCGCGTCGCAGCCAGGTGTCGATGACGCCGCCCACGCCGGTGATGAACTCGACGTAAGAGGGGGTCTCCTCGTTGACTTCGGGCAGGGTCTCGAAGCCCCACCAGCTGCGGTAGCCGCCCTTGTATTTCGGGTCGAAATCGTACCAGCTGCGGTACGGGGAGCTGGGGTCGCGGTAAGCGCCACCCTCGCCGTAGCGGCCCTCGCGGTTGAAATAGCGGCTGTCGGAACCGGTGTGGCTGAACACGCCGTCCAGCACGATGCCGATGCCGTACTTCTTCGCCTCGGCGCACAGCGCCTCGAACTCTTCGTTGGTGCCCAGCAGGGGATCTACGTTGAGGTAATCGGCGGTGTTGTAGCGGTGGTTGGAGTGCGCCTCAAAGATGGGGTTCAGGTAGAGGAAATCCACGCCCATCTCGTGCAGGTAGGGCAGCTTGAGCTGGATGCCCTTCAGGTCGCCGCCGAAGTAGTCCTCGTTCAGGTGGCCGCCCACCTCGTTGGGCTGCCAGAAGGGTTCGGCGTGTTTGTCGGCCTGATAGATGCGGTCCGGGAAGGGCATGGGCTTGTTCTCCACCCCTTCGCAGAAGCGGTCCGGGAAGATCTGGTAGAACACTTTACCCTTGATGGACTCCGGCGTCTCGAAGGCGGCATCGTAGACCGTGATCTGCCATTTTTCACCGTCCTGCCAGCTGACCATGCCGCAGTTGTCCGGCCCGCGCACGATGCGGCGGAAGTCGGTGTAGAGGTCAAAATAGTAGAAGTAGAGGCCGGGGTCGTTGAGGGTGACTTCGACCGAGAAGTGGTTCTGCTTGGGGGTCTGGCCGTTGAAGTTCATCCGGTAGTATACCGGCACGTCGAATCGGCCCTCTTTCTGAAGGACGAGGTGCGGGTCCACATAGCCGAGTTCTTCGGGGATGCAGAGGGAGAGCCGGACGCTCTGCCCGGCCCGCACGGCACCGAAGGGCTGCTTGAAATAGGGATCGTAGCTGTTGAACAGGCAAGACAAGTCGGGTCGTTCCTTTCTCGAAAAAAGCTCCGGAGCCGTTGTACAGTCCGGAGCTTTTGGAATCATGAGGTTAAACCTCTCCGTCAATGCTTCGCATTGCCACCTCCCCTGACGAGGGGAGGCTTTGGCATTTCGTAGAGCATCTTCTCTTCGCCAGAGGCACCCCGATCAGGAGGGGCTGGCGAGCGGAAGCGAGACGGAGAAGTTGATCGATAAGACGGTTTATTTCACGACAGGTGCGTTCCAGATGTCGCGGGCGTAATCCAGGACGGAACGGTCGGCGCTGAAGATGCCGCTGTTGGCGATGTTCTTCAGGCTCATGCGGGCCCAGGCCTCACGGTCGGCATACAGACGCTGCAGGTCGGCCTGTGCACGGCGGTAATCCTTGAAGTCGGCCATGACCATGTACGGGTCGCTGCTGCGCAGGTTCTCGGTGACTTCGTGGAAGTTCTCACCGTTCCAGCCGCGCTCCAGGAAGTTCAGGGCTGCGTTGGCCACATCGTCGCCCATGATGAAGGCGTTGGGGTGATAGCCGACCTGCTTGAGGTTGTTGACCTCAGGCGTCAGCATACCGAAGATCAGCTCGTTCTCCTTGCCGGCGGCATCGGCGATCTCGACGTTGGCACCGTCCAGAGTGCCCAGCGTGATGGCACCGTTCAGCATGAACTTCATGTTGCCGGTACCGGAAGCCTCAGTGCCTGCCAGAGAGATCTGCTCAGAGACCTCGGCAGCGGGCATCAGGTGCTCACTCAGGGAGACGCAGTACTCTTCCAGATAGACCACGCGCAGCTTTTCGCGGACGGCGGGGTCGTTGTTGATGAGGTCGCCCAGCTTGCAGATCATGCGGATCATCTGCTTGGCCATGTAGTAGCCGGGAGCAGCCTTTGCGCCGAAGATGTAGGTCTTGGGGATGAAGTCGGCGTTGGGGTTCTCCTTCAGGTACAGATACTGAGCAGCGATGTTCAGCGCGTTCAGGTGCTGGCGCTTGTACTCGTGCATCCGCTTGACCTGGCAGTCGAAGATGGAGTTCGGGTCGATGGACTGGCCGGTGCTCTTCTCCAGATAGGCGGCAAAGTTCTTCTTGTTGTCCAGCTTGATCTCGTTCAGCTTCTTCAGCACGGTCTTGTCGTCAGCATACTTGTTCAGCTTGCTCAGGTCGGCAGCGTCGTGCTTGTAGCCGTCGCCGATGGTCTCATCCAGCAGCTTGCACAGCTCCGGGTTGGAGGCCAGCAGCCAGCGGCGGTAAGCGATGCCGTTGGTCACGTTCTTGAACGCCTTCGGCTTGAACAGGTAGTAATCGTGGAAGACGCTGTCCTTGATGATCTCGCTGTGCAGCTTGGACACGCCGTTGATGCTGTGCGAGGTATAAGCGCAGATGTTGGCCATGCGGACCTGGTTGTCGCCGATCAGGGCCATGTAGTTGATCTTGCCCTCGTCGCCGGGGAATGCCTTCTCCAGCTCTTCGCGGGCGCGGCGGTTCATCTCGACCACGATCTGGTAGATGCGGGGCAGGGTCATCTTGAAGATGTCCACGTTCCACTTTTCCAGAGCCTCGGCCATGACGGTGTGGTTGGTGTAGGCGAAGACCTTCTGGCAGATGTCGAAGCTCTTGTCCCAGCCAAAGCCGCACTCGTCCAGCAGGATGCGCATCATTTCGGGGATGGCCAGGGTCGGGTGGGTATCGTTCAGCTGGATGGCCACCTTGTCACCCAGGTTCTCCAGGGTGCCGTAGGTAGCCAGGTGATTCTGGACAATGTCGCCGATGGAAGCGGCAGACAGGAAGTACTGCTGGCGCAGGCGCAGGATCTTGCCCTCGACGTGGTTGTCGTTGGGGTAGAGGACCTTGGAGATCAGCTCGGCGTTGGCGTTCTTGCTCATGGCCGTGTTGTAGTTGCCCAGAGAGAAGCTGGACATATCAAAGTCCGGGGCCTTTGCCTGCCACAGGCGCAGCTTGGCAACGCCCTTTCCGTCGTAACCCTGCACGTACATGTCGGAAGGAACCGCCATGACGCTGTTGTAGTTGGTGTGCTGGATATAATGGAAGCCGTGATCCCAGTTCTCGTGGATCTCGCCGTCAAAGCGGACCTCGATGGCCTGGTCCGGGTGGCTCTTCAGCCAGACCTGACCGCCGGGCAGCCAGTTGTCGGCGCGCTCCTGCTGCCAGCCGTCCACGATCTTCTGCTTGAAGATGCCGTACTCGTACAGGATGGAGTAGCCGGTGCCGCAGATGCCGGTGGTGGCCATGCCGTCCAGATAGCAGGCTGCCAGACGGCCCAGACCGCCGTTGCCCAGACCGGCATCGGGCTCTTCCTCGAAGATGCCGTCGATGTTGATGTCAGCAGCGGCCAGAGCCTGTTGTGCCACATCGTTCAGGCCCAGATTGAATAGGCTCATCTTCAGGCTGCGGCCCATCAGAAACTCCATGCACAGGTAATAAACCTGCTTGGAGCCGGTGCCGATCGCCTTGGACTGGAACTTTTTGTGGTTCTCGCTCATCATCTGGCGGCAGATCAGAGCAAGGGAACGATAGATCTGCTGGTTGGAAGCAACGCTCAGATCCACGCCGTACTCACTGGTCAGCTTGTCCTGAAGAATTTTTGCAAATTCTTTCGTAGTCATAAAGGAACTCCTATCCGCACACTCACGGGTGCTTTTTCTGAATTTGAACGCAGCAGGGAAACTCTCCTCTTTCCCTCAGCCCTGCTACACAACAATGATATTATAATCAGTTCTGCGCATGAATGCAAGGAAAAGAGCCCATTTTTGCCGTTACTGCTATTTTTGGACCCGTCTTTCTGACAAATCTGCTAAAAATTCAGATTTAGCACTTTTTCTTGCGCTCCATTTATATTATAATAAGGGTACAGCGGGCCGGGGGGCTGCTGCAGGAGAACGGCGGCACCCCGGCAATTCGGAGAGAAATTCCGCTCAGAACGAAAAAGCCGCGCCCCGGTTTTCGGGCGCAGGCGGGTTTGTGCCCGAAAATCCCGAAAATGAGTCCGAAAAACCGGGAAACTCGGAACCGCTCCCGCCGTGCAGAGGCCATGCGGCGTGCAAAGTGAGGATACGATGGTTAATAAAGTGCGAGTGAACATTGCGGGCGCGCCCTATGCGATCGCAACGACGGATTCGGAAAAGTATATCACCTCTCTGGCCAAAAAGCTGGACGAGGATATCGCAAAGCTGCTGGACGGAAATGAAAACCTTTCGGTGACCAAGGCGGCGGTGTTCTGCGCCATGGACTATCTGGACGAGTACAAAAAGAGCACCGGCAGCGCCGAGAACATGCGCAGCCAGATCCAGAGCTATATCGCGGATGCAGCCCATGCGAAGCTCGCGGAGGATAAGGCAAAAGCTGAAAATGAGACGCTCCGGCGCGAAAATGCAGCCCTGCGGGAGCAGCTGGCCCGCCTGAAGGCAAAACAGGACCGCGAAAAGGCCGCGCAGACCGAGCAGGAACAGGAAAAACAGAGGGAACAGAATGTCGAAGATTGAGATCCTTGCCCCGGTGGGCAGTGAAGAGATGCTCCATGCCGCTGTGTTCAGCGGTGCGGACGCCGTGTATCTGGGGTTTTCGGGCTTCAACGCCCGCACCAGTGCGGGAAACTTTGATGCGGACAGCCTGAAGGAGGCCGTCCGCTTCTGCCATGTGCGCGGGGTCAAGGTGCATGTGGCGCTGAACACCACCGTTTACGGCACCGAACTGGCCCAGCTGGCGGATGCCGTGCGGGCCGTGGCCGTCAGCGGCGCGGATGCCGTCATCTGCCAGGACCTGGCCGTGGCAAAGCTCATCGGGGAGATCGCCCCGGAACTGCCCCGCCACGGCTCCACCCAGATGAGCGTCCACACCTTGCAGGGTGCGCTGGAGCTGAAGGACCTGGGTTTCACCCGCGTGGTGCTGGCCCGTGAGCTGAGCCTGCCGGAGGTGGAAGCCATCACCCGGAACTGCGGCATCGAGACCGAGTGCTTCGTCCACGGGGCGCTGTGCATGTGCGTCAGCGGCCAGTGCTACATGTCGGCTTTTCTGGGCGGGCGCAGCGGCAACCGCGGCTCCTGCGCAGGCCCCTGCCGCCTGCCGTTTGAGGCGAACCCCCTGCCGGAGGGCAGGCCGGGCCGCCTGCATCACCTGTCCCTGAAGGACAATTCCGTCATCGACAAGCTGGACAGGCTGCAGGCCATCGGCGTGGCCTCGGCCAAGATCGAGGGCCGTCTGCGCACACCGGAATACGTGGCGGCGGCGGTCAATGCTTGCCTGGCGGGCCGCGAAGGCCGCGCCTATGACCGCGACCTGCTGAAGAATGCGTTCAGCCGGTCCGGTTTCACGTCCGGCTATCTGGACGGCAAGATCGACGGCACGATGTTTGGTGTCCGCAGTGAGGCCGACGCGGAACTGACCCGGAAAACCCTGCCCGCCCTGCGGGAGCTGTACCGCCGGGAGCGCTCCCGCGTGCCGGTGAAGATGAAGCTGGAGATCGAGGAGGGCGGCGAGAAGCTGACCGTCACCGATGCAGACGGCAACCGCGCCTTTGCCTACGGCGACGCCGAACCCCAGCCCGCCCGCACCGACCCCACCGAGAGCTTGCAGCGCAGCCTGTCCAAGACGGGCGGCACACCGTTTGCGGTGGAAAAGATCGACGTGGAGATGGACGGCGGGCCGTGGTTCGTGCCGGGCAGCGCCGTCAATGAGCTGCGCCGCACTGCGCTGGAGGGCCTGCAGCAGAAGCGCGAGACCCTGCGCCCCTGGCCAGTGCAGGAGGTGGAGCTGCCTCCGCTGCCGCAGCGCACTTTGCCGCCCCATCGGACCCTCCGCGCCCGGTTCGAGAGCTGGGACCAGGTGCCGGAACAGGAACTTTCTGGCCTCGAAGCGCTCATCCTGCCCATCGCGCAGGCAGACCGCGTCCCCCGTGCGTGGCGCAGCAAGACCATCCTCGAACTGCCCCGCGTCATGTTCGGCGCGCTGGAAGCGGACACCGCCCGCCGCATCGCGGCGACGCAGGAGGCCGGGTTTGCGGGCTACGAGGCGGGCAACATCGCCCACCTGCGGATGTGCCGGGGCCTGCCGCTCTCCGGCGGATTCGGCCTGAATGTGACCAACCAGCTGTCGGCTCAGTTCTATGCCGACCACGGCCTGAACGCCATCCTCATCTTGCCGGAGGTCAAGGACAGCGACATCGCGTCCATTGCCCCGACGCAGAACGGCCAGCCGGTGCCCACGGGCGTGATCGTCTACGGCCATATGCCGCTGATGGTCACCCGTGCCTGCCCGCTGCAAAATATCCACGATTGCGCCCACTGCGACAAGACCGGCCTGCTGACCGACCGCAAGGCCAAAAAGTTCCCGGTGCGCTGCGGCATGGGGGTGCGTACTATTTATAATCCGGTGCCCATCTACATGGGCGACAAGCCCGGTGCCCTGACGGTGGACTACGGCGTGGCCTATTTCACGCTGGAGACCCGCGAGGAAGCCGCCGCCATTCTGGACAGCATCCGCCAGCATGCCCCGTTCGAGGGCGAGTTCACCCGCGGGCTGTATTTCAAAGGAACGAATTGAGGTATAACATGGAACCCATCACGGTAAACTATAAAGTATTGGATGCGCGGGCGAAGGTGCCCGCCTACGCAACGCCGGGCGCGGCCGCAGCCGACCTGTGCGCGGTGCTGGACGAACCCCTGACCGTGGCCCCCATGCAGCGGGTATTGGTGCCTACCGGCCTTGCCATCGAGCTGCCCGGCGCTCACTGCGTGGCGCTGGTCTATGCCCGGAGCGGTCTGTCCATCAAGCACGGCCTGTGCATGGCCAACGGCGTCGGTGTCGTGGACAGCGATTATCGCGGGGAACTGAAGGTGCCCATGGTCAATCTGGGCGGCGAGGCCTACACCATCCAGCCCGGCGAACGGGTGGCGCAGCTCTGCATCGCGCCGGTGTACACCGCAGCCTTTGCACAGGTAGAGGAGCTGGGCGGCACCCAGCGCGGCGAGGGCGGCTTCGGCTCGACGGGAAAATAACCTCTCAGTCACGCTTCGCGTGCCAGCTCCCCTAAAAGGAGAGCCCTTGGCAGGCCGGTTTTGGCCCTGCTGGACGAAAAAGTGCGATGTTAAAAAATAAAATTGGCCCTGCGGTTCAGGGCAGAAAGATTAAAACGAATGTCTCATCTTATCCTGGCCTCCGGCAGCCCCCGGCGCAGAGAGCTGCTGAGCCTGTACACCACCGATTTTACCGTCTGCGCCAGCGATTTTGACGAGAGCACCGTGACCGCCGACACCCCTGCTGAACTGGTGGAAATGCTGGCGCGGGGCAAGTGCCGGGCGGTCTCGGCCCAGCACCCCGGTGCGGTGGTCATCGGCTGCGACACCGTTGTGGACGTGAAAGGGGAAGTGTTCGGCAAGCCCCACAGCGTGGAGGACGCCAGACGGATGCTGCGGGCCCTTTCCGGTGCGGTGCACGAGGTCCACACCGGTGTCTGCATCTCGGACGGCACCCGCACCGAGAGCTTCGTGGACACCTGCCGCGTGAAGTTCTTCCCCATCTCCGAAGCGGAGATCGAGCGCTATGCCGCCACCGAAGAACCCTATGACAAGGCCGGTGCCTATGCCATCCAGGGCCGCGCGGCCCTCTGGCTGGACCGCATCGAGGGCGACTATTACACCATCATGGGTCTGCCCGTCAGCCGCACCATCCGGCTGCTGGAGCGATTTTGAGCGGCTTGGCGCGGAGATTTATGAAAAAATCCGGAAAAACCTGTAAAAACGCTTGAGAAAACTTCTGCTTGCGGCTATAATATAGTCGTGTTATTCTGCGATCGGCGGCAGACTGGTTTGCGCCGCCCTGCGTTTTGGATAGACCGGAAATACGAAGGAGAGCTTCATTATGAGTTTGTTTTCAAAAGACGTTGGCATTGATCTGGGTACAGCCAACACCCTGGTTTACATGAAGGGAAAGGGCATCATCATGCGTGAGCCGTCCGTTGTGGCGGTGGACACCAAGACCGATGAGGTCCGCTGCGTGGGCACCGAGGCAAAGGCCGTCATCGGCCGCACCCCCGGCAGCATCGTGGCCGTCCGCCCCCTGAAGGACGGCGTCATTGCGGACTTTGACATCACGGCCAATCTGCTGGAGAACTTCCTGAAGAAGGCCTGCGGCAACAGCATGTTCTCCCGTCCCCGCGTGGTCATCTGCATCCCGTCCGGCGTGACGGAAGTCGAGCGCCGCGCGGTGCGTGAGGCGACCCTGAAGGCTGGTGCCCGCCAGGTCTCCGTCATCGAGGAGCCCATGGCTGCGGCCATCGGTGCAGGCCTGCCCATCAGCGAGCCCACCGGCAGCATGATCGTGGACATCGGCGGCGGCACGGCCGAGATCGCCGTCATCTCTCTGGGCGGCATCGTGGCCTCCCGCAGCGTCCGCATGGCCGGCGATATGTTC